>Ga0055584_100000262_pt1 | contig 49799 bp, 44 predicted proteins | sample OSDHelmetaG_FD_58716 | JGI IMG/M metagenome (GOLD analysis project Ga0055584, IMG submission 58716) | Pelagic marine sediment microbial communities from the LTER site Helgoland, North Sea, for post-phytoplankton bloom and carbon turnover... | ecosystem: Environmental > Aquatic > Marine >... | reverse complement strand
GCCGGCGCCTGCACCGTCACCAGTGGTGTCTTCAGAACCAGAATCTCTTGGTGAGCCCATATCGCTAACGCCTATCAGCAAGGGGGAGGAACAAGTTGCGGCTTATGCGCCGGCGCGGCGCGTGCCGCGTTGGGCCGATGAGGGCGCACTGCGCACACCGGGCGCACCTGTTACACCAGGTACTGAAGGTTCCAACTCCGAACCGGCACGCCTGGAAGTGGCTGATCCTTGTGGTGACTACGGTGGCATGCAACTGAGTGCGGTGGCAGGAGAACAGGCCGTTGGACAGAGCTCTGTGTGGCAAGGTTCTCCGAGCCCTCGGATTGGCAGCCTTACACGTCAGGTGCCGAGCGTCTTACAATCCCCGACCTTGCGGGCGCTCACGCGCCGTGTTTTAGGAAAGCATTCCGGCGGCTCGGCGATGCAGCGCGCGACTACTGACGGCCAATTGCGGGTAGCGGAACAGGCTGCTGCTTCGGGCCGAATGCCGCTTGTCCAATTACGGCGTATCTATCAGAAGTTTCCTTTTACGCCGGAAGAATTAAGCGCGCCTTTGACCGATGCGGGTAAAGATAATTCTCCGCGCAGGCGTGCCCTTTTATTTCGCGCCGCATCGGGCCAGCAGGTTCCTACTGCGATTGCCGAAGTCCTGAAAATCGCATTGGAATTGGCGCGTCCACAGGGACTTTATGAAATGACTGTAGGGCTTTATGGCCCTTATATTCAACGTTTCAACGCGTCATTCGCATTGCGGTGGATCGCTTACGAAGCTGGCCCAGCCCAGTTTTATCTAGGTGATTTTTGCAAAGCCAGGAAATGGCGGCGTTATCTAGAAAACATCGCTCCGAATGATCCCCGTGCTCGAAAGGCGCTGAAACGATACTGGGTGTTGGAAGCGCTTTCTGGGGTGGTTGATAGTTCAAAAATAGAACCAGAAGACATTAAAATTTGGTTGCGCACCGTTAGAGGACAAGGCGCGGGAAACGCCAATCGTAAGATCCGACTTGCTTATTGGATGTTGGATGCGCTCGGCGTTCAACTTACCGTTGGGAATTGGGGCGCGGTGGTGTCTTCCGGGCGAAGCCGTGGGGTGAGTGGTCAACTATCGGAACTGGTGCGGGCGGCGTCGCAATCTCAACAGGATGAGGTTGTTGCTCTCGCGGCGATTTTGGTGGGCAATCGTCCTTTACGGCAGGTGCCGCCGCACCGCATGGCTAAAATCTTAAGCGCTCTCGTTCAAGTGGGGCTGGCTGAAGATGCACGACGACTTGCGGTCGAAGTTGCAATTTCGGCACGGCTATAATTTAGCTCAAATAAAGTCCTCCGCTAACATGGATAAGTTGACCCGTGATATAGCGGGCATCCGGTTGGCAAAGCATGTGGACCGCATGGGCAACGTCTTTCGGTTCGCCTTCAAATCCCACAGGCGGTAGATTATCCGCATTTTTAGGCATTGGTCCTGCGCTTTCTGGGCGTTCACCACCGATTGTGCCAGGACTAACCGAATTGACGGTAATACCTTTTTCGGCAAACTCGCTCGACATGCTGCGGGTCATGGCCTCCAGCGCACCTTTGCCGGCATGGACGTGAACCCGTTCCGCAAAACCAGCATAATTGCCGACGCCGCTAATATTGACGATGCGGCCCCAACCTTGTTCCACCATGTGCGGTAGGCAGGCCTTGGAGCACAAAAAAGCGCCATCAATGATGATATCGATAATGCGATGGAACTCTTCGAAGGAGAGGTCGAGCATGGGGCTTCGGCCTCGATCGGCGGCGTTGTTAACAAGGACGTCCACGGACCCAAGCTCATCGGCTATCTCGGCGGTCATCTTGTTGACGGCGGCCTCGTCAGTGACGTCCGCGATGTAAACACCAGCCTTTACGCCAAAGGCTTCGATTTCCGCTTTGACCGATTCCGCTTCGTCTACCGAGCGCCTAGTGTTGATGGCGATGGCGGCGCCGTCTTGGGCAAGGCGTAATGCGGACGCACGCCCTGAGCGACGAACCGCCCCTGTGATGAGAGCCACTTTGCCAGCCAGTGGTTTTGCCGTCTCTATGGTCATTGCCGTTCCTTCCTCTGTCGAGCTATACCTTCGCTATACTAGACTGCAGACAAATAAAGAAACATCAGGAGGGAATCATGGAAACGGGTCTCAAAGGACGTACGGTTATCATTACCGGCGCAAGCAGAAATATTGGGCGTCGTGGCGCCGAACTATTTGCCGAAGAAGGATGCAACCTCGCGATCTGCACCAGCTCCAAAATGGATCAACTGGCAGAAACCGCTGCTGAATGCGAGAAGCGCGGGGCCAAGGTTTTGACCATGCAAGTGGACGTTTCCGATGAAGATCAGGTGAATGAGTTTGTCGCCAAAACAGCGGAAGAATTCGGCCGCGTTGATGTGCTGGTTAACAATGCAGTGTTTCGCTCTGAAGGCGACCTGCTGACCATGGATGTGGAGAACTGGAAGCGCAACATTGAGGTCAATATAGACGGGCCGTTTTATATGTGCCGGGCAGCGGTTCCGCACATGATTGAACGCAAATGGGGACGGATCATTAATTTCTCGGGCCATTCGCCGTTCATTGGACATTTCCCCGGTAAGAGCATGGCTAAAATTGCCATTATCGGCTTCACCCGCGGAATCGCAAACGAGCTCGGGAAACATAATATTACGGCGAACTCTATCGCGCCGGGCCACATTGAGGTGGAGCGCGACGATTTTCAGGTTGCGGGTAAATCCGTACTCCCCGGCCAACCCATCCAAACATCAGGCACGCCCGATACAATCGGGAACATAATGTTATTGCTGGCCGCTGAGAGTTCTTTCTACATCACGGGCCAGTGCTATCCGGCCAATGGCGGATCGCATTATCAATAGGGTCGTCTATTTTTTGTTCAGACCTGCGATGTAGTCGGCGGCGACAGCGGCGCAATCTTCAAGGGTTGTGCCGCGTTGCCTGTTCTCGACAGTTTCTTCGCCAAGGGGTGAATCGGCGATAAGCTGAAACATCTCTGCGCCGCCGGTGCAGGTGGCACCGGGGAGCCCAATCGTCTCGAACGTCTTGCCAATTTCCTCCACCTCAGCCACCCAGCGGTAGGCTTTGGGGGGCGTGGATGTGACCCGAGCGGCGGCCCAATTAAAGCCTTCTGTTTGATTGCTGCTCAACTCATGAATGACTTCGTCATAGACGCCGAGTGCTTTCGCGGCAACGACCGTTTCCGCCATCATGGCGATCATGGTCTTGGTGACAGACGCGAAGCACATCTTAATCGCTGAGGCCCGCCCGATCTCATCTCCACATTCGATTATATTAAGGCCGTGATCTTGCAGTTGCGCGAATTCGCCGGCGTCGGGGCCTGATGTATAATATCGCGTTCCGTTTTTATCCGGTTTCGGTGGATTTCCGAAAATACCTACATCGACAAATCGACCGCCTGCGGCCTCAATAATCGCTTGGGCTTCCTGTGCGGTGGCAGGTGCTATGGCGTTGCAGTCTACAAAGATGACGTTCTTGCCGGATGCCTTGATGTGCGGCGCCATTTGCCGGGCCAAGGCAACAGCTTGGCCTGGTGGCAGGATGGAAAGAAATATATCTGCTTGGTCAATCAAGGCCCCATCAGAGCTGACATCTTCCATGCCTGCTTGCTTGGCGAGGCCAAGCGAACGTTCGCTACGACCGGCCAAATTGGTGATGACCCGCAATCCGTTGCGAACCAGTTGCCCGGCTGTGCCCGCGCCCATATCGCCTTGCGCGACAATAGCGACTGTTTCGATTGTCATGATGTATCTCCCTTGGAATGCCTGTTTTGCAAACTATGTAGCGCTGGCCCGTGCCCTGGCAAGTTGGTTCTTACTGGACGGCTTGGCAGGTTGATGATTTTATCTGCCCCAAAGGGCGCTGGGTTTGGCGCCGACCGATAACGTTCCGACAAAGTTCCGATAGAAATCCGACGAAGGGGAATAACGAATGTACGAGAAATTAGAACTGCTGATCGATGGTGAGTGGCGACAAGGCAGCGAAGGAAAAACTGAACCGGTTGTAAATCCGGCGACCGAAGAAGTATTGGCGGAATGCCCGCACGCCTCCGTCGCGGATATGGACCAAGCATTGGATGCTGCCGAAAGGGCCTTTCCGGAATGGCGCGCCACGTCTGCTTGGGACCGTTCGGCCATTCTGCGCGAAGCAGCGCGCCTAATGATGGAACGCCGCCAGCATATAGGTGAGACCATGACGCTGGAGCAGGGTAAGCCAATCGGAGATTCATTGGGTGAAGTGGACCGTTGCGTTGAGGCGACCGAATGGATGGCCGAAGAGGGCAAACGCGCTTATGGCCGATTGATCCCAACACGTATGCCGGGCCAGCGCAGTATGGTGTTGCCGGAACCTATTGGCGTTTCGTTGGCGCTGACACCATGGAATTTTCCCGCACTGATGCCGGTGCGCAAGGCCGCGGCCGGCTTGGCCGCGGGCTGTCCGATGATTGTAAAAGCGTCCGAAGAGACGCCGGGGACCGCGGTCGCCATTCTTCGTTGTTTCACCGATGCGGGCGTACCGAATGGTGTGCTCAATCTGGTTTTTGGCGTGCCGGACCAAGTCTCCCGCCACATGATCGGCTCGGGTAAAATACGGAAACTCAGCTTTACGGGATCGATTCCCGTCGGCAAGCATCTCGCCCAGTTGGCGGCGGAATATATGATCAAATGTACACTCGAGCTTGGCGGTCATTCGCCGGTGCTGGTGTTCGGCGATGCCAACCTAGATACGGTCATTAGCCAAATGGTGCCTTTCAAATACCGCAATGCGGGCCAGGTCTGTATTTCCCCGACACGGTTTTATGTTCATGATTCTATTCATGATGAGTTTGTGTCTCGCTTCACCGACGCGGCAAAGGCACTGAAGATTGGAGACGGCATGGACCCGGAAACCCAGATGGGGCCGATGGCTAACGACCGCCGTGTCACGGCAATGGAAGAGTTCGTTCAAGATGCCCGCGGTCATGGTGTAGAAATCACCACCGGAGGAAGCCGCACTGGCAATCAGGGTTACTTTTTTGAGCCGACCGTGATGGCCGATGTGCCGGAAGATGCTGCAATTATGTCGAAAGAGCCATTCGGTCCGTTGGCACCCATTTCGAAGTTTACGGAATTTGAAGATGTGGTGGCGCGCGCTAATGGGCTGCCTTATGGGCTGGCCTCTTATTGCTATACAGCGGACCAGAAGCGGGCGGATAAGCTTGCGAACTCGCTGGAAACCGGGATGGTGGGCGTCAATAACTTCATGGTCTCCATGGCCGAAACACCCTTTGGTGGCGTTAAAGAGAGTGGCTATGGCCAAGAAGGCGGCATCGAAGGGTTGGAAGCCTATTTGAACCACAAATACGTTTCGCAAACAGGAATGTAGGCCATCACAGTGGAGTTCGCGCTTACAGCTGATCAAGAAGCGATAAAGGAAAACGTCGCTAAGCTGTGCGCGGGTTTTGGCGATGACTATTGGCTCGCTCATGATGATAGTGGAGACTTTCCCCACGACTTTCATCAGACGATGGCAACGGCGGGCTGGCTTGGGATTGCCATGCCCGAGGAGCATGGGGGCGCCAATCTCGGTGTAACGGAAGCAGCCCTTCTCATGCATCAGGTTGCCTATGCGGGCGGCATGAGCGCGGCGTCTTCCATCCATATCAATATCTTTGGCCCCCATCCAATCGTGGTGTTCGGTAATGAGGAGCAGCAAGCGCGTTGGTTGCCGGACCTCATACAGGGCAAGGCGATTTCATGCTTTGGAGTGACGGAACCGGATGCGGGCCTCGATACCACCAAAATCACCACACGGGCAGAAGCGGACGGAAATGGATACGTGGTGCACGGTCGAAAAATGTGGACCACCACGGCGCAAGAAGCATCAAAAATCATGTTGCTTGCCCGAACCACACCGATTGAGGACTGCAAGAAACCGACCGATGGCATGAGCCTCTTTTACACCGACCTGGATCGGAACTTTTGCGAAGTGCGTGAAATTGCAAAAATGGGTCGCAAGGCGGTGGATTCGAATGCAGTCTTTATCGATGGACTGAAAGTTCCTGTGGAGGATCGTATTGGCGAGGAGGGGGATGGATTTCGGTGCCTCCTGCATAGCCTTAATCCCGAACGTGTACTGATCGCGTCCGAAGCCATTGGTATTGGCCGGTCGGCCCTTGACCGGGCTGCGGCTTACGCAGGGGAACGCATTGTGTTTGGGCGACCGATTGGTCAGAACCAATCGATCCAACATCCTTTGGCGGAAAGCTGGTGCGAGTTGGAGGCGGCATGGCTCACCGCAATGCAGGCGGCCTGGCGCTACGATACAAAACTAGAGTGCGGCGCCCAGGCGAACGCTGCGAAGTTCTTGGCCGGGGAGGCAGGCTTTCGGGCGTGCGAACGCGCCGTCATGACCCACGGCGGCATGGGCTATGCGAAAGAATTTCATGTGGAGCGGTTGTTACGCGAGGTGCTGATTTGCCGTATCGCGCCAATCAGCCCGCAGTTGATCTTGAGCCATATTGCCGAAAAAGTATTGGGCTTGCCGAAGAGTTACTAGGCTTACAAATCTCGATACCGTTCTGCGACCGCTTTTTCCCATTTCCCTTCTTGCTTCTCAGCAAACACCAACGCCGGTGTAACGGGCGACGTGTACCAATCCTCGCGGCTCATTTCAGTGTCTAGCTGGCCGGGCGACCAGCCAGAGTAACCGATCACATGGAGAACTTTCTTAGGGCCTTTGCCGGACGCGATGGCGTGGAGGATCTCCACGTTAGCGGTCATCCAGACACCGTGGGCGACTTTGACGGTGCCTTTGTTCTCATAGTCTGTGCTGTGGACGATGAAGGATTTCTCTGGTTCGACTGGGCCGCCACCGAACACTAAGGTTCTGCTTGATGGCAGCATGCCCACGCCCTCTTGTTTCGATTCGATCTCGAATTCGGCGAAACCGAGTGGTCGGTTGATGATAAGACCAAAGGCGCCATCCTTGTTGTGTTCTATCATCAAGATGATGGTGTCGCGGAACCGCGGGTCCGGCATTTTTGGTACTGCGACAAGCAGGCGACCTGTCACCAGATTGGACTGCGCGGGCTGGTCGGATGGTTTGGCGCCGGTGAGCAATAGAGCACACACAATAAACGCTGCTGCGAATTTCCATCTTGTCACTGTAAATCGCATTTGGAATTCCTTTCGTGCGGCTTTCAGATTAACACAAAGGGAAATTTGTTGCGCTCCAGCTTGACATTACGATGTGGTAGAACCATTCCTCATCGCATTCCTTTTAGCCAGCCTATGAAGATAAAAAACCATGCCGAACGCCATCGAGAAACTCATCCAACCCCGCTCCATCGCGATCATTGGGGCCTCCGCTGACTTCCATAAACTGAATGGTCGGGTGATGAAGTTTCTCATCGACCATGGTTTCAAGGGCGGGATTTATCCCGTTAATCCCAAGTACGGCATGATCGGTGATCTTACTTGTTACGCGAGTGTCGATGATTTGCCCGAGGCGGCAGATTTGGCGGTAATTACGGTCCCGGCTAAGCTTGTTAACGACGCGGTGGCGGCATGCGGGCGCAAGGGTATCGAAGCAGCGGTTCTGTTTAGTTCTGGCTTTAAAGAAGTGGGCGGCGAGGGCATTCGCCTGGAAGAAGAGCTCGTTGCCACCGCTGAGCGAGCAGGCGTTCGATTGTGCGGGCCTAATACCATCGGTCTCATCAATTGCTTCGACAACGCGTTTGCGAGCTTTACGCAGTATGGCTATGGCGAAAACGTCACGGGCCCTGTGGCTTTCATTAGTCAATCGGGCGCTTTCGGAACCGCGATTGCCGCCCTTGCGCGGGACCGAGGCATTGGCCTTGGTTATTTTATCAGTACGGGTAACGAATGCGATTTGTCGGTACCAGAAATCACTCATGCCACTTTGGAAGACGATCGTATCAGCGTCGCGACTGCTTACGTGGAAGGCATCAAGCATGGTGACAATTGGATCGCCCTTGCGGAGCGTTCTTTAGAGCTGGGCAAGCCGGTCGTGGTCACGAAGGTAGGGCGGACGGAAGCTGGCAAGCGGGCGGCGGCCTCTCATACAGGTTCGCTGGCGGGCGCTGATGAAGTCTTTGACGGTATTGCTCAGCAATTCGGTCTCATACGGGCCCGTAACGAAGAGCATATGATGGATCTGGCAGACGCGTTCATGCTCTGTGATTTGCCTGAAGGATCAGGCGTTGCGGTCATTACCCAATCTGGTGGTGCAGGCGTCATGATGACTGATCGTGCGGTGGAATTGGGTCTCGAAATTCCGCAACCCACCGACGCGGTGCGGGCCTCGGTTAGCGAGGTCATTCCCGCATTCGGCAGCGCGAACAATCCCATCGATGTGACCGCGCAGTTCCTGATGAACCCGGCGGTGTTACGTGACAGCGTCGTGCGCGTTCTTGAAGACTCAAATATTCATATCGCCGTCGTGTGGCTGCAATTGATGCATGACCATGTGGATATGCTGGTGGATATTTTCAAACAAACGAAAGATCTAGCGGAGAAACCTTTCATGGTGGCGTGGGTCGGTGCCTCCGATGAGGCGCTTGAGAAAATGCGGGAGATTGGTGTTTGCTGTCTGCGTGGCGGGGAACCTGCCATCGATGCGGTGGCGGGATTGGTGCAGTTCGCCGAGACGAAGCGGCGCTATGAGAAAGTATTGACGGAAAGGCGCGAGATCGCGACGCTGAAACCTTCGCTTAATGTTTTTTCCGGTGTTGTGAACACAATCGAAGCTGGCGCGCTGTTACAAGAAGCCGGCGTGGCGGTGCCGGATCATGTGCTGTGCCGGACATCGGAAGAGGCTGTGGCCGCGACGATCGAATTCGGCGGCAATGTCGCGCTGAAAATTGAGTCCCCGGATATCCTTCATAAAACCGACGCCGGCGGCGTGCGGTTGGGCTTGGGCGAGACAACGGAAGTCGCGGCAGCCTATGCGGATATCATGAGTTCCGCAGAAGCGTTCAATCCAACGGCAGTGTTGGACGGCATCGTGGTTGCCCGCATGGCCGAGCCTGGGGTGGAGATGGTCATTGGCCTTAATCGCGACCCAGCCTTCGGTAACGTAATCATGGTGGGACTTGGTGGTGTGTTCGTTGAAGTGATGAAGGATGTTGCTATACGGCTCTGCCCGGTAACGCTTGTGGAAGCGCTTCATATGCTGGAGACTTTAAAGTGCGTGCCGATTTTAGATGGTGCGCGCGGAGGGCCCGTTGTGAATAGGAAAAAACTCGCCAAGATGATTGTCGATGTGTCGCGGTTTGGTGCGACAGCGGGCGAACAGCTTGTGGAATTGGATTTGAATCCGGTTTTTGCCGGTCCCGATGGGGCTGTCGCCGTGGATTGGCTCATGGTGGCAAAAAGTTGAGTTGGGCGCGTCGAGACGTTCTTATCGGCGGCGCTAGTGCGCTGGCCTTCATGAGGGGCACGCGTATTAACGCCGCGCCGCGATTTTCGGATAATCCATTTAAGTTGGGTGTAGCCTCCGGTGAACCAGCACCAGATGGCGTCGTGTTATGGACGCGGCTGGCACCGTCCCCCTTTGATGAGATGAGCGGAATGCCAATAGAACCGGTCGCTGTCGAATGGCAAGTGGCCTCCGATGAAGCCATGGGCCAAGTGGTCGCGAAAGGTTCCGCGATTGCGGACCCGGCGATGGGACACTCTGTCCATGTGGAAGTATCAGGCTTAAAGCCACACCGTCACTATTGGTATCAATTCCGTGCCGGCGGTGAGATTAGCCCGAAAGGACGAACGCGGACGTTGCCGGCGGCTGGTGGGGCGGTGGATGCGGCGCGGATTGGTGTTGTCTCCTGTCAAAAATACGAACATGGCTATTTCACCGGTTTCCGGCACTTATCCCGTGAAAATATCGATCTCGTGGTTCACCTCGGTGATTACATTTATGAGAAGAAGGGCAAGTTCAACAAACCTCGAACCCATCACGGGGGCACTTGTTATACGGTCGAGGAATACCGGGCGCGCTATGCTCAATATAAGATGGACGCAGATTTACAGGCTGCACATGCCGCTCATCCATGGGCCGTTTCCTTCGACGACCATGAGGTAGCCAACGATTATGCAGGGGCAGATGAAGGGAATGGTGATCCGACAGATGAAATGACTGCTCGGCGAACGGCGGCCTACCAAGCCTATTACGAGAATATGCCGCTTCGGCGCACCGCCATACCGAATGGACCTTATATTCAATTATTTCGTCGGCTCCAATTCGGGAATCTACTAGCTATTAATTTATTGGATACGCGCCAATACCGTACTGAGCAGCCGTGTTATGGCGGCAAAAAGACCGAACGCTGCGACGAAGTATTCGATCCAAAGGCTGCAATGTTGGGCGCGACCCAAGAAAAATGGCTCTATGACGGCCTTGGGAATTCGAGTGCGCGATGGAACACGTTGGCGCAGCAAGTGATCGTCGCGCCCCGACAACTGGTGGAGAACGGTTACAGCATGGATAAATGGGACGGCTATGAGATGCCACGCCGCCGCCTCATTAAAGCATTGGAGGCGCGGCGGGTCAGCAATCCCATAATCTTATCCGGTGACAACCATCGCCATTCTGCAGCGGACCTAAAATTTAAGCCGGAGGATCAAGAGACGCCCACCATCGCGACCGAATATATTGGCGGCTCCATTGCGTCCCGCGGTGACGGATTCGAGATGACTGATTACGGCCGTCGGATTCTCAAGCTTAATCCGCACTTCAAATATTTTTGTGATCAGCGAGGTTATATGGTTTGCACCGTAACGCCGACACAATGGCGAACTGATTACCGTATTATGAATTATGTCGAACGCCCCGGCGCGCCAATTGATACGCGTGTTAGCTTCGCCACAGAGCACGGTCGCCCCGGCGCTACAAAAATATGAGACGGGGGTCGAAGACTTCTTCCTTACTTGGCTATACCGCTACACTGTTGATTGTTTGGTTTTCCGGTAGTGCTTACGCGCACGGCATTGAGGCGACAAACCTTGAACGTCGGTCGGGTACACAATCCATGTCTTGGATAGAACGGTTGATTGGCGCTAAGGCCGCGGCCAAGGTCAGCGTGGACAGCCGTTCCGGGCATCGTTTCATCAAAGGCGATGGTTGGCCCGGTCATGCAACTGGCGCTTTTCCTAATCGCGGCAATCCTCATACGATACAGCCGCAAAATTTTGAATATCGAATGCCGCTGTCGCCTCAACGCGCGCCGAAGGTTTCGCTCGTCGGTCACAATGATTTCGGGATTGCGGTCAACGGTATCCCCTTCGACGGGGCGACGGCGGAGTTTTGGAACCGGGACAGGCGTTCCATTTGGAACTATGAAGCGAAGGGGGGCTCGGTTGATTTGGGGCTGGATCAGAACAACGCCCATGTGCAGCCCGATGGCAGTTACCATTATCATGGCGTGCCAGTAGGCTTAGTGGAGCAGATGAACTATCGCGCGCGGCCGGCGATGATCGGTTACGCGGCGGATGGGTTCCCCATTTACGCACCGTTCGGCTATCGCGATCCTCGGGATGCCAAGAGCGGTATCAAGGAGCTGAAGCCGAGTTTTAGATTAAGGCAAGGTGTTCGGCCGAGCGGCCCAGGCGGCCGATATGATGGGCGGTTCGGACGGGATTTTGAATATGTGGAAGGTCTCGGTGATTTGGACGAGTGCAATGGCAGGACTGGCGTGACGCCGGAATACCCAAAGGGGACATACTATTATGTTCTGACTATTGGGTTTCCGTTCATTCCGCGTTGTTGGATAGGAACGCCTGATTCTTCTTTTCAAAAATACCCTGGCAAGCGAAGAGGGATCGATCCTACTGCGGCTGGTCGTCCACAAGAGCATGGACCTCGTAACTCACCGCAAGGGGGGCGCCGAGGGCCGCCGAGGGAAGCCGTTCAAGCCTGTGTCGGGCGCTCCTTAGGGGATGGCTGCAGTTTTCGTGCACCGGTTGGGCACGCACAAGGGATCTGCCGTGCTGTGCGGAGTGGCGAAAAGGCGTGTGTTCCAAAGTGGAATCAACGTGGACGTCTGGGCACGAGACCTGGGTCTGGAATTGGAGGGCGCACGCGCCCGCCTCGAGGGCTCGGGCCTCTTCGTCCTTAACGCTACCTAGAAAGCAAATCGGCGCATGCCGCCATCCACGTGAATGATTTCGCCGTTTATGTAGCGCGCCAAAGGTGACGCCAAGAACGCGATTAAATTGCCCATGTCTTCCGGCTCGCCGAAATAGCCGGCAGGGATGTGCATGTCTGCGAAGGCTGCACGCTCTTGGGGGTCGGGATGGACCCTTTCGATGATTTGCTCACTCATGATGCGGCCTGGCGGGAGACTATTAATCGTAATGCCGTCTCGTCCGAGCGCGCGCGACATGCCCTTCGACCAGGCGTGTATCGCGGCTTTTGCGGCGTTGGCAACATTGACACCCTTGGGTTCGCTGGATCCGGTGATGTTGATGATACGACCATACTTTTGTTCGCGCATGGAATGGACAAGCGCCATGGTCAGACGGCGGATTGCTTCGAAGTTCAGCGACATGCCTTCATCCCAGGCTTCGTCGCCCGTATCCCACGGTACGGTACGCGACCCACCGGCCGAATTGACCAGAATATCGCAATGCCCAAACGCGCCAAACAGTTGATCGCGAATTTTGTCCGGCGCGTCCTGGGGTAATACGTCTTCATTGATAATCAACGGTCTGTCATGGCCATCCGCTTTAATTTCGTCGGCTACTTCTTCCAACAATTCCTTCCGGCGCGCGCAAATGGCGAGCTTGCATCCTTCAGCGGCGAGAATTTTGGCCGTGCCGCGCCCAATTCCGCGACTAGCACCGGTTACGAGCGCCGGACGTCCTTTTAACTGCAGGTCCATGATTACCTCCCTTGTTTGGTGTTTGATCTACGGGTTTAAATAGCACACAGATCTTTTACAAGGCGCCACCTGGAGAGATGTTCATGCCAAGTCCCGCTAATATGATCTTTTTCATGTCCGATAATCACACGCGAACCATGTTGGGCAGCTTCGGGCATCCGTTCGTCGAGACACCGACGATGGACAAAATCGCCCAGCGCGGCGTGAAGTTCACCAATGCTTATTGTGCAAGCCCGCTTTGTTGTCCGTCCCGGGCGGCGCTCGCGACGGGACGCTACCCGCATCAAAGCGGCTATTGGGATAATGCGTTGGCCTATGATGGGAAGTTTCCTACGTGGCATGGACGCGTGCGTGACCAAGGCTGCGAGGCCGTATCCATTGGCAAGCTGCATTTCATTTCTGGTGAGAACGATAACGGTTTTAGCGACGAAGTCCTGCCGATGCATATTATCGAAGGGAAGGGGGCGCTCATCAGCCTCTTACGAGCGACACCGGACGGCGTGCCGCCGCGCATAGGTCCTCGCGATATGTATGCGAAGTCGGGCGTCGGCGAGGCTGACTACCAACGGTACGATCGCGATGTTACCGCCGCCGCTATCAAATGGCTCGGCGATCATGCGAAAGGGCGCGACAAGCCTTTCGTACTTTTCGTTTCTTATGCCAGCCCGCATCCGCCCTTTTCAGTGCCGGAACGTCTGTTTAATAAATACCCGCCGGAGAAAATGCCGTTGCCCGTGCAATGGCGCCAAAACGAGCGCCCGGACCATCCGGCGATCGTGCATATTCGGACCCAGGATAATTTCGATGAGCCGTTTGATGAAGATTATGTACGCAAGGTGGTCGCCGGTTATTGCGGATTAGTTACCCATTTGGATGAGCAAATCGGTGAAGTCATGGAGGTTGCTGAAGATCTGGGCTTGTTGGAGGATACGCGAATCCTCTACACCAGCGATCATGGCGAGGCGGCGGGAAACCATTGCTTGTTAGGCAAATCCAATCTCTACGAGCATTCGCTGGGGGTGCCGATAATTATGTCCGGCCCCGATATCAAGCCCGGCACAACGGTTTCTCAAAACACATCCCATGTGGATTTATTTCCGACCATTGTCGAGGCGTTGGGTTGTTCAATGAGTGATGTTGATGCGGATTTGCCGGGGCAATCTTTATGGCCGGCGATCGGTGGTGACGAAGTGGACTGTTTGGGATTTGGTGAAGTGCATGTGCAGTCCACACGCAACGCCGCCTTCATGCTGCGATCTGGTGGCGACAAGTTGGTTTATCACGTGGATGCGCCCAATCAGTTTTTTGATTTAGCGGCTGATCCACAAGAGCAGCGCGACTTGATCGATGAGGCGAGTGGCAAAGAACGTGCTGCGACCCTGGAGGCGACGCTTCGGACAATGCTGGATCCCGAAGAAATAGACCAACGCTGCAAAAACGCTCAGTTGGCTCATGCCGATAAGATGGGTGGTGAAGCCGAGATTCGCAGCCGAGGCACGTTCAACTATACGCCGGTGCCCGGTGATCCGTTGAATATGGAGAAAGTGTCTTAAGCTTCCGCAAGCACACGGTCTTCATCATCGATGGAAATGGGTGGGAAATGCTCCGCCGGTAAGGTTATCGTGAACTCGGATCCAGCGTCCGGTGCGCTTGTGAGCCTGATGCTGCCACCGAGCAGTTGGGTGAATTGTTGAGCAACCGTTAGGCCTAATCCGGTTCCGCGATATCGCCTATTGGCTTCCGTGTCTGCCTGTACAAAAGCCTCGAAAACCTGTCCGGCTTCTGCAGGTGTCATACCGATGCCCGTGTCGCTCACGGTGAGTTCTACCTCGCTGCCAATTTCGTCGGGTACCCGTTGGGCGGTTAAGCGAATCAACCCCTTGTCCGTGAATTTTGCGGCATTACCGAGTAAGTTCAGCAGGATTTGGCGTAGCTTTACCCGGTCGGTTCGTAGCGTTCCGATTTTGTTAGTCATTTCGATTTCGAGATGGTTGTCGTTTTCCTTCATGAGTTCGTTCGCAATGACGCGAATATCATCAACGACGGCTTCAAACTCGAACTCTTCGATATCCATTTCCATTTTGCCGGCTTCGAGTTTCGCTGTATCCAAAATGGAATTAACGATCTCCAATTGCTGTTCCGCTGCATCGTGAATAAAGCCGAGCTGCGATTGACGTTCTTCGGCCTCGATATCCTCTCCTTTCTTGATGAGGACGTCGCTGAAGCCGATGATCAAATTCAAGGGTGTTTTTAGTTCATGGCTTACGGTTGCTAGGATAGCTGTATCCAGGCGTCCGCTGTCTTCCACTTCATTACGGGCTTCTTGGGCGAGTAATTCGCTCGTTTTCTCTCGCATTTCCTGCTCGGACTGCGTGGCGGCGCGTTGAGCCCGATACACCAGATACGCACTGACCAGCGCAACGAGTAGGATCAGGATGGCAAATAGAATGAGCAGTCTGTCCACCACAGATGTCGATTTAACGGGAAGCGCAAAAAATAGATTGCCGATGGTTTCTCCGCTTGGTGACATCAAGGGGAATGATTGTTGGTGTTTTGCGTCGGTGGCTTGCGTTAACGCGTAGTGGTCGAGGTCGAATTTCTTTTTCAGGTTTGCCAAAGCGCCATCATTTAAGTTGCGCCAAAGAACCAAGACCTGACGGTTTCGTCGAACAAGCTGTTTCGATGTTGGCTGACGCGGCGTTATGGCACTTGCAGCCGCCACCATTATCGCGCCGTCGATTTTGATCAAACCGACCGCCGCGATGGGTTCACGCATTGAAGCGTCACGTGCTTTTTGCACTAGGACCCGGACGTCCTTTGGCATTTTCTGCAGCGGGTCCGAAAATATTCGACGCCCCGCTCTAAATCCGATTATGGCCTCTCCTTTTGGGCCGAATACGCCACTAAAGGTGATTTGATAGGATTTGTGGAGATTTGCACCGATATTATCTTTCGCCCACTGCGGGTTTAGCCGGGTTTCAATGTTTTGGACCGATCTATCCGCCCAGCTATGCTCATAGGCTAATCTGGATACTTCGTCGGTGATTGTTTTGAGGGCTGTGGTGGCCAAGTGGCGCGCGTGATCATTGCCTGCCTTTGGGATTTCTTGCCGGCTCTGGAAAGCTATCCAGCCAATGATCGCCAGTCCGACGATCGCGACAAGTAACACGGGCAGCCAAGCACCACGGCGCTTTCCTGGATTTTCGCGCTCGCGATCCGATGTTTCTTCTTCTAACTGTGTCGTTTCGTCCAGCATTCTGCTCACACTATATCAGTGTAATACCCTTTTGTTTAAACAACCGTAAAGAAAATCGAGCAAGTATTCTTGGATTTATCTAAAATTGTTTCAATAGATTATGACGATACGCTGGTTAACAAATGGTTAACAACTACTTTTTTGTTACCTCTTACCGCGCTGATCTGATCGAAACGCTATTTTTCACCGACAGTAGTGGCCTGCCGGAAAGAACTAGGCTCAATGTGCTTTTCCCGAGTGACCTTGGCTCGCCTGCTGTGCGACATCTACTCCCTTGCATGATGGCTTGAGTTCCGCCAATATCCCGCCGTTTTGTGCGGGAAATACCCGCTTTTTCGTCTTTTAACCGAACACGCGCTTAGGGTGCGTAATCGGATTTTCTGGGAGGAGTTTCCTGTGACAGTAGATGCAAGCAAGGAAGACTTGCTTATCGGTGTATGCGGTGCGGGTGCGATGGGGCGCGGGATCGTTCAGGTAGCAGCGGCGGGGGGCGTAAACGTGCGCGTCTTCGACATTAACAAAGAACAGCTGCAGGACGCGGTTAATTTCATCGATAATATGCTTGGCCGTGCTGTTGAAAAAGGACGCATGGAAGCCGATGCCCACAAGGCGGCGGTGAACCGGATCGAGATGATTGACAGCATGGCCGGATTTGCCGATTGCGACATAGTCATCGAGGCGGCAACCGAAAATCTTGAGATTAAAAAGAAAATTTTTGCTGAAATCGAAGACAATGTGGGCGACGAGGTAATTATCGTCACGAACACCTCGTCTCTTTCGGTGACCACAATTGCGTCCGCGTGCAAAAAACCGGAACGGATTGCGGGTTTTCACTTCTTTAATCCGGTGCCGTTAATGCGGCTGGTGGAAGTAATCGACGGCGTGCTGACCGAGCCAGAAGTGGGCGATCAGTTGATGATTCTCGGGAGCCGAATGACCCGTGAGCCCGTTCGGCTTAAGGATGCGCCAGGATTTTTGGTCAATCAGGTCGGTCGCGGGTACAACGTGGAAACGCAGCATCTGCAAGCCGAATGTGTAGGCGATTTTGCTGACCTGGATCGTATTTTGCGCGATGGTGCCGGGTTCCGCATGGGACCGTTTGAATTGATGGATTTGACCGGATTGGATGTCACACATCCGGCTTCTGAATTGATCTATCGCCAGTTCTTCGAAGAGCCGCGCTATCGGCCGTCGACGGTGATGCAATCTCGGATGGAAGCCGGAATTCTTGGGCGCAAGACCGGGCGCGGCTACTATCATTATGTAGATGGTAAGAAGGTTGAACCGGAAGCGAAACCAGCACCCGACTATGATGGTCGCAGTGTTTGGATTAGTAAAGTTGAGCCGGACGGCCATGCCGCGTTAAGCGATATTGTCGCTAAATGCGGAGCGCAGATCGACAATGGGGATACGCCGGGTGGTGATTCTCTCATTCTGGTAACGCCGATCGGACAAGAAGTCACGCAGGCAGCTGTAGAACAGGGGCTCGATGCGACCCGCACCCTCGGCGTCGATTATCTGATTGGCCTTGGCACGCATCGGACGATTGTTACTAATCCGGCGACCAAATCCGAATATCGAGATTCCGCGCATGGCCTCCTGACTGCTGACGGTGTTGGCGCCACGGTGGTTCGCGATTGCCCAGCATTCGTTTGCCAGCGTGTCCTATCGACGATTTGTAATATTGGCTGCCAAATCGCCCAGTTGGGCACAGCAGAGCCGGATGATATCGACAAGGCGGTCGTATTGGGGTTGAATTACCCGAGTGGCCCGTTGACCTTCGGTGAAACGTTGGGGCCAAAAAATGTTTTACGGATTCTGGAGGGGCTCTATGCTTCTTATGGGGATCCGCGTTACCGCCCAAGCCCTTGGCTACGCCGTCGTGCGTTGTTGGGTTTGTCGCTTTTCGATACCGAAATTTAAAACTGCGAATTAGAGGAATAGAACCATGTTGGATGCCTATATTTACGACGGTAAACGCACCCCTTTCGGACGCTACGGCGGCTCGCTTTCGAGCGTGCGCCCGGACGATTTGCTCGGCAGCGTAATTAAGACAATCGTTGAAGATAATCCCGTCAACCCGGACGAGATTGACGACGTCTATATTGGCTGCGGAAATCAAGGCGGTGAAGATGCACGCTGTGTCGCCCGTCATGCCGCCTTGTCGGCCGGCTTGCCGATTACGACGCCCGGAGTTGTGTTTCAACGCAATTGCGCCAGCGGCCTTACCGCGGTTTCCGCGGCAGCTCAGTCCGTCACTGTGGGAGAAGGCGATTTCTTCATTGCAGGCGGTGTAGAGAGCATGAGCCGCGCACCGTTTGTTTTTGGTAAAGCGGACAACGCATTCAGCCGTCAGATGAATGTTTTTGACAGCACCATTGGCTCGCGCTTTCCGAACAAGAAGATCGTTGATCAGTATGGCGATGACCCCATGCCGCAGACCGCGGACAATCTTGCTGAAGAGTTTCAGATTACCCGAGATGAAGCGGATATTTTTGCGCTGTCCTCACAGAACAACTACGAAGCTGCCGAAAAGGACGGTTTCTTTAACGATGAGATCGACCCGGTAACCTATGATGGTGGCCGTAAGGTTGGCGACGTTACAGTCAGTGACGATGAGCACCCACGCCGGGGCTCAACCATGGAAGGTCTCGCTAAATTGCGTGAATTGAATGCGGGCGGTGTAACGACTGCGGGTAACGCTTCTGGCGTCAATGATGGCGCTGTGGCCATGATTGTTGGCTCCCGTAAGCTTGGTGAAAAATCCGGCATGAAGCCAATTGCGCGCATTATTGCTAGTGCGTCCGCTGGTGTTGAGCCGCGCATCATGGGCTTTGGCCCGGTGCCAGCTTCGCAAAAGGCGCTTGAACGTGCCGGCTTGGAACTCAAGGACATGGACATTATTGAGATCAACGAAGCGTTTGCTGCCCAAGTGCTGGCATGTCTTCGTGGTTTTAACGTGCCGCTTGATGATAAGCGCGTGAATCCGAATGGCGGCGCCATCGCGCTCGGCCATCCGCTCGGCGCGTCTGGTCCTCGTATTGCACTTACAGCGGCGCGTGAATTGCAACGTCAGGGCGGAAAGTACGCACTGGTAAGCCTTTGCGTTGGTGTCGGGCAAGGCGCTGCGATGATTATGGAACGTTGCGACGACTAATCGTCTCGCTGAGGCTAAATATACCTCGGTGATTTTATTTAACGGCCTCATCCTGCGTGTAAGGTAGGATGAGGCCGTCTTTATTTGAGGAAAGAAATTGTAATGGCCAATAGCTTTGCCTGGGATGACGCGCTTCTTCTGGAGGGTCAGTTAACGGAAGAAGAGCGGCAAATCAGAGATTCCGTCCGTGACTTTGCCGAAGCGGAATTGATGCCTCGTATCGTGGAATGGAACCGTCACGAGAAATTCGATCCGGAAATTATGAAGGAGTTCGGCGCGCTTGGAATTCTGGGCGCGACGATCCCTGAATATGGTTGTGCGGGTATTGGCCGTGTCGCCTATGGGTTGGTGTGCCGTGAATTGGAGCGCATCGATACGGCTTTCCGTTCTGCGGTTGGCGTGCAAACCGGGCTCGCAATGTCAGCAATTTATGAGTTTGGCTCCGAGGAGCAGAAGCAACGGTTCTTGCCAGGCATGCGCGACGGTGAGCTGATTGGTTGTTTCGGTCTGACTGAGCCGGACCATGGGTCCGATGCAGGCGCCATGACCACGCGTGCGGTCGCCACCGATGGTGGATTTTTGCTCAAAGGCACGAAGATGTGGATCACCCATTCGCCCGTGGCTCATGTGCTGGTGGTGTGGGCCAAGGATGATGAAGGCACCATCGGTGGCTTTATCCTGGAACGCGGTATGGATGGGCTCGAAACACCGAAGATCGAAGGTAAGTTCGGAGTTCGCGCGTCACCGACCGGTTTCATTATGATGGATGATGTATTCGTGCCGGCAGAAAACCGCATGCCCGATGCACGCGGCCTTGGCGCGCCGTTGGCCTGCCTCAACAACGCGCGGTTCGGTATTTGTTGGGGCGCGTTAGGGGCGGCGGAATTTTGTTGGCATGCTACCCGTCAATATGTGCTGGACCGTAAACAGTTCGGGCGTCCGTTGGCAGCCAATCAATTGATTCAAAAGAAGCTCGCTGACATGCAAACTGAAATTACTATCGGCTTACAGGCGGCTTTGCGTGTCAGCCGATTGGCAGATGAGGGCAAAGCGACGCCGGAGATGATCAGTTTGGTGAAACGTAATTCCACCGGCAAGGCCATTGAGATCGTGCGTCAATGTCGTGATATGCACGGCGGTAACGGAATCACCGACGAGTACCACATCATTCGCCATCTCGGGAATATGGAAGTTATCAATACGTTGGAAGGCACCGCAGATATTCACGCACTTATATTAGGGCGTGCTCAAACCGGTATTCAAGCCTTCACGGGGTAGTGGGATAATGCGCGTTTTATTGATCGGCCTATTCTTGTGCCTTTGCGGCGGCGTCTATGCTGCGGAAAAAGACGTTACCTTAATGGGGGTTGCTGCAACGAGTTTCAGCACAGATAGCGACAAGGCGCTACTCATCTATAGATCCACTACGCGCCATCCTCGGAAGAAACTCAAAGTGGTCTCTTGGTTCGTCTATTTGGATGACAAAGAGGATTTCGATCTTGAGAAGGGGTTTGTCACGAAATGGCTCGGTGTGGAGGAAGATAAGGCCATTGCGCTTGCGGAAACAGATCGCTTCAGAGCATTGGAGATTGTGCCGGGGGCCTATGCCCTGCAATCCATCATTACGCTTAAAGACGGCAAGATGCAGCGAATTCACGCGAAAAAATCGACCCAAACGATCTCGCTGTCGGCTGGAAAAGTCTATTTCTTGAATGATGTTATTTTTAAGTGGCAGACTACGGAAAGGAAGTATGAAAGAAATAATAAAGAGCTAATGTTGGATCTGTCTAAATGGATATCCGTGCACCCACAGTTAAATATTACAAATATACTTGATTTACGCCCTAAAATTTCAAATATAAATAGATAGATTATTCGAAATACTGCCTATTGTTTGCATTAAAGCTGTCTTTTCGCTTTCGAATTTCTGCAAATACACTCAATGCGTCTTGCTTTTCCTGGCCAATAGATCGTTGAATTTCTTCGCTATCAGGTCTGAGAAATGGGTTGGTTTTGCGTTCATCGCCGAGCAAAGACGGCACCGTTGAAATGCCCTGGGCGCGCTTTGCATCGACCTCCTGCATCCGCTCTACCAATGCCTGATTACTCGGCTCGACGCTTAATGCGAAATCTCCGTTGGCTTGGGTGTATTCGTGTGCGCAGTAAATTCGTGTTTCGTCCGGCAATGCCGTCAGTTTGGTAAGTGATGCCCAAAGTTGATCAGCGGTACCTTCCGAAAGCTTGCCACACCCCATGGCGAACATTGTATCGCCACAAAATAGGGCATCCGATTCTTCGAACCAGTAGACGATATGGCCGTCGGTATGTCCCGGCACTTCCATCACCTTGGCGATGGCGTTCCCAAGCGCGTATTGCTCACTATCGCCTACTTCGATGTCGATTCCAGGGATACGATGTTTGTCGATTCTCGCGCCGACGATGGTGCAGCCGGTTGCCTCCTTGAGGGCAATGTTGCCACCTACATGATCGTTGTGGTGATGGGTGTTGAGAATATGGGTAAGGGTCCAGCCTTTTTGCTCAAGGGCTTCCAGCACCGGCTCATGCACGGCAGGGTCGAGGGCTGCGGTTAAACCCGCCTCGGCCTCATGCAGCAAATAGACATAGTTGTCGCGCATTACGGGGATCTGGTGAATGTCGAGTTTGGCCATCTTCGATTACCCTTTGGCAAATGTACTCAGTTTTTGAGTGAGGTATACCACAGCGATGCAGTTCATTCATCTGGCGGAAGCAGGTTTGGGGATGATTGAAACGAACTTGCTTTAATGCCCGGAGCCTGACGGCGCCGGTAATCCCTCAATTTCTACATTGATACACGCTGGCAACTCACTTGCTTGTGCGCGTTTGAACGCCTCGGACAGTGCCGCTGGGTCCGTAACATGCTCGCCGTGGCAGCCAAGTCCTTGAGCAGATTGATCGTAACGAGTGGGATTAAGTTCGCAGCCGTAAAGCCGTTGCTCGCCGTAGTCGCGGAGCTGGATTTGGTATTCCGCATTCCACTTTGCATCATTTCCGATCACCGCAATAAAGGCGGCGCCGTACCGGGAAGCGGTTTCGAATTCAGCGAAGTGGAAACCGGCGGTGCCGTCGCCCATTAAGGCGATGACCGTCGCCCCTGGGCGGGCGATTTTTGCGGCAAAGGCGTAACAAAGTCCGCCGCCGATTGCACCGCCGGGTCCGTTGATTACGCGGGTGGGAGCGGAGAGGCAGGCTTGTGCCCATTGACCGAACTCGCCGCCATCGACAATCAGAATAGGATCGTCTGCTGCATCAATGATCTTTTGTACTTCAGCACATAGGGTGGCCGGCCGCATGGGTCGTACGGTGTTTGAAGGCTCGGTTGGACGCGCCGCGATCACACTTGCAATATCGGCCCGCCAAGTGGGGCGTGTAGATTCTGCCTTGCCCGTTGCGGCCAAAAATTCCGCCGTTGTGGCAGGGTCGGCGAAGTGCGTATCGATGAGACGTGGCCCTAATGCGCGCCGGGCTCGTTCCAATTCGTTTTCTTCTGCATCGACGACGATGAATTGTGCGTTTTCGCTCATGGCAGGTGGTTTGCCGAAACCGGTTGTGAAGTCGAACCGTTTGCCGAGCGAAACGATCAGGTCAGCGTTGGATACCTGTTGCGCAAAGTCGCCAAGCGAGGGGTCGTTCAGTCCTCGCGGACTTTCCATCGAAACGACAGGTGCATCGAGTGCATCGGCAAGCTTTTCCAAAAGGTCCTTTGAGCGCGTTGCGTTCAGACGGGGGCCGGTAAGAATAAGCGGCGTCTTTGCGTCCGCAATCGCGCTTGCCAATGCATCGACCAATTCGGTGCCTGGTAAAGGGTACTCGGGCAGGAAACTATCAGGCCCGGGCAATGATGCGCTGTCCGTTTCGGCATTTAGCAGATCGAACGGGAGAGCCAAATGGACGGGGCCGGGCCTGCCGGATTGTGCAACGCGAATGGCGCGCGCGATATCTTTGCCCAGATCGGCGGCTCGCTGTGAGCGAAAGGAAAGTTTGGTGAAAGGCCGTGAGGCCGTTGTTTGATCAAGTTCCTGAAAGGCACCGGCACCGTCCGCAGCAATTGGGGAATCGCCGCTCAACAGAACAACCGGACTTTCGGCGAACCGTGCCGAGTAGAGCGGTGAAAGTGCATTTGCGAATCCCGGCGCTGCTGTTACCAGTGCGACGCCGACCGTTCCCGTGAGTTGCGCCCAGCAATCGGCCATATAGGTAGCAGCTGCTTCATGACGAACATGGTGAAGCGTGATCTCTGCATCGATGCAGGCATCGAAAATTGGCATGATTTGATTGCCTGATAGCGCAAAAATCGTGTTTGTACCGCTCTCTTTGAGCGATTGAACGACTAGGTCCGAGCCTCGCATGGTGCTTTTCTCCAATGGATGTGAAGGATCACGCCATTAAAACTTAGAAATTGCAGTGACCGTTGTGGTACCGTTATAGGGTATAATCTTCATGCGGAGAACGGGCGATTGAGGTGTCAGATACACTGGGGACGGCGTGATGGTAGATGAAAAGCGAGTCAGCGAGCGTAAGGATCATTTTGGTTCGGCATTCTTAGAAGTGGCTGGTGTACGGCATGAAGGCTCGGTGTTTAACGTTTCGGTTGGCGGTGCGTTGGTTGCTCTAGATACCGAGGTGTCGGCTGGAACGAAGGCAATATTGGAGATTGCTGGAATCGATTTGCCTATTCCGTGCACAGTATTACGTGACACCGATGAAGGTACGCACCTTAAGTTTGAGTCTGCAGAGGCGGCGGCCCAGGCAGTCGAAATTCTCGGCCTTTAGCGATTGTTAGGCAAAGGTTACCAATACCGCATTGCGTCTCGAAACATACTTTCCAACCCCATACGGTCGAAGTCTTTCGGGCCGTTTTCCATCAAGCGTCTTTGGGGGAATGACTTGTCGACCAATGCTGGCAAATCTTCCTCGCTATAGCCGACACCCATAAGGCCATTCGGCATATCGCATTCGCGCATCAGGTCAATCACGCGGTCGGCCAAAAGATCACCCGCATTTTGTTCCAGTGCATCGGCCATATCCGCGCCGAGCGCTTCGGCTGCCTTCAGGTGGCGGTTCGGGCAGGCGTCGCCCATAAACCGGAAGACCGCGGGTGCATTGACGATGACCGAAATGCCGTGTGGGACCATGGGATGATTGCTTGGCCAGCCTTCCGGCTGGTAATCACGGACAAGGCCCGCCACTGCATATGACATGCCGTGCGGCACATGACAGCCGGCATTTCCGAACCCAATACCCGCCAGCATCCCGGCAAACATAAGCGGTTCCATATTTTTGATTAGGGTCGGTTCTTTGACACCGGCGACGATGTTCGCGCCGGTTAGCCGGATAGCTTCCATGCAAGCGATGTCGCTGTAGGGATTGGCGCCTTGGCTTAAGGGGCGCGCAGACGGTGTGTCGGGGGCTGCACGGTGTGTATAGGGGCGTGCGGTCAACGACTCTACCGCATGGCTAAAGACGTCAAAGGCATTGGCGGCGACGATGTTGGCGGGCAGTGTTAAGAGGGATTGCGGGTCGAGCACGCCAAGGGATGGGCGAAGCGCGGCATGGGCTATGCCGGTTTTTGCTTCCATATCCAACAAATCGAAAATAGCGATTCCGGTACATTCACTGGCGGTGCCGAAAGTGGTGGGACAGGCGATATGGGGCTTGAGCGCCCCTGGTACAGGTAAGCCTTTACCCATGGGGGCATTAACGTAATCTAGGAAATCGGCGGGGTAGGTCGCATAGAGATTTGATGCTTTTGCGGTGTCGATGGTTGAGCCGCCACCGAGCGAGATATAGCCGTCAAAATTTCCATCTTTTGCAAAAGCCGTTCCCGCTTTGAAAGACCGGTCCGTTGGTTCCACTTCTATTTCATCGAAAACCGCAATGTCGATTCCAGCCTTGCGGAGGGCTTCTTGTGCAATTGAAGATGGTTCCAGGTCAGCGACACGGGGGTCCATGTAAAGCGCCGCACTTTTAATCCCCAGCGCACGCGCATCTTCGCCAATTTCGGCAAGGCAACCATTACCAAATTTTATTTTCGGGGCTTCTACGGAAAAGGCGGTGTCGCCGTTCGCTGTCGGTTGAAAATATTCGGATAGCGCCATGGCTCAAATTTCATTCAAGGGGGTTGGATTCGGCGTCTCGGTCGGGGATTATAGGAGATGAAGGGGTGTACCGCACGGCCCGTAAGCGCACTATAATAGGTCTCGGAAGATTAACGTAAAAAGCCGGAACAGGTTTGCATAATGTCTGAACAGGAAAAACCGGACGTCCCCCCCGAGCATTGCCCGAAGCCTGAAGAGTACGCCTTCGACTTGGAGGAGAAACTTACCGGTATTCTGGCTGTGCGATCCTTGATGGGATCGGACGCCGTAACCGCAAGTCATCTCGGCACGGAGCGAGAGGGTCATGGTGTCTTAATCAGTGATACTGGGTTGGTCCTGACCATTGGTTATTTGATTACCGAAGCGGAAAGCATTTGGCTGGTGGACGCTACCGGCGCTGCGACGCCCGCGCATACGGTGGGCTACGATCAGGAAACCGGGTTCGGCTTGGTCCAGGCCCTCGGGCGTATAAATGTTCCGCATTTGGAGTTAGGCGATTCCAATACGCTTATGGTCGGCGATCCCATCGTCATTGGTGGCCATGGCGGTGCGAAAAATTCGGTGGCGGCCAATGTAGTTTCGAAACGGGAGTTTGCGGGTTACTGGGAGTATGTCCTGGATGAAGGCGTGTTTACAGCGCCTGCGCATCCGTTCTGGGGCGGCTCCGGCGCTATTGATCGAAATGGAGACTTGGTGGGCATCACCTCGCTATTTGTTCAGCAGGCTCTGCCCGACGACACACCCTTCCATGGCAATCTCATCGTGCCCATCGATCTCTTTAAGCCGATTATGGATGATCTTCTGCAGTATGGTCGTGTGCAGAAGCCAGCGCGTCCTTGGCTGGGAATCATCATGAGCGAAATACAGAACGCGCTTGTGGTCGCAAACATTAATGAGCGCGGTCCCGCGAAAACAGCGGGTTTACAGATCGGCGATATCATCTTGGACGTCAACGGTGATCAAGTGGAGGATTTACCGTCGCTCTTCCGTAGTATTTGGCGGGTAGGTGAGGCGGGGGTCGAGGTGCCGCTTGTGGTCGTGCGCGATGGTGAGGTGATGGAAATCGGTATTCCTTCTGTGGATCGGCGATCGATTTTGAAGTCGCCGCAACTTCACTAAGCATGTCCACGCCGCCGAAGATTCTAGACGCGAGCGTTTGGCGGGGCGCAGACTTCGCCGAACCACGAGCGTGGGTTGATACTTTCTCTGAACATATGCTGGCCGAAGTTGATGCGGCAATGCAGGCTTTCTTGGCCACCGGAAAATCCGCATGGCAGGTAACCCCAATTGAATTCTCGATCCCGTCTTGTGCGGGGCTCTTGGACCGCGCTTTTACGGCACTGGATACTGGCCGGGGATTTGCCGTGCTCGGGGGCATTCCCGTGGATAAGTACAGCTATGAAGAAAATCTCATTATTTATTGCGGAATCATGAGCCATCTCGGCCGTATCGTGGTGCAAAACTATGAAGGCCAGAGCGTCGTCGACGTTATCGATAAGGGGATTGAGTATAGCCATCAAGCACGGGGCTATTCTTCAAACAAATTATTGCCGTTCCATACGGATGGGGCGGATTTTGCGGGTCTCCTTTGTTTGGGGCAGGCAGAGGCGGGTGGTGCCAGCCTAATTGCCAGCGCTTCCCAAATTTATAATGAGATATCCGCCGAGCGGCCTGATATTTTAGAAACTCTGATGCGCGGCTACTATCATCACCGTCGCGGTCAACATCCGCCGGGTGAGGATCCGCTTTCGCCCGAACGGGTGCCGGTTTTTGCATTTCACAATGGATTGATGCATTGCTGCTATAACCGCAATCCCATGGATTGGGTTGAGAAGGAAGGTCAAAAGCTTTCAGATGAAGAAGTGGCTGCGTTGGACTATTTGGATGCGGTCATCGCGCGCGCTGACACTCAATTGTCGCTGCAGCCGCAAAAGGGCGATATCCAGCTCATCAACAATTATCTGATTTTACATTCTCGCACCGGTTATCAGGATGGCACGAGCAAGAAACGCCATATGGTTCGCGTTTGGCTGGATAATCCAGCAGGGGTTCGTAACGGCTATAGTTTGCTCGATTTATACGTGCCCGAAGAGTCCCGCTATCACGCTGCGGAATAGGTTCAAGCGCCGCCTTTGACCTTTTCAGCCACGCCGGCACCGAACGCATCGGTTCCCAACGGGCCGCCGAGGTCGGGCGTACGTCCATCTTCTTTGCTCAATTGCGCGTTGATTGCGTCATCAATGCGTTTCGAGGCTTCCAGCAACTCCGGGCGATCGTTGCGGATACCAAGCGTGTCCAGCAGCATACCGACCGAGAGGATCATTGCTGTCGGGTTGGCGATGTTTTGGCCCGCAATATCGGGTGCGGCTCCGTGCGCTGCCTGGGCCATTGCATTCTCGTCGCCGGCATTAACCGACGGACCGAGACCGAGGCCGCCCGAAAGTTCTGCCGCAAGATCGGAAATAATGTCACCAAACAAATTGGTGGTGACGATGACGTCGAAATAGTCAGGCTTGCGCACTAACAGCGCTGTCATCGCATCGACGAAATATTCGTCTACTTCGAGCTTGTATTCCGACGCGACCTCTTTGCAGATACCGACAAAAAAGCCGTCGGACATGGTCAGTACGTTAGATTTATGGACGATCGTGAGCAGTCCGCGACGCTGCACCGCCCGTTCACAGGCTTGGCGCGCGATGCGCTCGCTGCATTTTCGGGTGATGCGTCGGATTGCAATTGCCATATCTTCGGTTGGCATGAACTCGCCTACGCCGTCATGCATGTTGCGGACCGCATAAAAGCCTTCAGTGTTTTCGCGAAAAATGACGAGATCCATCGCTTTTACATGGGCGGGCACACCGGGACGAATCTTCGACGGGCGGATATTGGCGTAAAGATCGAGCCCACCGCGCAGCTTGGCCGAAGGGTTGATTCCGCCTTCGGCGGGTGCAGGGTAAATGGCAGTGTCAGCAGGCCCAAGGATGACCGCATCCGCCGCGGTTACTTTCTCCCAGGTTTCGTCCGGGACGGTAGAGCCGTTCTTTTCCAGGCTCGCGAGGCCGCTATCGGCGGTTTCCAGCTCTAGGCCTAGATTGAACCGATGGTCGGCGGCTTTCAAAACGTCAACTGCTGCAGCGACAATCTCAGGACCGATTCCGTCGCCTTCAAGTACGAGTATTTTCATGATTAATCTTCTGTTTGTTCGTTGTCGGTGAGATGGCGGGCTGTCTGAACCGAGTGCGCTAAGTTGGTTGCACGCTTATTGGCAGAATCTTGGAGGCGCTCAGCCACATGGTCATCCCAGGTGATATACCAGCCTTCGCCACGATCGCACAGCATCAGGTCTTCGCGGTCGAACATCGCGGTGTAGTCAATGTGAATGCCGAAAACCGAATTGCGGCTGGCCGCCGGATGCTGTTCGCTTCGAACCCAACGACAGGTCTTGTCATAAAACTCAACCGGCGGGCTTAGAGCGGTGAGTGTTCCGGCATTGCCAGTGTGTGGATTCTTCCAATTTATTGGTTTGCTAGTTGGCCCGGCGAGCACTTTTTCGAAAGTGGGGTTCATAACCCGGGAATCTCGTTTGGCCAAATAGCGCGAGGCTAGAACGCCGACGCCAAGTCCGGCTATGCCCAAACCAGCGCTGCCGGCAATGGCTGCTGCCCCACTGCCACCGAGCGTATACCCACTCACCGCTCCAACAACGCCAAGAACCGCGGGCGCGCCAATGCGGTCGGGGTTCTTCTCCACGTAGTCTGCGGTTGATTGGCAGGCGGAAAGAGCGATGGCGCCAGCCACGCAAAGCAATTTAATGAAAAGGTTCATCGGTCCACCATAGTGCGAGTACGGGTTCAGGCTCAAGAAAACACTTCCGCCAGAAGTTCGTAGGACCGAACCCGATCTGCGAATTTATGACAGGCAGTCAGCACAACAAACTCATCACATTGAAAGAGATCGCCTAGCGCGAGTATTTGCTCTTTAACTTTTTCCGGAGCGCCATAGATTGTGCGCGTGCGGCTTTGAAGCACGTGTTCACGCTCTGCATCGGTGTAGGGGTAGGCCATTGCCTCTTCAACACTTGGGACCGGTGCTAATTCACCCTTATCCGCGCGGAGGCGAAACAGGTCCCGGCTGGTAATCAGTCTTTCGGCTTCTTCTTGGGTTTCGGCGCAAATGACGAAGATGCCTATATTGCATTGGGGGGCATCCAAGGTCCCGGCTGCCTGAAACTGGTCTTGGTACGCGCGTACCACTGCCTCACCACCGAACGGTGTAATGAAGTGAGCGAAGGAAAAAGCGAGGCCGAAATGGGCGGCATAGGCCGCGCTGTAATTGCTTGAGCCCAGTAACCAAACAGGTGGCGCACTGCTTGTGAAAGGACGCGCTTTAACCCGGCTAAACGGATGATCGTCTGGTAAACTATCGGTTAGAAAGCCCGATAAATCCGAAATCATTGTTGGAAAATTTTCAACACCGATACCGCCGCCATAAGCCAAGGCCTGTGACGTGGGTTGGTCGCTGCCGGGGGCACGCCCGATGCCGAGATCTATGCGACCTGGAAACATTGATTCCAGCATGCGGAAATTCTCGGCGACTTTATACGGACTGTAATGGCTCAGCATGACACCACCGGACCCGACCCGGATGGTCTCGGTTTCGGCGGCAATGCGGGTGATAAGGATTTCAGGCGATGCAGCGGCGAGGCCATCCGAACCATGATGTTCCGCGACCCAATAGCGGTGATATCCGAGCTTTTCAGTTGCTTGGGCGAGAAGGATAGATTCTTGCAATGCGTCTGCGCCAGTGGCGCCTTCGCGGATTGGTGACTGGTCCAAGACACTGAGACGGATGTTCTTTGTATCGGGCATGGTTTTCCGGTTCTGTCTTTGTTTTGTGGGGTCTAGCACAAATCCGCAGGTTTGTGAGGCAGGTAAAAAAATAGCCCGGAAATACCGGGCTGGAAGTTTAGGGAGAATAACAGGGGCAACCACCGTACGCTGTGTCGTTTTATTCCTTATTCGTACGTCTGTGCGCGATCTCGTTGTTTCGTCACTATGAAAGATACTTTATGCCTATGAGGGAATTCAGTCAGTGATCCCGGTCACATGGTGCGCAATTCGTAATATGAGGCGATAGAAGCGCTGATGAATATAAGCCATCTAGAAGCCGCTCGGACCGCATTAGGCCAGGGCGAATTAGATACTGCAGAAGCTGAAATTCAAAAGGCCATTGAAGCGGACGGTCAGAATGCGGTGGCGCATGCTTACCATGCGGAAATATTAGCGGCGCGAGGCAGCGTGGGGGCTGCTGTAAAGGCCTATGAGATTGCGGTCGAGTTGCAACCGGAAAATGGGGTTTTGTGGAACGGTCTTGGCCTTACTCGGTTTAAGGCGGGACAATTGGTTGAGGCTATATCAGCGCTAGAGCGCGCGGTCTCGTTGCTGCCTGAGCAGGCGGAAGTCCATAACAATCTAGGGAACCTCCTAAAGGAGCGCGGTTCGCTAGTGGATGCAATTGAGCATTATCGACAGGCCATTGCTTTAAAGCCGGATTACGGTGAAGCGCATGGCAATCTAGGTGTAGCTCTTATGCACCAAGGGAAATTCTCCGACGCTCGAACGTCTTTAGAGGCGGCGGTTGGGTCGCGGCCGCAAGATCCCGTAATTCTCACGAATCTTGGTTGTGTCTATGGGGCGATGGGGGCGTTGACCGAAGCCATTTCATGGCATCGTAAATCACTGGAACAAGAAAACACCTCGTTGGGAGCGCTGAACAACCTGGCCATAGCGTTGAAAGATGCTGGTGAATTTGACGAAGCAAAAGTGATTTACGAACATCTTTTGACGCTTAAACCGGATAGTGCGGAATCCCATTCGAACATGCTAATGGGAGTACATTACAGAGAAGGAATTTCTGGTGCCAATTTACTGCGGATACATCGGGAATGGTCCGACCGGCACGAGAAAGCCGACATCCGCGTTTTTGCCAACAGCACTGATCCTGATCGACGTCTGCGTATCGGCTATGTTTCTCCGGATTTCTGGACGCATTCCGTCGCAAACTTTATTGCCGCGCCGTTGCGTTTTCACGGGCGAGCTGATTTTCATGTGAGCTGCTATAGCGATGTTCTAACACCCGATCACACGACAAAAATGTTGCGGACGCAGTCCGATAATTGGTGTGACGTGCGGCACATGGATGACAGGGCATTGGCGGAACAGATCATTGGGGATGAAATCGATATACTGGTCGACTTGGCTGGCCACACTGCAGACAATCGTCTCGTCCTGTTTGGACGCAGGGCTGCTCCGGTACAAATGAGCTGGATCGGCTATCCTGCGACAACCGGTCTTAGCCAGATGGATTATCGGATAAGCGATGGAGTAACAGATCCGCCGGAGAGTTCCGCTGGTTGGCACAGCGAAACCCTACAGCGGTTGGCAGAATGTTTTCTTTGTTATACGCCGCCGGAAAATATGCCGAAAATTCCCGAACGGAGAGATGAGCGCCCAATTGTATTCGGATCGTTTAATAACTTCTCCAAAGTGACCCCGGACTTAGTTCGAACTTGGGCAACGCTTCTTTCGCGGGTGCCGGACTCACGCCTTCTCCTAAAGTCTCGCCAGCTTGCGGACCCGGTGATTGTCGAGAAACTGAAGATCGAATTCGAGGAGGGTGGGATCGATCCTGCGCGTTTGACACTTATGGGGCGTGTCGATGGAAGAGACTCCCATTTGGCACTGTACAACGAAATGGATATCGCACTCGATACATATCCTTACAACGGCACGACAACCACGTGCGAAGCGCTGTTGATGGGCGTGCCAGTGATCTCACGACGCGGTGATCTGCATGCGGGTCGTGTGGGCGCGAGCCTACTTGGTGCCTTTGGCCGACCTGATTGGGTTGCTGGTGACAATGAGGAATATTTGGGTATTGCGGAATCACTTGTCTCAGACCGTCCGGCAAAGCAGAGCCTTCGCGAACTATTTCTCCAATCTGCTGTGACAGATGGCGAAACCTTCACGCGCGGTTTGGAACAAACCTATCGGACAGTGTGGCGAGCCTGGTGTAAAAGCGGGGTGGATTGAAATGCGCATTTGCCGTGATAAGCTGGCTTCCATGGGAGGTCTTAGGTGACTGAAACTGCGGAAATTGTTGTTGTTGGTGGTGGAATGTTCGGCGCTGCAGTCGCTTACGGATTGGTCTGCCTTGGACATGACGTCATTATGTTGGATGAAGGCGATCAATCCTTGCGCACCGCAAGAGCGAATTTTGGCCTTGTCTGGACACAAGCAAAAGGCAAAGGTTTACACCGTTATCACGATTGGAGTGTTGAATCCGGTGTGCTATGGCGGGACTTCGCGCCGCAATTGTTGGAAGACACAGGTATCGATGTCAAACACCGCACCGGCGGTGGTCTGGATATTTTGATCGGTGATGAAGAGCGCGCAAAAAAGCAGCAGTATATCGATGAAATGAAGGCACAAGCGGGCGACGGTACTTTCGATGTGGAAATCCTCGATCCCCAGCAAGTGCAAGACATGTTGCCGAATATCCGTTTAGGTCAGGAAGTCTCTGGCGCTTCCTATTCGCCTCACGATGGGGACTGCAACCCGCTTCGACTATTGCGCGCCATGCATACGGGGTTTCAACATCGTGGCGGGCGCTACATTATTGAAACCAGGGCGGACCGGTTAAGTCATGATAGTCAGAGTTTTGTTACCGAAACCGCGCGTGGCAATTTTCGCTCCAAAAAAATCGTCATCGCCTGTGGCCACGGGATAAACGAGTTGGCGCCAATGTTGGATATTAGCGCACCGAACCGGCCACAGCGTGGTCAGGTGCTGATTACAGAAAGAGTCGAAGCGTCACTCGATATGTGCGTGACGCCCTTCCGTCAAACCAACGAAGGGGGCTACCAACTTGGTAATTCTGAAGAAGAAGTTGGGTTCGACGATTGGACGACATTAGAGATAACGCAACAGATAGCGAGCCGCGCTGTGAAAGCCTTTCCGCAACTGGCAGGCGTGCGGTTGGTTCGCACCTGGGCCGGTACCCGCGTTTTAACGCCGGATAAATGTGCGATCTATGATGAATCTAAAACCTATCCCGGTGCCTATGTAGCGACTTCTCACAGCGGAGTGACGTTGGCGGCTATCAACGCCAAGCATATCGCAAAATGGATTTCGACTGGTGAGACGGAGCCCGGTTTCGAGCAATTTAGTGCCAGTAGGTTCGATGTTTCGAAGGCTGCATAAATCCGAAAATACAGTGTCGGTGTCGATTGACGGGAAACCTGTATCGGTACCGGTCGGGCTTTCTGTGGCGGCAGCCGTGCTGATGGAAGGGCCTGAGCCTTACCGTAAGACCGCGGTTAAAGAGACTGCGAGGGCGCCTTACTGCATGATGGGTATTTGTTTCGATTGTCTAATCGAGATTGACGGAGAGCCCAATCAGCAGGGCTGTATGATCACGGTTTCAGATGGCATGGATATTCGCCGTGGCCTTGGCAAACGACGGATTGGGGACTAGGCGATGCCGTCATTTGACCTTCTTGTTATTGGTGCGGGGCCCGCCGGTATGGCCGCGGCCACAGAAGCGGCTACTGCGGGCCTTGAAGTGTTGGTGCTGGATGAAAATGCAGCACCGGGCGGGCAAATTTATCGCAACGTGGAAGCGGTGGCTTCGGATGGTGGCGCCGTTTGGGATTTGCTTGGGGATTCCTATAAGCATGGCATGGGGCTGGCGGCATCGTTTCGTGACTCCGGCATAGATTACCGAACCGATGCAATGGTATGGCAGGTGGATGCGTCGGGAACGGTGGCATTTACAGCGAACGGCGTCGTTGAGACCGTAACGGCAAAACGGATTATTGCAGCAACCGGTGCTATGGAACGCGCGGTCCCCATTCCTGGGTGGACTTTGCCGGGCGTTATGGGCGCAGGCGCTGCACAGACGTTGCTAAAATCCGCCGCCATATTGCCTGAAGGGCGTATTGTTCTCGCCGGTAGCGGCCCGCTGCTTTTGTTAGTTGCCCATCAGCTAGCTGAAGCCGGCGCTAATGTTGCCGCGGTCTTGGAGACAACAGCTACGTCGAACTATTTCGCTGCTGCCCCTTACCTGCCGCGCGCTATTAAATCGTTGTCTGAGTTACGCCGCGGGCTTGAAATGCGCCGCGCATTACGGCGCCACGGGATAAAAATCGTAAGTGGCATTGAAGGCCTAAAGGCAGAGGGTGATCAAAAAGTTAGCACGGTCACATACGAAGTCGGCGGACAGTGTGAGACGCTCGAAATAGATATTTTGCTTCTGCATGAGGGCGTGGTGCCAAATGTCCAGATCACGCGCCATATCAGGTGTGATCATGAATGGTATGAACCGCAGCGTTATTGGCGCCCGGTGTTGGATGCGTGGGGCGCTACGTCTGTCGATTGTCTGGCTGTAGCGGGCGATGGTGCCGGCATATACGGCGCTAAATCTGCTGAAGCTGCCGGACATTTGACCGGTCTGGATTGCGCTTTTCGTCTAGGTGTTTTGAGTGAAAATGAAAGAAACGCTAAAGCGAAGAAGTGGCGCATCGAGAAACGTAAGTCCGATTCATTGCGTCCGATGTTGGACCGGTTGTTCTCGCCGCCGGGTTGGGTGCTTGTCCCTGCGGACGATGAAACGGTGGTTTGCCGGTGCGAAGAAGTCACCGCAGGCGAAATTCGACAATGTGTGACGCTTGGAGCCATGGGCCCTAATCAGATGAAAGCATTCGCTCGTTGTGGGATGGGTCCTTGCCAAGGGCGTATTTGCGGACTCAGTGTCGTAGAGACCATCGCAGCAGCACGTGGGCAGTCCCCGGAAGAAACCGGTTATTACCGAATACGGCCCCCAATTAAACCGGTGACGCTCGGGGAACTCGCCGCCCTTGAAAACTGAGCCCAGCGCTTCGAAAGCGGATAAGAACGTCCACCGTCGCATATGGTGGATGGCCGGGCCGATTATTTTTTCAAATATCACAGTGCCGTTGTTGGGACTGGTGGATACGGCTGTCGTTGGGCATCTGCCCGAGGCCTATTACATCGGGGCGGTTGGTCTCGGCGCGATGTTGTTCAATTTTATTTACCACGCCTTCAATTGTTTACGCATGGGGACGACGGGCCCCACGGCCCAAGCGCTGGGAGCCGGTAATTTTACGGAAGTACGTGCCCTGATCGGGCGGGCATTAATTCTGGCTACGATTATTGGTGCGGGTTTGATTCTACTTCAGTTGCCGATTGTGTGGGCGGCGTTTTGGTATATCGAGGCTAGTGCGGAAGTTGAGCACCTAGCAGAACGGTATTTTCTAATTCGGGTTTGGGCAGCACCGGCGGCAATCGCCTCCTATGCGATCATCGGCTGGTTCTACGGACTTGAGGATGCCAAAGTACCGCTCATCCTTCAGCTCATCGTAAATGCCATCAATATTGTCCTCGATCTTTTATTTGTATTTGGGTTCGGTTGGGGGGTCGAAGGGGTTGCCGCTGCGTCGGTCATTGCCGAATATTCAGGCCTTATTCTCGGAATTGTTTTTGTTAGAAAACGTCTCGCGTCCTTGCCGAAATCTGCAGGCCCGATCCAATTGTTCGATGCGGTTCAGATGCGCCGCATGTTATCGATCAATCGCGACATCTTTTTTCGGACGCTTTGCGTGGTGTCGGTTTCCGCAATGTTTCTGGCAAAAAGCGCACAACTTGGAGACCTGCCGCTGGCGGCCAATCAGATACTCGCGAACTTCTTGTTTATTACCTCCTATGGTTTGGATGGTTTTGCGCATGCCGCCGAAACCTTAGTGGGCCAAGCAGTGGGGGCACGCGATCGGTCTGCTTTCAGCCGTGCCGTGCGCTCGACGCTCATATGGGCGGGGGTGGTGGCCGCGCTGAATGGCCTAGTCTATTGGTTGGTGGGGCCATGGTTGATCACTGTGATTACGTCCATCGAACCGGTCCAAGAGCTGGCGATGAAGTACTTACTGTGGGTGGCTCTCATGCCCGCAGTGTCTGTTTGGGCCTACACCTACGACGGCATATATTTGGGGGCGACGCGGACAAAAGTTATGCGAAATACCGTTATAATTGCGTTTTTAGCATTCTTGGGTGTCTTGCATGTATTGATGCCTTTATACGGAAATGCTGGCATTTGGGCGGCGATGACATTTTTTCTATGCTTTCGAGGGGCAGGGTTGGCTCTTTATTATCCAAAACTGTTGCGTTCGGTTACTGATTCAAACGCCGGTAAAAGCGCGTAGCCCATATATCCTCGGCCAAGTGGCGAATTAGTGCAGGTAAATCGAATGGACCGGGTCTTCCTCACTGTGTAGTATTCCCGTCAATTAAATTGCAGAAATAGCAATTAGAGGCGGGGGTGGCGCTTCGGCGTTAACAAATACGTCATGTCTATTAGTACATTTATCGGATTTCTGACCGGCATAGCCCTTTTTGTGCTGGCGATCATTTTGAGCCTCACGGATTCGTCCCAGGCGTGGATATTTCTAAACGGGCCGAGCTTTGTATTGGTGGTCGGAGGGACGGTTGCGGCGACTTTTGCCGGCCATGAGAGCCGATATGTGTGGTTGGCGCTCAAAGGAATCGTTAGCACCCTGCTTGTGCAGCGTATTGGACGTAATCTGTTGAACCGCGAGGTTGGCCGTATCATCCGATGGGGTTATCTCGTCCAGCAGCAGGGTATTCCCGCTCTGGAGGCAGATGCGAAGAACGTGCGCGGGGACGATTTTTTGAATTTCGGCGTTGAGATGGTGGTTAGCTCCTATCCCGGTGAAGGATGTTCGCGAGATATTGTTGAATACGGCAACGACGACCTATGAACGCAATTTGGTCCAGGCGGATATACTGCGGTTTATGGCGAGTGCCGCACCCGCATTCGGTATGATCGGCACGCTGGTTGGCTTGATCATCATGCTGGATGGGCTCGACCCCGGAAAAGGGAACCTTGCTCAACTTGGCCAAGGCCTAGCGGTGGCCTTAAACACCACGCTTTACGGCATTTTGCTGTCCCGCCTTATTTTATTGCCAGCGGCGGCTAAACTACAACAACGCCAGGAGATTATGCGGTTTCGTAATGAGTTGATGGCCGAGGGGTTGGCTTTGCTGTCGGATCGTACGAGCCCGAGGCTGATCCAAGACCGGATGAATAGTTTCCTCGACCCCGCAATTCGGTTCGATATCGACCGACAACTGAAACGCGGTTAAACCGAAGTGCGAACTCGGCCCAAACTGAGAATTAAAGAGCCCGAAGACGACTGGCTGATTACTTATGCCGACGCGATCACCTTGTTGCTCGCCTTTTTTGTCATACTGATTTCCTTTTCCAAAATCGATGTGCAGACCTTTGAGAAAGTGGCGGCGGAGATTAAAAAGGAAATACGCAAAGAAGAAAAAATCGAAAGGCCGATTTTTTCGTTGTTTAATAATTTGAGTTCCATTCTCGACGGATCGCCAAACATCATTAAGGAAAATGGCGAAGTCACCTTCGACGACGAAGGAGTTGTGCTGGAATTTAAGGGGAAGGCGTTTTTCAAAAGCGGCGCCGCAGATCTTCTGCCAGAAGCAAAGCAAATCATGGCAACCATAGCAGAAGAGATGAATGCGCCCACTTACGCAAAGTATTTCATCGATGTGGAGGGACACACCGATGACGTGCCTATAAAAACTCTTAGGTTTCCGAGCAATTGGGAGTTATCTGCCTCTCGCGCCAGCAGTGTCGTCCGATATTTTATTACACTCAGCCTTAATCCGATCCGTTTGAAAGCATCTGGATATTCGGACACGAAGCCGAAACTCCCTAATAAGGACCTCACTGGCAACGTATTAAAGGAAAATCAAGCGGCAAATAGGCGTGTGGTAATTCGGCTGCATCCCTAGATTTAGCATTACTTCTGGTTGACGCTTTCCTTTATGGCCACGATACTGCCGCGTTGCTCGGGGAAATAGGTGTGACTGTGGTCACAGGTGGAAAACATTAGGGAATGCTATTGAAATAATAGCGTTTTTTTTAGGTAGTAGGGGCAATCGAAGATGGCCTTCGCAGTAAAATTTTGGGGGGTGCGCGGTAGTATTGCGACACCCTCTCCTCGGCATGTGGGATTCGGCGGTAACACCAGCTGTGTCGAAGTCATCGCGGGCGATGAAGTTTTCATCCTCGATTGCGGGACCGGTGTTCGCAATCTGGGCAAGGAATTGCTGAAACGGGGAGTAGAAACCGCCAATATCCTAATGTCCCATACCCATTGGGATCACATTAACGGTTTTCCCTTCTTCCTCCCTGCATATGTAGATAATTGCACTTTTCACATGTGGGCTGGTCATCTGATGGATGATGGTGGCGTGCAAAAGATTATGTCTGGTCAGATGACCCAGCCAATGTTTCCGGTGCCGCTGGCGGCTATGCGCAGCACCATCAAATTTCATGATTTTCGGGCCGGCGACGACCTCAATCTTAGTAAGAAAGCGAAAATCAAAACAACATTGCTTAATCACCCGAACGGTGCGACGGCCTATCGCGTGGAATACGGCGGTAAGTCCATGTGCTACGTGACTGATACGGAACATGTGGTGGGCAAGCCTGATCAAAATGTTTTGAAGCTGATTGAAGGCGCCGACCTCGTAATCTACGACTGCACCTATACTGATGACGAGTTTGAAGCGAAAATCGGTTGGGGGCATTCCAGTTGGCAGGAAGGTGTCCGCCTTTGCCAGACAGCAAACGTAAAATCGCTCGCAATTTTCCATCACGATCCGGATCATGAAGACGATTTCATGGAGAAGTTGGAGATGGAAGCGCGTGCGGCCTGGGACGGTGCATTTGTCGCCCGGGAAAATATGGTGATCAAACTGCTTTGATGTCGTGCGCGTTTAGCGGAACACGATATTTAGGAATGTAATGGCAGCGATTGCGACAAAATCAGGTAATGACGGTGCGAGCCGCGAAGAACTTTTCCAGCGGCTGATTGAGATGGGTATTGCGCTCAGCTCCGAGCGCGACACTGACCGGCTGATGGAACTAATCCTTCTCGAGGCCAAGGACATCGCTAATGCCGACGGCGGTACACTTTATCTCATGGATGAAGAAGAGGATGCGCTGCGGTTTGCGATCATGCGGAACGATTCATTACAGATTGCGATGGGTGGGACGACCGGTGTCGAAATTCCGTTTCCACCGCTGCAGTTGATTAATTCTGACACAGGCGAACCCAATTACGCCAATAACGCGACGGCGGTGGCCCTTAGAAAAGAATCGATCAACATCCCAGATGCTTATGATGCGGATGAATTCGATTTTAGCGGGACCAAAGCATTTGATAGCCGGACCGGCTATCGTTCTATGAGCTTTTTCACCGTTCCGTTGATTAATAATTCAGGCTCCATAATCGGGGTGTTGCAGCTTATCAACTCGCGCAATAAATCCGGGCGGGTTGCGCCGTTTTCGGAAGAATTGCAGCCGCTGATCGAAGCACTGGCGAGTCAAGCTGCGGTGGCGCTTGAAAACTCTAATTTAGTGCGCCAACAGCGCGAACTTTTAGAAAGTTTCATCGAGCTAATTGCGAGCGCGATTGACGCCAAATCTCCCTATACGGGGGGGGCATTGTTCCCGGGTGCCGGTTATTACGAAGATGCTGGCCGAAGCGGCGTGCCGAAGTGAGACAGGAACCTACGCAGAATTCGATCTTAGTGAGGAGCAGTGGTACGAACTCCATCTCGCGGCCTGGCTACACGATTGCGGTAAGGTCACGACCCCGGAATATGTGGTCGATAAGGCGACCAAGCTAGAGACGATCTATGATCGTATACACGAGATTCGTATGCGTTTCGAAGTCCTGCGGCGCGATGCCGAAATCGAGTATTTGCGAAAAAGCAGGGAAGAGGGCGCGGATGAGGAAGCTTTGAAGGCTATCTTCGAAGCGCAATGTGCGACGCTAGAAGAAGAGTTCGAGTTTATCGCTGCACACAATATCGGCGGTGAATTCATGCCTGACGAAGACATCGACCGCATGGAGGAAATTGGCAACCGGACGTGGTTGCGCCATTTCGACAACGTGCTCGGCGTTTCATGGGAAGAGTCGAAGCGGATCGGCGAAAGTAAACCTTTACCGGCGATAGAAAAATTGCTGGATGACCGCCCGGAACACTTGGTCGCCGAGTATAACCGCGGCGAGCGTTATAATATGGCCGTTAAGCGCGGCACTTTAAATGAGGCAGAGCGGCAGAAAATTAATGATCACATTTCCATTACGATCGAAATGCTTGAGCAATTGCCTTTTCCAAAGCATTTGAAAAACGTACCTGAGTTCGCCGGCGGCCATCACGAGAAAATGGATGGGACAGGCTATCCGCTTGGCCTGAAGGGCGAAGATATGTCTATTCCTGCGCGGATGATGGCGATTGCTGACATTTTTGAGGCTTTGACCGCAGCGGACCGTCCGTACAAGAAAGCGAAGAAATTGTCTGAAGCCTTATTCATCTTGAAGATGATGACAAAGGACAAGCATATTGATCCGTTGTTGTTCGAGCTGTTCCTGAAAGAAGGCGTCTACCAACAATATGCCGAGGAATATCTCGAGCCGGACCAGATAGACGAAATCGATATTAACGAGTATCTGCCCGAAAACTAGCGACGACCTCTGGGGAGGGGGACATGAAAATTCAGCAAGTTATTTTGCACCGCGTGCGGGTGCCGTTAACGATTCCCTATAATGTTTCCTATTTCTCCTTTGATTATTTTGAACCGATTTTGGTGGAACTCATTGGCGATGACGGCACGCTTGCCTGGGGTGAGGGCCATGTGCAGCCGGGCTCTACTTCGGAAACCCGCGATGGCGGTTGGGATTTCTGCAAGGAATACGCAGCTAGAATTTTGGGCCTGGATGCCGTCGATGCGAAAGCAGTGATAGAAGCTGATCGGCTAAACAGCAAAGTTGCTGCTACGGGAATGCTAACCGCAATCGAAATGCTGGAGCGTCACCCGTTGCTGGATATTACCGAGGACGCCAAAGTACAAATTTTGAGCGGGTTTAACAGCCTTGAGCATGCGGCCATTCCCGATGAAGTCGAAGAAAGATTGGCGCTTGGCTATAAGACATTCAAAATCAAAGTCGGTAAAGATGTAGATGAGGATTTGGCTCGTGTCCGGGTCATCCAAAAGGCGATTGATGGGCGGGCGCTTATGCGATTGGATGCCAATCGAGGTTTCAACGAAGCGGATGGGTGCCGGTTTGCTTCTTCTCTCGATCCGGACGGCATTATGCTGTTCGAGCAGCCTTGCGAACGCGAAGAATGGGATGCGAATGCCGCCGTTGCCGCAGCCTCAACGGTGCCCATCATGTTGGATGAGCCAATCACCACCGTGGAAGATGTGGAGCGGGCGAAAACCATCGACAATGTTGGGTTTTGTAAAATTAAGCTAAAGCGCGCGGGCACGATCGAGGCGCTAGAGGGCGTACTCAAGCGTATTCATGAGTGCGGCATGGAAGCCGTACTGGGTGACGGTACGTCATGTGAGATCCAATGCTGGATGGAGGCCGCTGTGGCGCGTACCACTATTCGGAATGCGGGTGAGTTCAACGGATTTCTGAGACCGTCTGTGCGTCTATTCGCCAATCCGCTTGATTTTGCTGACGGTGAAATTCGATTTAAGGCGGGGTATTGGCCCGAGATGGACCGGGACAAACTAGCGGCTCATTCAATCGACACTGCACGGTTTGAAGTTTAAATAACCAAGCTCGAGTATTTGTCGGATCGCGCCTATTTTTGCGGCAGTTTCTGCGCGTAGGCGAGTAAATCTTCTAGTACCCCGAAGGGCAATGACATCAGCGCAACCATCGCTTGGCCCGGCTGGCCATTGCGTAGTTTATGCATGAATGCCCATGGGTTTTGAGTAGCAATCGTACCGACATAGCGAGGATTCTGTGCGGTTCCGAGATTACGAAACTTCCCGTCAAATCCGTGGCACAAAGCGCATAAATTTTGATAATGGGGACGCCCGTTGGTCGGATTGCCCTTTAATAATTTACCGGTTTTTGTATCGATTACGAATTCTGGATTGTATTGCCCTTGGCTTACAAACAACGCAATACGTTCGGCGACAACATCCGGCAAAAGTTTTTTAGGAAACACGTGGACGCCGCTCCTGATTTCGGAAAATACGTCGTCCGGATCTTTGCCGCGCATAGCCCGGAGACCTTTGATGCCGGTGTAATTCGGGCCGCTGCTATAGGCGCCGTCTTTTCCGCGATAATCCCAGCCATGACATTCATGACATAGCCAAGTATCCGCGCCGCGTTTTTTTCCCGATTTTGGATAAGAGGGGTGGGTTTTGTTCGGTAGCTTGACCCGCGCTAACGCCGCCCAGTTATCATAACCACGCCCACCCACAGTAACCATCCAAACTAAAGACGGGTCTTTTGGTATCTGAATGACAATGCCCGGTTTTTTGGCCTTTGCACGAGCTTGTTGTGGAACTGCGGGATGGGCCAAAAAGAGAGGAATGAGCAGAGCGGTAAGAAACAATCGAACAGTGGGCATGGGAACCTGCTAAATATGAATGTAGAGAAATTTAGTCGAGCTTTGCCGAACTTGCACCCGAAATTCCAATGTTTTAGGCGATAAAAGTAAAAAGGAGGTAAAGATGGGAAAATTGGTATCTGACCAGACAGCGCGTGACGTGCTGCAACGGATGTTAACGGCCGCGATTTCGGCGGCTGATCCATCAACTTGTTTGCCATCTTTCCTGCCGCCACCACCAATTGGCAAAACTATTGTCGTTGGTGCCGGTAAGGCGGGTGCGCGTATGGCGGAGACGGTCGAAGCGCTATGGGATGGCCCGTTGATGGGGCTGGTTATCGTTCCTTACGGCTATGGATCGTCCTGTGAACGTATCGAAGTCGTGCAGGCCGCTCATCCCGTGCCGGATGATGCGGGGCATGAGGCCGCGCGGAGAATTTTGGCGTTAGCGGGGGGCGCTACTGCCGATGATTTGGTTCTGTGTTTGATCTCCGGAGGCGGTTCCGCCTTGATGAGCGTTCCGGCGCCCGGGCTCATGCTACACGAGAAAGCTGCATTGAATTCGCAATTGCTGCGGTCCGGCGCAGATATTGCCGAAATGAATTGTGTGCGAAAGCACTTATCATCGATCAAAGGTGGCCACCTGGCAGCTACTGCAATGCCGGCCCGTATGGTGACATTGTTGATTTCTGATGTTCCCGGTGACGACCCTAGTGTAATCGCTTCCGGGCCAACGGTGGCCGATCCGACTACTTTCTCCGATGCGCAGGCGGTGTTGAATAAGTATGGAATTGACCAGCCAATCGCAGCTCTCAATGTTTTGAAAAAAGCAAGGACGGAAACTTTAAAGCCTGGCGATGATTGTTTCCGAAATTGTGAAACACATATCATCGCAACACCGCAAATGTCCCTTCAAGCCGCTGCGGAGGTAGCGCATGGTGCAGGTATTAAGCCGCTGATACTTGGCGATGCTGTGGAAGGGGAGGCTCGAGAGGTTGCGAAAGTTATGGCTGCAATTGCCAAACAAATGCGCCATCGGGGGCAACCTGTCGAAGCCCCTGCCGTGTTGTTGTCAGGCGGTGAGACGACGGTTACCGTCACGGGTGACGGGCGCGGTGGGCGTAATAGCGAGTTTTTGTTGGCATTGGCGATCGCGTTGAACGGCGAGGCGGGAATCAACGCTTTGGCTGCTGATACCGATGGAATAGACGGGATAGAGGATAACGCAGGTGCGGTCCTATCTCCCGATACGTTGGAACGAGCAGCGCGAAAGCGTATCGATGCGAAGGCGTATCTTGCAAATAACGATGCGTACGATTTTTTTCAGCGCATTGATGATTTGGTAATCACGGGGCCCACCCATACCAACGTAAATGACTTTCGGGCAATTCTTATTGCGTAATGGTTTAGGTCTCTGAAAAATTACAAAAACGGCAAGAGTAATATTGCCCCGGATCAGTGACTCAAATCCAATCGTTAAGCACCCTTTTGGATTTCATAGGTGAAAGTATCGTTTTCTTCTTCTGCAGACAGTAGTTCGTGTCCATTGGTTTCGCAGAAATGCCGCACGTCGATATAACTCATGGGGTCCGTCGCAACGAGCGTCAAACGTGCGCCTTCGGGGAGACTGCGAAGCGCTTTCTGTGTCTTTAGCACCGGCATCGGGCATTTCAGCCCGGACGCATCGATCAATAGCGGGTGGTCCGGCACGGAAGGTTTTAGCCCACCTCAAGCATGATCTTGCCGGTATGTGTTGCACTTTCCATCAACGCATGGGCCTCTGCTGCTTTTTCGAGGGGCAGTGTTTGGCGCACCATGGTTTTGATGGTCCCGTCTTCGATTTTCGGCCAAACTTTTTCGCCGAGTTGAGACGCAATTTCGGATTTAAACGATTCGGGACGGCTGCGCAGGGTCGAGCCCGTGTAGACGAGACGTTTCAACATCACCGGCATTAGGTTGATTTCCATTTTCGAGCCGAGATTGAAAGCGAGTTGAACAATCCGCGCTTCAGGTGCTGTGGCCTTAATATTGCGTTCGACATAGGGGCCGCCAATTGTATCAAGGATGACATTGGCGCCACCGGCTTCGCGGACAATTTCGACGAAATCTTCTTCGTTATAGTCGATGACCCGGTCCGCTCCCAATTCCTTGGCAAAGGAACACCGTTCGGCGGGACTGTCGGTGGTTAGAACAGTCGCACCGAATGCCTTGCCGAGCTGGATTGCTGTCGCCCCGATACCACCGGACCCACCATGGACGAGGAATCGTTCTCCTGCCTGGAGGTTTGCGACACCCATGAAAATATTGCTCCAAACCGTAAAGAACGTTTCGGGCAGGCTGGCCGCCTCGATCAGGCTCAACCCCTTGGGGATCGGCAAGCAATGGGTAGCATCCGCTGGGACATATTCTGCGTAGCCGCCACCATTGGTAAGGCCGCAAACTTGATCGCCGACAGTCCAGTTTGAGACATCTTTACCCGTTCCGACGACTTCCCCGGAGACTTCGAGGCCAAGTAAGTCGGTCGCGCCCTTGGGCGGCGGATAATGGCCGCGACGTTGAACCAAATCCGGGCCATTAATACCGACTGCGGCGACCTTGATTAAGATTTCATGATCGGCCGGGGCCGGGACGTCGCGGGAGGCCGGTTTCAAAACGTCGGGCCCTCCAGGCTCGGTAATTTCGATAACGGTCATCGATGTAGGAATATCGGCAGACATGATTTTCTCCCTCGGTGTGTTTTCTTATAAATGCACGCCATTTAGGCGTTTTGGAACAAGAATTTGTGGATCGGGTGGCTAGCCGAATAGGATGGGGTAGCCGGCTTCATGCCATGCTTGAATGCCGCCCTGCAATCGATAAATCGTGCCTTCATGCCCAGACTGCATCATTTGTTCAGCGGCCATGCCGCAGCGAACACCGCTGGCGCAATGGAACACTATCTTTTTTTCGTCCTGTACGGGTATTGCGGCGGGGTCGAATGCTGAAAGGGGATTCAAGGTCGCTGCTTCTATTCTGGCCTTTGTGTGTTCTTGGGCCTCGCGCACATCTACGAGTATCGCGTCCTCGGCCTCAAGCCAGTTTTTAACGGTTTTTGCATCAACAAATTCCGTTTGAAAGGGGGGTGCCATATTTGATCTCCGTTCTATTGCTTCGAAATTTCCCTAGGGGTTGGCCTCTAGGCCGCTGATGTGCTTAGAGTAAACGAAACACACCTAACACAAATGGGGGATCCTTAAATGGGTGAATATTCAACCGTCGAAAAAGATGGCCACCTTCTCATCATCACAGTCAATCGACCTGAGCGGATGAATGCGTTGCATTCCATGGCGCATTTTGAGTTGGCTGGGGTTTTCGACGCGTTCGAAGCGGATGATGATTTGTGGATCGCCATTTTAACCGGGGCGGGTGATCGGGCGTTCAGCGCCGGGAATGACCTAAAATTCCAGGCAGAAGGCGGCACTCGGGAGAAGCCGGAGTCGGGCTTTGGGGGAATAGTTAAACGTTTCAGCCGAACAAAACCCATTATTGCCGCGGTGAATGGAGTTGCGATGGGAGGAGGCTTCGAATTAGCGCTCGCCTGCGACATTATTTTGGCGGCGGAAAATGCCAAGTTTGCGTTACCGGAGCCGCGAGTGGGCCTGGCGGCTATGTCCGGTGGATTGCACCGTTTGCCCCGTGTAATTCCGAAGCATCAGGCATTGGGTATGATTCTGACCGGGCGGCATGTTTCCGCGGAGGAAGGGTACAAGCTTGGCTTTGTCACGGCAGTTGTACCGGAAGGTAAAGTCTTGGACTCTGCGAAGGAATGGGCTGGAGAAATATTGAAATGTTCACCGGTCTCCATTCGAACGTCAATGGACGTTGTGCGTCTCGGTCTCGAAAAGGCCTCGGTCCAAGAAGCGATGGAAACCGAGTATGCCGCCGAAGAAGTGCTGCGTAGTAGCGAGGATTATGTGGAAGGACCAAAAGCGTTTTCGGAAAAGCGGGCGCCCGACTGGAAAGGCCGTTAGGTTCCCGCCTTCGGACTGTCCAGGTCTGGAATTTCCACAGTGAAACAGGCGCCTTGCCCTTTGGCGCTGGTTGCGCTGACTGTACCGTTTAGCAGTTCGCAGTATCGTTTCACGATGGCGAGCCCTAAGCCGGAACCATATTGGTTTCGATTATAAGACGCGTTAATTTGGACAAACGGTTCGAAGATCATGTCGAGCTTCGTTGGATCTATACCGACGCCCTCGTCTTCGACTTCGAACATGATCGAATTATTTCGACGGAAGGCTCTTACTTCAATCTTACCGTGATCGGTAAACTTTGCTGCATTATCGATTAGATTTGCCAAGATTTGTTTGAGCTTGACCTCGTCGGAAGTGATTGCGCCAGTGTCCTCGCTGCAATCCGTGGTTAACGTATTGCCTGTTTTACGCATCAAATAGCGGAGCTGATCTTCCAGGTCGATGAGGATTTCCGACACTTTTATCTTAGAAGGCGACATGTCGACTTGACCTGCTTCAAAGCGCGCGAGATCCAGCACGTCGTTGACGATTCCGTTAAGCTGGTGGCCACTGGTGTTAATGATGTTGAGAGCCTCGACTACTTTCTCCTGGTCCATTTGGTTCATGTTTGCTGCCAGGGTCTCACTAAATCCAATGATGGGGTGAAGCGGCGTGCGCAATTCATGACTTACAGTCATTAAGAACTGCGACTTCATTCGGCTGGCGCTTTCGGCGGCTTCCTTCGCCGCTAAAAGCTGGCCCTCTGCTTCTTTCCGATGTTCCGCCGCATCCCGCAATGCATTGGCTAGATCTCCCAGTTCATCTTTTCGGTCCGGCAAGCCGGACGTATCGTATTTTCCTTCACCAATAGCACGGGTGACTTCGGCAAGGCGGCGGATTGGTAAAGTGGTGGTGCGGCTGATGACAAACGCCAACACGACGCTAATGATTGCTAAAATTGCCGTCATAGCCAGAAGACCGCTAAAAAATAGATGTTTTGAGTTGTCCGAAATCCAACCCATATAGGTTTTCGAAACCGCAATTTTTGCCTTTATTTCCTTGAGCATTGTGCCGGTAATGACCGCGCCTAAAATTTCATTGTCGAGTTTTATGGCAGAGGCCACGTGCAATGTATCTGCATCCATCCATGCTGCAGTTGGCCCACCGTTGAGAACTTTGAGAATTCGATCTTCTTTGACTTCATGGCCAATCAGGCCCAAAGAATTTTTTCCATCGGCGATGATTTTGCCGTGTTTGTTCGTCAAGTGGACGTAACTTGTGGTCGGCATCGTTTGCTCGGTTTCGAGCAAATTTCGAATTTGGTCCAATCGCCAAAAATATATTTGGTTGATTAAATTTTGAGCCAACGAGCGTGACCGGGACATGGCGATCTGTTCGGCTTGGTTTATAAGAAATAATCGGGCAGCTTCCGCATTGGCGGCTCGCAAATCTCTTAGCGCAGTGTTGTAGGAAACAACCGCGAGCAAGACCGAGGCCGCAATAAATATGAGGACTAGGGTGGTTACGATCAGACCAAGGCGTGTTGAGAATCCCATATTCTAAGACTTTCTCTACGGCATTTCGCGTTTGAAGGGTTCACGTAACTTTCTTACCCACATCAAACTTGCAAGCGCTTCATCGGTTAGCGTCGTGAATTGTTCGACATTGTTGTATTTTTTTAAGATATGCCGGCCCTCATCAGATTGGTCCAAGTTTTCCAAGATTTCCATTATCTTCTCGCGCACCGCCACCTTCATGTCTTTTCGCAATAGGACGAGCGAGCGGACGATGGGGCGGCTGGTGTAAATGATTTTGTGAAGCTGAAGAATTTTTTCATTTTGCTCTGAAATCATTTCCCAATTCAAACTACTGAACGCTGCTACATCGACGGCTTTGTTGAGTACAAGGCTGATTTGATTGGTTTCTCCCTGGGCAAAAAGATAATTGACCGTGTCGGGCAAACGTCGGGTTCGTGGCGATTGCATGCGCCGCGTGGGCAGGCCAGCCCTGTGAACTATGGTTAAAGGAATAAAATAAGCGGTCGTCGAGCTACTATCTTCTAGCGCCATGGACTTGCCACGAAGACTTTGCAGATCATTTAAACCGCTGTCTTTTCTCGCAACGATGACGCTTCGATAGTAAGGGACGCCGTCTTTCCATTCATGCGCCAGTAAAGTTGCTCCCCCCTTGTCCGCAAGTTCAACGGCGCCGTAAGCCGTCTCGGAAATCATATCAACGGCACCGGATTTCAAATGCTTGATCATATCCTCGAGGTTTTCCGCAATTAAGCTGGCACCCTTTTTATAACCAAAACCCGAGAGGCCCTCTGCGATTTGGTCGGCCAGAGCCGATACGCGTTTGCTGTGTTTTCGAGCACTGCGTGCCACCCGACCGATGACGAACGATTCTGCGCGATCGGAACTGGTCGCTAATCGAAAGCCCTGCGCTGCCGAGCCGGCATGAACAATGTGACTTGAATGGACAAGAAAGAGGCTAACAAGGAATGCTGCAGCCAACCGGTATCGGGTGCGAAAGAACGGATATTGTTTGAGAACTTTACAATCCACCGACCATTAACTTTCACAGTGTTTCGACAAGAACGGCTTGCGCTCTATTCAATCCGATATTGCGCCAAGAAATCATAGTCGGGGTCGACGCCAATGCCGGGAACATTGGGCGGGCTAACAGTGCCATCATCGTTTATCGACAAGGTTTCTTTGTAAATTTTACCCCACATTGGATCGAAGCGTTGCGGATAAAATTCTAATATGAGGCCGTTCTGAATGGCAGCGA
>Ga0055584_100000261_pt1 | contig 49879 bp, 37 predicted proteins | sample OSDHelmetaG_FD_58716 | JGI IMG/M metagenome (GOLD analysis project Ga0055584, IMG submission 58716) | Pelagic marine sediment microbial communities from the LTER site Helgoland, North Sea, for post-phytoplankton bloom and carbon turnover... | ecosystem: Environmental > Aquatic > Marine >... | reverse complement strand
GCTGCGAACAACCGCGGCGGAGAAGCGCTCCGGTTGCGGAATCTTGCCGCTATCGATTTGCACGAAGGTAAACTGGACGCTGCGATCCGAGGTCTCTCATCAGCGCATGCGATCGATGTGCAGCGGGGAGATCCATCAGCGATTGCACGCGACCTGGAGGCATTGGCCGTTGCGCGCTGGGTGGAAGGCGATGCCCCGCGCCTCGCTTTGAGTGAACGCCGTCGTGCCTACAACATCGACCGATTGCAGGGCGCGGCCGACGCCGCGAACCGACAGCGTCTGGCGATTGAGAGCTGGTGCAAGGAAGGGTCATTCACGCCCCGGCCGCTGGATTGTGTTTTCCCGGCAGAGGATCCCTGAGTTGCGAGGCTTCTTCGGTAATCGCGCGTCGGGTAGGCCCCGACCAGGGGGCAGCGATTGATTTCTTCAATCAAGATTTTCCTGGCTCGTTTCGGTGAAGTCATGGGACGGTTGGTGCTGGGCGTTGTCTATTTCGGCCTGCTAGGCCCGGTCGCACTATTCGTCCGCCTCTTCTCGGACCCGCTCCGGCGGCGTCGGCCAAAGGATTCTGCGTTTTTGCCTCGCGAGTCGATCCATGAGCTGCCGCGGGATGCCGGTCGGCAGGGCTGAGCCGGATGCTTCGTTTGCTGAATCAGTTTCTGGCCGTGTTGGTTGCGGTGGCGATGGCGGTGCTCGTTCTGGAAGGCTTCTTGCGGGTCCTTGGCTGGGCACCGGCGCCCCGGATGCATCGGTTCGACCCTGTTGTGGGTTGGGTCAAGGTCCCCGGTGCGGATATTCGTCGCCGGACCGGGGAATTCGATGTTCGTGTTCGCACGAACGCGTTGGGGCTCCGGGGCCCGGAAACGTGGTCGTACGAACGTCGCGGCGGAGTCGCCCGCGTCTTGATGGTCGGGGATTCATTCACACTTGGCTACACGGTTCCGGAAGCGGCATCGATTCCTTTTCTGGTCGAGACGGGACTTGCCGAGAGTGGGATCGCGGCGGAGGTCCTGAATGCGGGAACCGAGGGCTGGTCGACCGATCAGGAAGTGCTTTGGTTGGCGACCGAGGGCCGTCGCTACCAACCCGACGTCGTGGTTTTGCAGGTCTACGAGAACGATATTTTCTGGAACTCGCGGACGGAATATCTGCGCTACCCGAAACCCCGGATCCCGGATCAGGGGCAGGGCCGATGGGATCCGGAAAGCGCTGCGGCAGGTGCCGCACTCATCGATCCGGGTCGGGATTCGTGGTGGTTGCGGACCACTGCAATCGGCGGCGTGATCGCCGGCTGGCGGACGGGACCTGCGATGCCGCTTCTGGATGATGGGAGTGGACTTCCGGCGGAGTGGGGCGCCCGCCTTGAGGGGAACGAGGTCGGGCGCGGCGAGACGCGGGCTGCGTTGCAGGCCTTCGCGGCCCTCAGCGCCGCGATGGGCGCGCAGCCGCTGGTTCTGGTGATTCCCGACAAGGCCCAGGTGGACGCTGACTCGTTGCGTGCGGTGGAGGGCTTCATGGGGAGCGATGTTTATCGCCCGAACCGACCCTATGAATTTTTGGTGACCGCAGCCCGCTCCGCGGGCCTTCCCGTGGTTGGCGGTCTTTCGGTCCTGCGGGCGGCTCAGAGCGCCGGGCCGGTGTATTTCGCCCGTGACTGGCACACCAATGCAGCCGGTAATCAGGCGCTCGCAGGAGCGCTGGCGACTCGGCTGCTGGCACCGGAATTTCTCGGTGGCCGCGGCTCCGGGGGGGCGCCGACAGCCTCGATCCAGGACAATATTCCCCGAGACGGCCCGGTGGGGAGCCCGCCGGGTTGGCTTTGGGCGATTCTGGTGTGGTTCGCTCTGGGAACACTTTTCCGACGACGATTTCCCGATTCGGGTCTGGGCGGGAGCTACGGCGCGGTTGCCTGTTTGCTGCTTTGCGTCGTAAGCGTTCTGGCGGGCGGGAGTTGGCTGGTGGGGCTTTTGCCGCTGCGAGTCCAATCCGTGGTGCCCCTGCTTGTTCTCACGGCGGTGCTGATTCTGGCAGGCTTCTACCTTCGTGGGCGTTTGTCGGTCATGCTCGAGCTGTTTTTAGCGTTTGTAAGGCGCGGTCATTGGTATATGCTACCGGTGCTTGTAGCGCTTTTGGCGGTGGGGGGTTTACTGGTTGTGGCGGCATCGTCACCATGGCTGGCACCGTTTATTTATACTCTTTTTTGACACTCTGGCGGCCGTCCCGGCCAGCCGAGCTGTCCGTATTTTTTTGTATTGGAGGTCTTTGAAATGGAAGAGAAGTTGCTGCGGATCGACATGACCAAGCTTGAGGTTTCCGATGAGCCGTTTCCCGAGGAGTGGAAATATCTCGGCGGGCGGGCGCTGTCCGCCAAGATTCTCCTCAAGGAATGCGATCCGAAATGTGATCCTCTTGGCCCGGATAATGTCGTCGTTTTGGCGCCGGGTATGCTTTCGGGTTCGGTGGCTCCAACGTCGGGCCGCATGAGCGTGGGCGGAAAAAGCCCTTTGACCGGCGGGATCAAGGAGGCGAACTCCGGAGGCCAGGCTGGGCAGAAATTGGCCCGTATGGGCTACCGTGCCGCCATTATCACGGGCAAGGCTCCCGATCCGGAAAAACGCTACAAGGTTGTTGTCGACAAGGAAGGCTATTCGATGGTCGAAGCTCCGGAGTTGAAGATGCTCCGGACCTACGCTGCCAGTGAAAAGTTGCAGGAAACCCACCCCAAGCGAGCGGTCTATCTGTTGGTCGGCCCCGCCGGGGAGTTGGGATTGTCGGGTGCCAGCGTTGCCTTGACAGATGAAGGCGCCACCCACCCGGCACGCCATGCGGCGCGCGGCGGACTCGGTGCCGCATTGGGCGTGAAGGGGCTCAAGGCTCTGGTCGTGGATGACACTGGAAGCAAGGCCCGCATGCCGGCCGATATGCCCGCTTTCAAGGCGACCGTGAAGCGGATTACCAAAGAGCACGCGGATGGTCCTCAAATTTTCAAAACAGGCACGTCGACGACGTTGCCGGTCGCCAATATGTTGGGCACCCTCCCGACCAAGAATCGGACGCGCATGTCTTTCGAGCATTCGGATGCGCTCGATGGTGCACGGATTCAGGAGAACTTCGAAGAACGTGGTGGCGGGATGCACCATTGCATGACGGGTTGTATCGTCAGCTGCTCCAACGTGGTGCACGGCCCGGATGGCAAATACGTGACCTCAGCTCTGGAGTTCGAGACGCTCGCGCTTTGCGGCTCCAATTGCGAAATCGGAGATCTTGATATCGTTGCCCGTATGGATCGCCTGTGCGACGAATTGGGGCTCGATACGATTGAAACCGGCGGGGCGATCGGCATGGCGATGGAAGCCGGCCAGCTCGAGTGGGGCGACGGTGAAGGCGCCGTCGCCTTGATGGAGAAAATCGACAAGGGAGATCCTTTGGCGGAAGCCGTCGGGCAGGGAGTCTGCGCGGTAGCAAAAATGTTCGGGATCGAGCGTGTGCCGGCTATCCGAGGTCAAGGTATTCCCGCTTGGGAGCCTCGCACCCTGAACGCTACGGGCGTCACCTATGCAACGAGCTCTATGGGCGCGGACCATACGGCCGGTCTCCTGATCATGGTCCCCGAGGGACTTTCCGAAGCGCATGCTTCGCAGGAAGCGCAGTTGGTGAATGCACTCTGTGATTCGAGCGGGTTCTGCCAGTTTCAGCAGCCCAAGATTGACGATATCCGAGAGCTCTACGGTGCCATGTATGGAGAGGAGATCTCGTTCGAGGCCGCGGCCGATATGGGCTGGCAATGCCTCGTGGACGAGTGGGCATTCGATGAGAAAGCCGGATTCACTCGCGATCAGAACGATCTCCCGCAATGGTGTCGAGACGAAGCCGTTCCGGAAAATGGCGCGACGTTCAACGTCTCAAAAGAGGATATCCTTTCGGTATTCGAGCGTTTTCCCGCCTCGGAGCATCTCCGAACGATGCGAGCTGTCGGTTAGACCTGCTCTCGCACGAACGAAAAATCAGGAGTGGTCGGGCAACAGCCCGGCCACTCCTTTTTTTATTCCGGTGGCACGTCCTGTTGGGCATCCAGCATGCCGGTCATCACGTCGCGAATCGCATTGGTGATCGCGGGTACCCCCTTGGGCATACCTCCATATACCGCGCCTGACTTCGCTTCCTCGTCACGATGAGCTTTCGCGTAGTCGACTGCTTCGGCGAGGTCGACTGCCAATTTTTCGGTGATGCCTTCCTGAGTTTGCGGCCGGGTGACGCACATATGGAGAGCATTGGGGTGCTGTTGGCCGTTAAAGCGCCAGCCCCGCTCGCGCATGAAGTCGTTCAGGAGGTAGATGTCGAAATCCTTCGAGAAAAATGAGAAACAGAAGCTCGGCTTGCCGACGATCTGAAGTTCGGGGTGGGAGCGGATCAAGTCCTGCATCGCGAAGGCGGTACCGAATATAGCTTTGGCGTAGCGAAGGTATCCTTCGCGCCCCAAGCTGACCATAGATGCCCAGGTGGCGGCGATGACGCCGCCGGGTCGACTCCCGGCGATTCCCGGGGAGAAGTATTTTCCTCCCGACCACTCCTGTTGCATGAAGTAGAGCCCGCGGCGAAGCTCCTTGTTTCGGAACGCCAGAACCGAGGAGCCCTTCGGGCCATATCCATATTTATGACTGTCGGCAGAGATGGTTGTGACTCCCGGCAATCGGAAGTCGAAGACCGCGATATCGTAGCCGAGTTCTTCGCCCCACGGCAAAATAAAGCCGCCGAGGCAGGCGTCCACATGAAGACCGATTTCGTGCTCGACGGCCAACTTCGAGAGTTCGTCGATCGCATCGATGGTGCCATAGCCATAGTTACAGGCTGACCCGACAATCATGACGGTATTGGGACCGATATGGTCTCGCACGAAATCGATGTCGACCTGCGTGGTTTCGGAATCGACCGGCGCGAGATGAACCTGAAATCCAAACAGGTGGGCTGCCTTGCGAAACGCAACATGGGCCGTTTCCGGCAGGATCATTTCGGGCTTCTCGATTCCCTTATGAGCCAATCCCCACTCGCGATAAGCAAGGACGGCGCTGAGAATACTCTCCGAACCACCGGAGGTCGTTGATCCACATGCGTCCTCTGCCTGATCGCCGTGCAACATATCCAGGGTCATGGCGATGATTTCACCCTCGAACCTCGTTGCACTGGGACAGATGTCTCTCTGCAGGATGTTGACGTGCGCATAGAGGCCGGAGGCTTGGCTCATGAAGGCATAGTGGTCCATATCGCCGCAGTACATGGTTCCGGAGCATTGGCCGGTCTGCCAGAAGCCGTCCTCGGCCATGGCGATCTCCTTGAGTTCGGCGAGGATCTCTTCGCGAGGGCGCCCGTTCTCCGGCATATTTCGATTCACCGGGTATTTATCAGCGTAGGGGTAATAGTCGGCCATGATTATAGCTCCGTGGTTTCGGTTTCGAGACTCTGCAGGAGGTCGAAGACCGGTGCGTTGGCTTCGAATGCTTTTTGCCAAGCCTTGAAAAGTCCGTCGTATATTCTGCGGTGGGCGCTCTGAGGTTGATGGATCTCGGCGATGGGGCGAAAGCCGTCGAGGGCGTCGCGGTCGAGGAGTCCCAATCGTAGAAACGCCAGAAAAGCAGCGCCGCGTGTGTTGGTCTGTCGCGCGTTGTCGATTCGATGGATGGGGCGATCCAGGATGTCGGCGAGGATCCCGGCCCAGACCGGCGACCGGGCGCCACCACCTGAGAAGGTGATCGTCGTCCACGGCTGCTGTGAGAATTTTTCAACATAGGGTTGCATCCATCGAAGTTGAAACCCGATGCCCTCCAATACCGATCGTAGCATTCGCGGGCGGGTCGTGCCGAGATTCATATTCAAAAATCCGCCGCGAGCATTTGCCGACTCTAGCGGAGCCATGGCGCCGCTGAGCCATGGTAAGTAGAGCAGCTTGCCGCTGCCGGCTGGTTCCGCTGCAACCGCTTTCTCCAGGGCCGCAAATGGATCGCTGCTGCGATGGTCGGCCAGTTGGTCTTCCGCATGGACCAGATTGTGGAGGTAGTGTTCCAGAAGGCGGCCGCCGAGGCCGCACTCGCCCATCGCCATATACTCACCCGGCAGGGGGCTCGGCATACTCACGGTTTGGCTCTCGATATCCGTCATTTTGGAAGGCGCGTTCCCCAGAACCTGAATTGTCGTGCCGATGTTGAGCCCGCCGTGTCCGGGCCGGAAGGCTCCAGCGCCCATCGTCACGGCCTGGGTGTCGTTGATGCCGCCGAATATGGGAATGTTTTCCGGAAGACCTGTCGATTGCGCTACCGAGGATTTGATCGGACCTACCGATGTTTCGACAGGGTGCATGGGTGCCAGATGGTCGGCGGATACGCCGGCGAGTTTCAGGAGCTCGGGGCTCCAGGTTCCTGCGGGGATCGATCGGTTGTCGGTGAGCATCAAGGGGAAGGCGCTGCAGAGATTGGTGGCGATCCGACCGCTGAACTTCAGTGTCAGGAAATCGGCCGGCTCGAGAAGTGCACGGGTCCGAGCCCATACGTCCGGACATTCCTCGCGGAGGTAGAGGGCATGAGATAGCGAGTCGTTACCGAAAGGAATCGCACCGTGGATGTCCAGAAAACGGAGAAGAGCATCCGGCGTTTCCTGCAGCAGTTTTTGCGCGTAGGGGGCTCCTCGTCGCGACATCCACAATTTCATTTTCGACGTAGCCGCGCCACGTTCGTCCACCGGTATCAGGGAGAAGAACTGGCTGGAGCACTGTACAGCGCGGATATCGGACGCTGGCCCACCGGCTTCGCGGACCATGGATGCGGCCGCCGAGACGACCATATCCCACAGAGCCACCGGGTCTTGCTCGAAGAGGTCCGGACCAGTTGCCAGAGTTTCCACGGCGCGTTCGGCGCTTGCCAGAAGTGTGCCTTCAATATCGACAAGACCCAGTTTCAGGTTTGTCGTGCCCAGATCGATCGCAAGGACGGATGGATTAGCCACCAGAAGTCTCCTTCGGGCCAGGCTGGAAGTTGGCGTGGCGAGCGAGCGCTGTCTCGCTTTGGAATTGCATCGTGCGCATTCTCTTTTTTTTCGTCACCTCGGCAAATACGCAAGCGGAGATGGTGGCCTTCGGCAAAAAAAAGGGGTGCCCGGTTTGGGCACCCCTGAATGGCCGGTGTCTCGAACTCAGCCTAATGCCTTGGTCAGATGGTCGCGCAATTCAACCAATTCGGAGGGCATTGTCTGTTCGAGTTTGGCAAAAAGCTCGCTTTGCAGGTCCAGTTCCGCTTTCCAGGCTTCGGCATCAATGGCCGTGAGCTCGGCAATCGCTTCCTCGGAGACGTCGGTGCCGGTGAGGTCGATGGCACCAGGTTCCGGCACGACACCAAGAGCGGTGTCCTGCCCGCCAACGCTGCCAGTGGCTCGATCGATGATCCACTTCAAAACGCGCATATTTTCGCCGAAACCCGGCCACGTGAATTTCCCGTCACCGTCCTGGCGGAACCAGTTGACCTGAAAGATCTTGGGCGGATTCTCGATGGCTTTTTCCATCGACAGCCAATGCTTCAGGTAGTTCCCCATATTGTATCCGCAGAAAGGCAGCATGGCCATGGGATCTCGTCGCACGACGCCGACAGCGCCGGTGGCCGCAGCTGTGGTCTCGCTGCCCATCGTGGCGCCGAGGTAGACGCCGCGGGCCCAGCTGCCGCTTTCCATGACCAGAGGTACTGTTGTGCTGCGTCGGCCGCCGAAGATGATCGCCGAAATGGGGACTCCCTCGGGGGCGTCAGCCTTGGCTGAGAGGACCGGATTGTTTTTCATGGGCGCTGTAAAGCGGCTATTGGGGTGAGCGGCCTTGCTGTCGGACCCTTTTTTCCAGGGGTTTCCTTGCCAATCCGTGAGTTCTTCAGGGACCTCTCCATCCATGCCTTCCCACCAAATATCGCCGTCCGGTGTCATGGCGACGTTGGTAAAGAGGGTGTCGCGTCGGACACATTCCAGAGCATTCGGGTTGGACTTTTCGCTTGTCCCCGGAGCGACGCCAAAGTACCCATTCTCAGGGTTGATCGCCCAGAGCCGACCGTCGGGGCCGACACGCATCCAGGCGATATCATCGCCCACGGTCCAGACCTTCCAGCCGGCAAATTCCTTGGGCGGCACCATCATGGCGAAGTTTGTCTTGCCGCAGGCGCTCGGGAAGGCAGCGGCCACGTAAGTGGTTTCGCCTTCCGGACTTTCGACACCGAGAATCAGCATATGCTCGGCAAGCCAGCCCTCCTGACTGCCGAGGTAGGATCCGATGCGCAGTGCGAGACACTTCTTGCCGAGAAGAACGTTGCCGCCATAGCCGGAACCGCAGGACCAGATGGTGTTGTCCTCGGGGAAATGGCAGATGAACCGCTTTTCGGGATCCAGATCGAGGGTCGAGTGCAGTCCTCGGTTGAAATCATTGGAGTCTCCCAGAGTGGTAAGTGCGGCCGTTCCCATTCGGGTCATGATCCGCATATTCAAGACCACGTAGACTGAGTCGGTGATCTCGAGCCCGATCTTTGCCATCGGGGAGCCCACCGGACCCATCGAGTAGGGAATGACGTACATGGTGCGCCCGCGCATGGAGCCGTCAAATAACTTGCCGAGCTTTTCGTAGGCGGCAGCCGGAGCCATCCAATTGTTGGTCGGGCCGGCTCCTTCTTCCTTCTCGGAGCAAATGAAGGTGAGATGCTCGACTCGGGCGACGTCTTTGGGATCGGAGCGGTGGAGGTAGGAATTGGGGCGTTTTTCGGCGTTGAGCGGGATGAGAATCCCCTCGTCCACAGCCAGCTGCGTCAGACGTTCTCGCTCGCTTTCCGAACCGTCAACCCAATAGACCTGGTCTGGTTGGGTCATGGCGGCCATGTCCTTGACCCATTTGTCTGCGTGGGCGTTCACGGTTCCGGGACGGTTTTGCTCAATAAGTTCGCTCATGGTCAAAATTTCCTTCCAAATGGCGTGCTCGGCGGTCGGAGCCGCGACAAGAGAGGGTTATAACCAAAACGCACTCCCGGAGGCCACCCACTATTAGCGGAACTATGGGAAATCCCGAAAAGGCTCCGAATCCGGGTTTCGTGTGTTTGTTCTGGCTCGGCGGGCACGCTACGGCGCAGGGATGGGTGAGACCCGACGGCTGGTGAGACGATTTTGGCAGGGAGGGGCGGTCGTTTGGGCGCTTTTGCTCGCCACCGAAGCTGCCGGTGGGTTGATCCGTTCCTATGGAGTGGCGCTGGGCGGGGGCGTCTCGGAGCGAATCGAGGCCGTGATGGTGCCCGTTCAGGTCGAAATAGGCCTGCGTTTGCCGGAGATTTTCGAGAAACCGCTGAGGGAAACGCCCATTCGCGTTGAATGGCTGCTGGAGGCATGGGTGGCTCCGATTGTCGGCCAGCGAAACACTATGGAGGCGGGATTCAATCCTGTCGGTCTTCGGGTGGCCTTCGATGGCGGGCAATCACTGGTCCCTTTTTTTGACCTGAGTGGCGGGATTATGGTCACCGGCCTGCGGCAGGTCGGTACCGGCGGCGGGTTCCAGTTCAGTGAGTCGGTCCGCGCAGGTTTTCAATGGTTTGTGACCGCCGAGACCGCGGTGAGTCTTTCCTATCAATATCGCCATATGTCGAATGCCCGGATTTACGACCAGAACGCAGGCCTCGACACGCACTACGCCTTGCTCGGTTTCCATTGGTTCCCGGATCGAGTTGCAAAATAGAACGCGGGCAGGTTGTCAAAAGAGGAGAGAAAACGCCATGGCGCGCGACCGGCCGCGGTATTCCGCGGCATCGGAGGGATCGGTATCGAGTCGATCGGCCCGATTTGCGGCAGGGTGCCGAAGCGCAAGTCGAATCCGGTGAGACCGAGACCGGCTTGGAGTATGGACAAGACAGGAAGAGCCCCGTTTGGGCCAGAGGGAGAATCAGATGAGTGATTTACGTTTTGACGGAAGAGTTGCAGTCATCACAGGTGCTGGCGGTGGTTTGGGCAAGACGTACGCTCTGGATTTGGCCTCGCGCGGCGCCAAGGTAGTCGTAAACGACCTCGGCGGATCCGCAGATGGTACGGGCGGTGGCAGTTCCATGGCTGATCAGGCTGTGGACGAAATCAAGGCAGCCGGCGGGGAAGCCGTCGCGAACTACGATTCCGTCGCGACGCCAGAGGGTGGAGCTGCGATTATCCAGACCGCTGTCGATAGCTTCGGTAAATGCGATATCGTCATCAACAACGCGGGGATCCTTCGGGATCGCACTTTCGTCAAGCTCGAACCGGCTGATCTGGAGGCCGTCATCGATGTTCATCTGAAGGGCGCATTCTATGTCTCTCAGCCCGCCTTCAAGGTGATGAAGGAGAATGGCTACGGACGCTTCGTCTTTACCTCTTCCGCTGCTGGTGTTCTGGGAAATTTTGGCCAGAGCAACTACGGTGCGGCGAAAATGGGTCTCGTCGGCTTGATGCACGTTTTGTCGGTGGAGGGTGCCAAGTACAATATCAAAAGCAATGCGATTGCACCGACGGCCCGAACTCGTATGACCGAGGACCTGTTGGGGCCTCTGGCGGAGCATCTGCACCCGGAGACAGTCACGCCTCTCGTCACATGGTTGGTGTCGGAAGCGAATGAGACGACGCATGAGCTCTTCACCGTCGGCGGTGGACGGTTTGCGAGGTTCTTTATCGGGTTGAACGAGGGCTGGCTTGCCGGTCCGGGTGCTCGCGCGACCGCCGAGGACGTACGCGATCATTGGGGCGAGATTCGTGACCCTGAAGGCTACCGGATTCCGGACGGCATCGGGGACGAGATGAAAGCGATCGTCACTGCGATGAAGGGGTAGTCGGCCAGGGGGAGGACTGCAGCCATGCGCTGGTATAAACGCCCGCTCCTGCATTTCCTGGCGGGAGGTTTGCTTCTTTTCGTCGCGGAACAGATTTGGTTCGCTGATCCCGTTTTGCCAACGCGAAGGGACCGTGGCCCGATTGTAATTGATGTGGAGCAGTTGCGGTCCGACCAGGCTCAAGGTCTGGGGCGCGCCTTGCTGCCTGATGAGGAAATCGGACTGATCCGCCAGGAGATTGATACCGAACTTCTCTACCGCGAGGCGCTCGATCGAGGACTCGACGTCGGGGATCGAGCCATAAGAGGCTGGCTGATCCGGAAGATGCGGTTTGTCTCCGATGAGACCGAACTGACGGACGAAGAACTCTACCAGCAGGCCCTGCAATTACGACTCGATCAAGGAGATCAGGTTGTGCGCCGCTCATTGGTTGAAAAGATGCGTCTACTGTCCGGGATCCTGGTGCCCCCGGCGGAGCCGACCGATGAGGAATTGACAAGTTTCATGGCGTCTCGCGAGGACTTGTTTCGGGAACCCGCTCGTCTGAGTCTCGAGCATATCTTCCTGAGCCGTGACCGCCGTCCGGAGACATTGGATGAGGATGCTCGTGGTTTGTTGACTCAGGTTCGGGAAGATGGCGGCCGCGGGTGGGAGTCTCGCGGTGATCCGTTTCCGCTCGGTCGAGACTTCAAAAGTCGATCACGTCGGCAGATAGCATCCTCTTTCGGAACCGGTTTCGCCGACGAAGTCTTCACGTTGCCGGCAGGGACGTGGTCCGGCCCGGTGGATTCAGCCTACGGTCAGCACCTGGTGCGGATCTCGGATTTGCAGTCCTCACATATGCCCGAGCTGGAAAGTGTCCGAAATCAGCTCAGGCATCGACTGCTCTCCGAGCGGCGCGATGCGAGTCTGGACGTCATGGTCGAGGGCTTGCGAGAGGCGTCGGCTGGCAAGATCTTTGTTGATTTCCCCGATGAACGGGGCGAAGTGGAGGCTGAACTTGTTTTGCGGGACTAGGAGCCGGTTCGTTTTTCTCTTCCTTGCGGTTCTTTGTGGGCCAACGGCAGTCTCGCAGGCCCATCCGCTGGCCCCCTCGCTTCTGGAATTGACCGAGGTCTCCGACGGAGTCGTCGATGTCCGATGGAAGGTGCCGGCCCTCAGGGTCCGTGGTTCCGAGGTTCATCCGGAATTTCCAGCCTCCTGCAAGGAACTGGTTCCCCCCGTCGGGAGCCCCGAGGGAGAGGCGATCGTGCTCCGATGGCAGATCGACTGCGGTGTCGCCGGTCTTGCGGGTGAGGAAGTCGGAGTTCGTGGTCTCGGCGCCGGCTCCAACGACGCTCTGCTGCGGGTAGCCTTGTCCGATGGCCGAGTGTTTCAGCACGTCCTGCGGAGCGAGCAGCCGATTTGGAGGATTCCGGAGACGGGACGGCCGCAATCGGTATTTTCGGGTTATTTACGTCTCGGGTTCGATCATATCCTCGAGGGCCTCGATCATCTCATGTTCGTTCTGGGCCTGCTCTTTCTGGCAACGCGTCCTCTGGTGCTGGTCGAGACGATCACTTCGTTTACCATCGGGCATAGCGTGACGCTCGCGTTGGCGTCCCTGGGAATAGCGCAGGTTCCCTCCCGACCAGTCGAGGTTCTTATCGCGATCTCGATTCTGGTTCTGGCTCTCGAACTTGCTCGGGGGCCGGCGGCTCGGCCGACGCTCCTGCGACGATTCCCATGGGGAATGGCGTTTCTCTTCGGGTTGCTCCATGGTCTGGGCTTCGCTGGAGCCCTGGCCGAGATCGGTTTGCCGCCGGATGATCTACCGTTGGCGTTATTGTCCTTCAACCTGGGAATCGAAGCAGGGCAACTCGCATTTGTTGCCTGCATTCTGGTTGCGGGATTCTTGCTGCGACCTATTTTGCGCCGTCGTCCCCAATGGGTGGACATGTTGCCGGCCTACGGAATTGGTTGTCTCTCGGTGTATTGGATTCTGCAGCGACTGCTCGGAGCGTGAAGAAGCGGAGTCCGTTTCTCGATCAAGTCTCGCGCAAGTTTCGGATCATCCCTGCCTGAATCCGACCGGCGGCTTCCCGAACCCCGTCGATTGCCACCGAGGACTGGACCTTCCAACGTTCATCGCGAAGGCGAAGGACGCCTTCGGGTCGTGGGCGGTAATGATTGAGATGAAAGACGTTTGCGGCATGGAGCAGAGGCGTCAGAGGCGCGCCCTGCTTGCGGAGGCGAATCTCAAGGTCGAGGTCTTCGCATAGATAGCTCGCGCCTGGCCAGCTCGCGTCGTAGCCATTGATGCTCTCGATCACTTTGCGGGGCGCACTGAAGTTGCAACCCATCAACCCTTTTCGCTTGTCGAAGAGGCGGACAATCTTCTGCGGGATGCGAATCGCGAGATGGAATTTTTGGCGCTCCCTGCGGAAGAGCTGTCCGAACTTTTCCGGAGTGCACCAACCCTCGAGTTCTCCGTTGCTCACGCCCTTTGGCGTCAGAGTCTCCGTGATGGGAGTGCCGATCTGGAGGCGCCGTCCTTGCCAGACGGTATGACCATCCGCATGGTCGAGGTGATCCGCCAGCCAGCGCTGGTCGGGCACGCAATCCCCATCGAGGAAGACGAGCTGTTCTCCTCGGGCGATTGCGATCGCGCTATTGACGATACCGGCTTTCTGAATTCCGTCGTGCGGGTGCCACATATGGGCGACCGGAAAACTGGTGCCTTGGTCGAATGCGGCGATGCGCTCTCGAGTGCTGTCGGTTGAACCGTCATCCGCGAAAATGACTTCCTCGATCGCCTCCGTCTGGCGAAGGAGTCCTTCAAGGACGAGTTCGAGAGCCCGAGGGTTCTCGTAGGTAGCGATGATGATCGAGGTCTTCATGGCGAATCAGAGTCTGTTGCTGTTCGAGCGTCTTTATTTCTGAAGCCAGAGTGAATCGAAGACGAGCGAAGCTGCAAGGGGCGCCGTCCTGCGAATTGGGTTGCCTTGCATCGGAGCCCTTTCTCAATTCTTCAAGAGTTCCGGCATCCGCGCGGCAATCATTCGGCGGAGTCCGTCACGCCACGGCGTCTCGGTGGCCCCAATCAGGGAAACCATCCGTTGGGTGTCGGGAATTACGCTTTCGATCGTTTCGGTTGTGGGTCGGAATTTTGGCTCGATCCCGGTCAATTCGCCCATATAACGGCACCATTCCTCGATGCTGGTCGTCTCCGTGCCTCCCCAGTTGACGATACGTGCGGGTGTCGTGGCGATACCCAGGAGCTTTGGCACCATTCGAACGATATCGTCTTCGTGGATGGGGTTGTAGGAACTGGGCGCGTTGGTGTGTACGGGAATTTCCTGTCCGGCCTGCATCATCAGGAGGTGGAAGAAGGGCCAGCCCCCCTCGTCGCCGAACGGAACGTTCAAGCGGGCAATGGTGGTCGGAAGGTTCCATTCCTGTGCCCCGAATTTGGCAACCGCCTCGCCAGCGATTTTGGTGATGCTGTACGTCGGGAGCATGCGGGCATGATTGTCTCCGAGGAAGTCGCCCTCGGCGAGGGGTTCATGGTCCCGGGGTTGGTAGACCCCGGTGGTGGAGCAGCAGAGGAAGCCGCGTGCGCTCCGGCACCGCGACATGAGGTGGCCAACACCTTCCGCATTCGCGGCGAGGTCCGCTTCAAAGTCGGCGCTTTTTGCGACGGCGAAATGGATTAAATAGTCGACAGCATCCGGGATTTCCTGAACGTCTCCATTCGAGAGATCCGCTCGGACGCACTCGACACCGATAGCCTCGAGTCGGCTGCGATCCTTCGGGTTGGTAAACCGGGCCGCTCCAATGACGTGGTTGTCCCTGGCCAAGGCCCGAGCCACCGGCAATCCAACCTGGCTTGCCGGTCCCGTGATGACAATTCTGGCGCCTTTGATTTCGTCCAAGGATTCAGACCCGCTGCAAGAGTGTGGCGTTGGCGAGACCGCCACCTTCGCACATCGACTGCAAGCCGAATTCCTGATCGGAACGCTCCATCTCGTGGAGCAGGGTGGTCATCAACTTCGCACCGGTACAGCCGAGAGGGTGTCCGAGCGCAATCGCCCCGCCGTTCGGGTTGAGGCGCGCCATATCCGCATCCAGAGCCGTGGCCCATGCCATCGGTACGGAAGCGAAGGCCTCATTGATTTCGTAAGCGCCGATGTCGGACAATTTCATTCCCGTTTTGTCGAGGAGCTTTCGGGTTGCCGGAATTGGTGCTCCGAGCATGACGACGGGATCCTCTGCCGCGAGGGTCATGGTGTGAATTCGGGCCCGAGCGGCAGCGCCGCATTTCCGCAGGCCTTCCTCATTGACGATCAGGATGGCGGCGGCTCCATCGGAGATTTGGCTGGAGGTACCTGCGGTCAGAAGTTCCTTGTCGCTCAGGGGGCGCAGTCCCGCGAGGACCTCCGTGGTTGTGTTGGCGCGGATGCCTTCGTCGGCAAGAAAGCTCTCCGTGCCACCGTCCTCGTTCTGGACGTCGACGGGCACGATCTCACGAGTGAAATGGCCATGCTCTGTCGCCGCGGCCGCACGACGGTGACTCTCCGCACCAAACGCGTCGAGCCCGATGCGGTCGAGGCCCCACTTCTCGGCGAGTAATTCGGCGCCGTCGAACTGGCTGAATTTGATGCCGGGATATCGTTTTTTCATCCCCTCGCCGTAGGGCACGCCGAAGCCGGCTTTATATCCGGCAATGGCATTCGCTCCCAGGGGTACCTGGCTCATCACTTCGACGCCGGCGGCGATGACGATATCGTGTACGCCGGACATCACGGCCTGCGCGGCGAAGTGGACGGCCTGCTGGGATGAGCCGCATTGACGGTCGACTGTGGTGCCCGGTACCGATTCCGGCAACCCGCCGGCGAGGATCGCATTGCGTGCAATATTGGCGCTCTGGGCCCCGACTTGGTCGACGCAGCCGAAAATTACGTCATCGATCAGTTCCGGATTGATCCCCGTGCGGGATACGACTTCGGCAAGGACTTTGCCGCCAAGGTCAATTGGGTGCCAGGCAGCCAGTTTTCCTCTTCTTTTTCCCGCTGCCGTGCGAACGGCTCCGACAATATACGCTTCGCCCATAGATCCATACCTCCGCAGGGGAGTTTGGCCTTCTCTCCGGGCAGGTGCAAGCAGAGCAGGGTCCATAACGATTTTCTGACGGGTTTGGGCGACGGAGACGGAGTTTTACGCCGGGTTCGCCTCGGGATAGGAGAAGCCATGCCGATTTCCGAAAAGGACCTTCTGACAGAGGGGGCCTGGCGACAGATTCAGGCACAATTAGCCGCCATGGAAACCATGGTGATGGAGGCCGACGTCCCGGCGTCGCCGCGGGACCGGGCGGAAGGCTGGCGTTACCTCCTGCGTTTTGTCGCGGCCTCGATTCGGGCGACCATCGTGGCTGGCGATCCGGAATATCCTGAATTCGGTCGTGTGATCGAACGTGGTCTGGCTTGGGGCCTCGACAACCCCGACTGTAATTATTCGATGACCCGGATTCGTGGGGATGCCATCTATCGAGTTGCGGGTAGCACAGGTTCGGCGAGACACTTTGAATATCAGGTAAACACCGGTCATTTCGGTGATGGCAACGTGGGCGGTTGGGAAACCGTCTCGTCCCTCCACCGAGACGAACTCGAAGTTGATCCTGATGGAAATTTTGAGCTGATCCTCTCAGCCGAGGAGCAGCCCGGAAATTGGCTGTCTCTCAACCAGCACGCGTCCTTCTTGTTTCTGCGGCAATATTTTTCCTCATGGGAGTCCGAGATTCCCGCCCGTGTTTTTGTGGAAAGAGTGGGTGCCGCCTACCCGGAGCCGGAACTGACCCCGGCGCGGCTCGCGCCGCGCATCGAGGAGTTGATCGAATGGCTCTCGAAGGGCTTGCGCGGGTGGGAGGCGATGAGTCGTCTGATTTTGGCAACCGAGTCAAATGCGGTCACTCTGACCGAGCCGATGGAGGGCAACGCCGGATTGCGCGGTCAGGCTTATGGCCTGGGGCACTTTCATTGCGAGCCAGATCAGGCCGTGATTCTGGAGTTCCGGCCACCCCAATGTCGCATGTGGGGCGTTCAGCTTTGCGGTTGGTTTTGGGATAGTCTCGATTTTGCAACGCGCCAATCTTCGTTGAATGACTCGCAGGCGATTCTGGATGACGACGGCGTCTTTCGGGGAGTGATCGCTCATGAGGATCCGGGCGTTGCAAACTGGCTGGACCCGGTAGGCCGCGTCGAGGGTTCATTGGGGGTGAGGTATTTGTTCCCCGGAGAAGTTCCCCAGCCATCTTTCCGTGTCGTTCCGGCGGCCGGATTGCGCGAGGAGCTTCCTGGGTCGACCACCTTGGTCGATGTCGGGCAACGGCAGCAGGCGCTCGAGAGAAGACGTCGGTCCGTCCAGCTCCGTTACGGCTATTGAAGTGCGGGCAGCTCCCGACGCTTGCGCCAATGGGCGTACTGGTAGAGGTGCTCCAGGGCGGTGACGGCGCGCCAGGAAGATGGATACGCAAGTACGCCGCGCTCGATCATTCCTGCAGGTGCCTGGTTCTCCGGTTGGCAGTCGACGAGTTCGGTTGCCATGAGGATCGGCTTGCCGAACTCCTTTTCGCAGTCGACAGCGAGCTTCGCGTAGCGGGCGTCTTGCCGGAAGTGGAAATCCACAATCCTCTCGAGACCGAATTCGGGGTAGAAGCGGCCGTTTTTCTCCATCAGCCCAAGATTGGACTGAATGCCGGCTCCAAGGAAGATGATCGCATCCACAGCGGGATGACCAGCCGCGAGGCGCATGCATTCGGCAACCGTATCCCGAGTCTCGGACCCTGCGAGGTCGGCCGGGTTGTTCCGGCTCCAACGAGGCGGCAGGCGCTCGTCAAAGGCTGCACGAAGATCTTCGGGGATCGGCATCAATTCGAGATCACGTGATTGTGTGAGCCGGTCAGCGGTCACGACACCCCAACCACCGGCGGTCGTCAAGACGAAAACATTGGGTCCTCGTGGCAAGGGGTGAGTGGCGAAGCTGGCCGCGGCCTCAAAGGCTTCTTCGAGGGAATGAGTGCGGGTGATGCCGGCTTGCCGGCACATACCGTCAAAGACTCGATCGTCGCTTGCGAGCGCGCCCGTATGCGAAGCCGCTGCTCGTTGGCCTCCGCTGGTGGCCCCTCCCTTGAGGACAACCAGAGGTTTTTGTTCCGTCATGCCCCGGGCCTTTTCGAAAAACTGTCGGCCGTCTTCGATCCCCTCGACATAGGTGAGACCGACCCGGGTTTCGTCGTCGACGCCGAAATATTCCAGAAAGGCCTCGAGTCCCGTATGCGCGCAATTGCCGGCGGAGATGGCGCGACTGACACCAACACCAGTTTTATGGGCATAGTTCTGCAGCGACTGGATAAAGCCTCCCGACTGGCTGGCCAGACCGATATGCCCCCGTGGCGGGTAGGGTGCGATGATCTGCGCGCATAGATCGCTTGGGGTGGAGATCACGCCCTGACCATTTGGCCCCGCGACGAGGATCCCGAGCTCATTCGCGAGACGAGCAAGTTCCTCCTCGAGCGCTTTGCCTTCCTCGCCGAGCTCCCCAAAGCCTGCGGCTGCGATGAAGGCCGCCCGGATTCCCTTGCGAGCCGAAATACGCAGCATATCGGGGATCGTGCGGGGCGGGGTGCAGATGAAGACCAGATCCGCTTCGTTCTCCGGCAGGTCCTCCAGCGACGATAGCGCCTGTCGACCGAGAACCTCGCTCCCTTCTCGGTTCATGAAGAATACCTTGCCCTGGTAGCCCTCGCTCAGCACGTTGTGGGCGGCGACAAAACCAAATTTCCCCGGGTGGCTCGATGCTCCGGCAATCACGATGCCCTTTGGATCAAATAGTGGCTGAAAGCGGTCCTGCAGGGTTTTGGCGTTGTTCACGATTTCACCTCCACAAGCGCGTCCACGGCAATGGGAGAGCCCTCCGAAATGATCAAGGGGTTGATGTCTATGGAAACAATCTCCTCGGAATTCTGCGCAATCCGGGAGAGGCCAAGCAGGATCGCCACCAGCTCGTCCCGGTTCACTTCCGGTTCTCCGCGGAATTCCCGGAACCAACTTTGGTGCTCGAGGTTCGCAATCATGTCTTCGGCGTCCTGGCGGGAAAGCGGGATCAGGCGGAAGGTCACATCGGCGAGGGCTTCGGCGAAAATCCCGCCGATCCCGAGCATGACACATTTGCCGAAGGTCGGATCGACCAAGGTGCCCGCGATCAGTTCCCGGGTGCCGCCGACCATGGGCGCGATCAAAACCCCGCGTGCTCCATCTTCGGGTTGCGCGCTCGCCAGCAAGGCATCGGTGGCCTCGGCGACGGACGCCGCATCACGCAGGTTGAGGCGCACAAGACCTCGTTCTGTCTTGTGGGCGATGGCGTCGCCGCAGAGCTTGGCGACCACGGGAAAACCGAACTCTTCGGCGGCGATGACAGCTTCGGTAGAGTTGTCGACCAGTTTTTCGCTTCCCATCGGGACGCCGCCTTGGGCCAGGCGCTGTTTGGATTCAAATTCCGAAAGCGTACGGGTGTCGGGATTTGCGGGCGAATTCATACGTTCAAGGTAGCGTTTGCCCCGCAGGAATTCACGCCCATAGATTCCAGAACACCTGAACCGTGAGCATGGTCCAGATCATGACCCCGAGAATCGTTTTACCGAAACTGCCCAGGACGCGACCGCAGGCGGCGCCGGCCGCTGCCTTCAGCGAGGCTCCGGCCGGGCGACCGTCGGGTCCGGTGAGTTCTCCTACCAAAGCCCCGAGAAATGCACCGACGGCGGCGCCCACCAAGGTGCCGACGATCGGAATGGGCAATAGCCCGGTAAGCAGGATTCCTCCGACGAGTCCGCCCAGAATAGCGCCCCACATGCCCCTTCGGGAGCCGCCGCCTGCGCTGAGACCCGCCACGGAAGCCCAGGTCTCGAGCACTTCAGCTGCAATCGCCAGCAACAGGCCGACGAAAAGGAACCCCCAGCCGACGCTGGCAGTGAATAGAAGCTCCATGCCGAGGGCCAGGGCGAGCAACAACCAGTTGCCGGGTAGCCCGAGAAGCCCCAACACCAAACAGCCTGCGCCCATCAGGGCAAACCCGAGAGCGAGGATTACGTGCAGCGCCGTCATGAGCCCTCTGTGTCGAGAAAACGAGGCACAAGCAAGCGAATCCGTCGGTTTCGCCGCACAGTCGGCGATCCTTCGAAGCTCCGGAACGAAAAAATAGCGTTTTCACTTGCAAGCCGGCGGAGGGTGGCATAAATCCGAATCCGATTCGCATTTTGATTCGTTGGATGGAAACTATGGAAACCAGCCCCAAAACTCGTCGTCTCGCGTCCGTTGCCGCCACCAAGCAGGTGCGCAGCGAACGGACCTTGATGCGCCTGCTGGATGCAGCCGAGGAGCTTTTGCAGGAGCGCGGTCTCTCCGGTCTTTCCATTCCCGAGATCGTCCGGCGAGCGGACTCGTCGGTCGGCGGATTTTATGGCCGTTTTCGAGACAAGAACGAGCTCCTTCGCGCTTTGGAGGAACGTCAATTTCGCGAACTTGAGGGCCTGGTGGACCGGCTGGTGGATTCCCGCCGCTGGTCGGGCGCTCCGGCTGCCGCAATCGTGGCAGCGGCGACCACCGAGCTCGTCGGAGCGGTGCGGGAGCGAAAGGAAATTCTGGGCGCGTTCCTCTGGAGGGCGACACAGGACGTCGACGTCCGCGAGGAGGGCCTGGCTTTCCGCCAGGGGGCGACGGTTCGCCTGCGAGAGTTGCTGCTTTCGGAATGTCCGGGCGAGTTCTCTCATCCGGACCCGGAGTTGGCGATTGATCTGGCGGTACAGACAGCTTTCGCATTCATGCAACAACATATTGTGGTTGGCGAGACCCGCAGTGGGGACCGGATTCTTTCGGACGAGGAATTGGCTCACGAATTGACGCGCATGGTTTGCGCCTACGTGGGAATCAAGGCACTGCCCGAGATGGCGAAAGATCGCCGCTCGGGCAAACAGGAATTGGGGGGTACTCAATGAACTTTATGCAGAAAAATCCGCTTCCGCTTCCGGCGCGTGGTGAGTTTGCGTCCGTGAAGTCAACGATGGAAACCGTGTTTGATTGGCAATATGCCATGCGGAAGAAGAACCTGCTCAACCTCTACGAGAAGGGCAAGGAACTGAGTTGGAACGCTTCCGATCTGGCCTGGGACACCGAGGTGGACCTCGACCGGATGATGCAGGAACGCATCGATGGTGGCTTTACCGCCATGACCAACCAACTGATGCAGCCGCCCAAGCCGTTTACGGATGAAACGGCGATGCTTTTCATGCGCCATCAGAATGCCTTCATGCTCTCGCAGTTCCTGCACGGTGAGCAGGGCGCCTTGTTGGCGACCGCCAAGATCGTGCAGACGGTGCCCAACGCCGAGGCCAAATTCTACGCGGCCAATCAGGTCGCGGACGAAGCTCGTCACGTGGAGGTGTATCATCGCTACCTGACGGAAAAGTTCGGTCTTTCCTACGAGATTTTGCCGAGTCTGGAGACCCTGCTGGACGATATCATTCTCGACCCGCGCTGGGATATCACGTTCCTGGGTATGCAGATCCTCGTAGAGGGAGTCGCCTTGGCGGCCTTTTCGCTCGTGCGGATGCAGTTGCCGGATGAGCCGCTGATTCAGGATCTGATTACCCGGGTGATGCAGGACGAGTCCCGCCACGTCGCCTTCGGCGTCATCTCGCTCGAGGAGATCTATGCCGACCAGCTGACCTCGGCCGAGATGCGGGAGCGCGAGGACTTCGTGATCGAAGGCGCCCACCTTCTGCGCGAGCGCTTTCTCCTCACGCCGATCTTCGAACGCCTCGGTTGGGATAGCAAGGTCTGGACGGATTGGGCGATCAATACGCCGTTCCAAAAGGGCTTCCGGCAGATGACCTTTGCCAAGATCGTACCCAATCTGAAGCGTCTGGGGCTCCTGACGCCACGGGTGCGCGACGCGTTCGAGAAGATGGACCTGCTTCGCTTCGAACATCTCAAGGATTCTGTCGACGAGCCCGAGGCACCGCCCCCCACGGAACTGGTGGAGTTGCTGAACACCTATCTTCAGTCCGAGCTGGGTAGCGGCGAAAAAACGGCAGCTCTCTAGCCGCCAGGCGATTGCCGAAGATTCCCTTGCAGGGGTCGGGGCGGTTGGAAAGCCGCCTCGATCCCTATTTTTTTGTGTAGAGACTCTCGATCTCGGCCTGATAGCGCTCGTGGATGCCGCGTCGTTTGAGCTTGGATGTGGGCGTCAGAAGGTCGGAGTCAGGCAGCCACTCTTCGCCGAGGATGCTGATCTTTTTGACGCGCTCTGCATTGTTGAACGACTTCATGGCGTCTTCCACAGCGCCTTCGAGTTCTCCGATGATCTCGGGATGCCGCGCCAGTGCTTCGAGGCTTGTGTCGGAGAGATCTTTGGATGCTGCCCAGGCTTTTGCGGCATCAGGGTCGAGTACCACCAGTGCGGAGACGAAGGGCCGGCCATCGCCGATCGCACAGGCCTGACCGATCAAGGGAATCATCTTGAGGGAAGATTCCAGGTTCGAGGGGCTGATATTCTTGCCACCTGCCGTGATCAGGAGTTCCTTTTTGCGGTCGACGATCTTCAGATAGCCATCCGCATCGATCTCGCCGATATCGCCTGAGTGGAGCCATTGCTCGGAATCCAGAGCTTCGGCGGTTTTGGCGTCTTCCTTCAGGTAACCTTGGAATACGTTGCCGCCACGGCAAATAACCTCGCCATCGTCCGCCAGTCGAACCTCACAGCCGGGGATCGCTTTGCCCACGCTGCCCGCTTTGACGATCCAGGGGGAGAACGTGATGGGTCCACTCGATTCCGACATTCCGTAGATCTCGGCGAGCGGCACACCCAGTCCACGGAACCAGAGCATCATTTCGCGGGGCAGGGGTGCGGCACCTGTGACCGCAAGTTTGCACTCGTCCATGCCGATCAGGGCGCGCACCTGCGAGAAGGCAACCTCATCGAGGAAGTTCCAGGTCTCGCGATCCTGCTCGGTCGCGGTGCCGTCGGTCATTCTTTCACGCAAGGGAATGGCAGCTTCGATTGCATCCGTGAACTTGGCCTTGCGCTCGGGGTCGGCTGCGAGCGCAGCATTGACGCCGGCATACATCTTCTCCCAGATCCGCGGTACCCCGAAGAAATAGGTCGGGCGCACTTCGCGCGCGTAATCGGCGACCTGCGTTGGTTCCGGGCAAGTGGTGACCGTACAGCCAAAAGCCAACTGCTGGTAATGACCCACCATGCGCTCGGCAATATGAGCCATGGGCAGATAGGAGACCAACTTGACCCCGCGATAGGACTCCCAGCCGATCGTGATTCGCAGTGACTCGACGGTCCAGCAAACATTATAATGGCTGAGCATGACGCCCTTGGGTGGGCCGGTGGTGCCGGAGGTATAGATCATTGTGGCCAGATCTTCCGGCTTTGCGGTGGTCGCGGCGGCCTGCAGGTCCATCGGCTCGCCGGCGGTGAGGTCTTCCCAGCTGAACTCGCCGTCTTGATGATCGCGGAGGCTTCCGAGCGCCTGGAGTTTCGGCAGGTTGCTTCGGGCTGGCCGGAATCGGTCGAGGAAGCGGCTGTCTTCGACGAAGGCCAGTTTCGCTTCGCAGTGATTCGCCAGATACTCAATCTGGCCCTCGGAAGACGAGTTGTAAATCGATACGGGCGCGGCGCCGAGGAAATAGGCCGCGGTATCAATAATGTGAAACTCGGGGATATTGCGCATCATCAGAACGAGCCGATCGCCATGCCCGATCCCGAGACGAGAGAGCCCACCGGCCACGCGCGCCACAAGCTCGGCATATTCGTCGAAGGTCCAGCTGCCATAGCTACCGTCGTCGTTTTTCCAGCGCAGGGCTTCTTCGGGGCCATGTTCGGCAACGGTTGCGAGAAAGCTCGTGGCCAAGGTCTGGCCGGCTACAGTCTCTTCAATGCTCATTATTTTCTCCCCCGGGGGGCCCGCCATGGGCGCCAACTCCTGTTTTCCTAGCGAACAGCCTCGCCGATTCACAAGTCCCCGGTGTTCGGGTTTGCCGAGAGGTCCTGCTGGCTTTACAGTTTAACTATGCCTTTCCGTACAGCGCATCCTCTCGACCCCTCCGACACGTTTATTTCTCGCCATATCGGCCCGCGTGAGGCGGACCTCGCCGATATGCTCGCTGCTCTGGACTGTGAGTCCCTCGAGGCGCTCGCCGCGAGGACGGTACCGGAGGCGATCCGGCTGGAAACGCCGCTGGAATTGACGGATGAAGGCGAACGCGCACTCGGCGAAACCGAGGTTCTGGATCGCTTGCGGGAGCTGCTCGCCGAGAATCGCCCCCACCGCTCCTGTATCGGCATGGGCTATTCGGACACGATCGTTCCGCTCGTGATTTTGCGCAATGTGCTCGAAAATCCGGGTTGGTACACTCAATATACGCCTTATCAGGCCGAGATTTCTCAGGGGCGCCTTGAGGCGCTGCTGAATTTCCAGACGATGGTGGCTGACCTGACTGCTTTGCCGCTGGCCAACGCTTCTCTGCTGGACGAGGCAACGGCGGCTGCCGAGGCGATGGCGATGTGCCGAGCAGCCTCTCGAGGCAAGCGGAGCCGTTTTCTGGTTTCGGCGGCCTGTCACCCGCAGACGATTGGTGTCGTGCGCACGCGCGGGACCTCCATGGGTATGTCGGTTGAAGTTGCCGACGTGCATGAATTCAAATTCGACGCAGACGTCGCTGGTATTCTGCTGCAATACCCGGATACCGAGGGGCGTCTTCTCGATCCGAGTGCGGCAGTCACGCAGGCCCATGACTGCGGGGCTCTGGTGGTCATGGCCGCAGATATTCTGGCCCTGACCCTGATCAAGCCTCCCGGCGAGTGGGGGGCGGATATCGCCATCGGATCGACGCAGCGATTTGGCGTCCCGCTCGGTTATGGCGGACCTCATGCGGCCTATCTCTCGACGCGCGAAGAGCACGCCAGACGAATTCCCGGTCGCCTGGTCGGTGTTTCGCGCGACGCTCAGGGGAAATCAGCCTATCGTCTCGCCATTCAAACCCGCGAGCAGCATATTCGTCGAGATCGCGCGACCAGCAATATATGCACAGCGCAGGTTCTCCTTGCCAATATTGCCGGATTTTACGCGGTCTATCATGGACCAGAGGGTTTGATCCGGATCGCCCAACGGGTTCGCGGAATGGCCATGGCTCTCGCCGAGGGGCTGCGCGGTGCGGGAATCTCGGTCGGCGAAACGGAATTTTTCGACACGATCAAATTTGCTCCGAATCAAAGGACGGCCGCCGACGTTCTGGCGGCAGCGCAGGAACTCGGATTCAACCTTCGGGCCTTCCCCGATGGGGAGGTGGGGATCGCACTCGATGAGACCACAACGCGTGCGGACGTCGCGAGCTTGCTGGCTGTTTTCGGTGTTGAAGGTGCGGACATCGACACACTTGCGGCGAATGGCGATCGTTCCCTTGGCGGCTTTGCCCGGACCTCTGATTTCCTCGAGCACCCGGTGTTTCATTCCTACCGCGGCGAGCACGATATGTTGCGATACCTCCACCGGCTCGAGAGTCGAGATCTCTCGTTGAATACCAGCATGATCCCTCTCGGGTCCTGCACAATGAAACTGAATGCCACCGTCGAGATGCTGCCGGTGACCTGGCCTGAAATCGGCTCTGTGCATCCCTACGCGCCACGTGATCAGGTTCGGGGTTACCATCGCATGCTTGATCTGCTCGAGGTTTGGCTCGCGGAGATCACCGGCCTGCCCGCGGTCTCCCTCCAGCCGAATGCCGGTTCTCAAGGCGAATATGCAGGCCTTTTGGCCATTCGACGTTTTCACGACGCCAACCAGGGCACGGAGAGAGACGTCTGCCTGATTCCCGTCTCGGCGCACGGCACCAATGCAGCCACAGCCGTGATTGCCGGGTTTCGTGTCGTCGCCGTAGCCTGCGATGCGCAGGGGGATGTCGACCTGAAGGACCTTGCCGCGAAACTGGCAGCTCACGAGTCCCGGATCGGGGCCCTGATGATCACATACCCATCCACGCATGGCGTTTTTGAAGAACGAATTCAGGATATTTGCCAGATGGTTCATGAGGCCGGGGGGCAGGTCTATATGGATGGCGCCAATATGAATGCGCAGGTGGGACTGACTTCACCGGCGAGAATTGGCGCCGATGTCTGCCACCTCAACCTCCACAAGACCTTTTGTATTCCTCATGGTGGTGGCGGTCCGGGTATGGGACCGATTGCCGCACGCGAGCATTTGCGTCCATTCCTGCCCGGCGATCCGATCGAAGGCGAGGGCGGGGTGTCGGCCGCTCCTTACGGGAGTCCGAGTATCTTGCCGATCAGCTGGGTTTATATCGCTCTGATGGGCGGCGGTGGGCTGACCCGAGCAACCCAGGTAGCCATTCTCAATGCCAATTATATGGCGCGTCGTCTGCATAAGGATTTTGATGTTCTCTACACCGGACCTGATGGCCGAGTTGCCCACGAATTCATTATCGATTGCCGTCCTTTCGAGAAATCGGCCGGGGTAACCGTCGAAGATATCGCCAAGCGCCTGATCGATTACGGATTCCACGCACCCACGATGAGTTTTCCGGTGGCTGGGACGTTGATGATCGAGCCGACCGAGAGCGAACCAAAAGCCGAACTCGACCGCCTATGTGACGCCTTGCTGGGGATCCGCGACGAGATTCGTCAGATCGAGTCGGGCCAGATGGATCGGGACGATAACCCCCTGAAACACGCACCCCATCCTGCTGTCGCAGTGACGGCCGACGAGTGGGGCCATGCCTATAGTCGGGAGCAGGCGGCCTGGCCTGCCGGGTGGCTCCACGAGCATAAATTCTGGCCGGCGGTCGGTCGAATCGATAACGCGTGGGGCGATCGCAATCTCTCCTGCACCTGTCCACCGCTGGCGGACTTGGCAGAACCCTAGAGCCGACCTCGGGACCGGTACTCTAGAGTCGGTTCAGGCCATCGAGCGCGGCAACTTTATAAGCCTCGGCAAGAGTCGGGTAGTTGAAGACCGTATCGCGCAGGAACTCCATGGTGCCGCCTAACGTCATCGCGGCTTGGCCTATATGGATGAGCTCGCATGCGCCATCGCCAAGGATATGGACGCCAAGTATTTCCAGCGTTTCGGCATGGAATAGCAGCTTGAGCATGCCGGAGCTGTCTCCGATCATATTGCCCCGGGCCAGTTCGTCGAACCGCGCAGAGCCAACCTCGTAGGGAACCTTCTCGTGGGTCAGTTCCTGCTCCGTTTTACCGATCATGGATACTTCGGGAATCGTATAGATCCCGTAAGGAAGGAGTGGTGGTTTGCCCGGCTCGTGGCCCGCGAACATATGGGCGGCGGCAAGCCGTCCCTGTTCCATCGACGTCGAGGCAAGTGCGGGGAATCCGATCACATCTCCCGCTGCATAGATATGCGGTTGCGCGGTCCTGTAGGCGGCATCTACCGGGATCCGACCACGAGCATCGGTTTCGATGCCCAGCAGGCCGAGACCGAGACTATCTGTGTTGGCGTCGCGGCCGACCGTATACAGAAGTGTATCGCCGGTCACCCGCTTGCCGCTTTCCAGCAGGGCGCTCACCCGGTCCTTGGAATCGATCTCGACGCTGGTGACCTTCTCGCCCAGACGGAATTTTGCCTTGCGGGATCGAAGGTGGAAACAGAGCGACTCGAGAATCTCATGATCCACGAACTCGAGAATATCCTCGCGTGCATCCACGATGGTGACCTCTGATTTGAGGGCGGTTGCCATCGATGCATATTCCAGGCCGATGACGCCTGCACCGACCACGATCGAGCTGTTGCCCACCGGGCTTCGCCCATGGCTTTCGAGCACCATTTGGTCGGAGTCCATGATTCGTTGCCCGTCGGTGGGTACGGAGGGCGCATGAGCCGGACGCGTTCCGGTGGCGATCATGATGAAATCCGCCGTGATCTGCTCGCTCCCCTCGGATGACTCGACGAGGAGAGTATGCTCATCGAGAAAGCGAGCGACTCCCGAGATCAGACGGATGTGATTGCGCAGGAGTTGATCGCGTACAATCTCCTGCTCGCGACTGACCACTTCATGGACGCGCACCGAGAGATCGGCCCACGTGATCTGTTCTTGAAGTGTATAGCTTCGTCCGTAAAAAGCCCGCTGGCGGAAACCGGACAGATAGAGGACGGCCTCGCGGAGAGTTTTGCTCGGAATCGTCCCGGTGTGGGTACAGGCCCCGCCCAGCATGACCTCGCGATCGACGATCGCCACCTTTTTGCCCATTTTGGCGGCATTGATCGCGCCCTTTTGGCCGGCCGGACCGCTGCCAATTACTGCCAGATCAAAATGTCGCGCCATGAGAACCTCATTGTTCAGGACGAATCGCTCGTAGGGTCCGCCGGTTGCCCTGGCAGAAGACCCTGAACGTCCTCAAGGGTCAAGTACAGCATGGGAACCACATACAAGGTCAGGAGGCTGGCCACCCCGAGGCCGAAGACGATGGAGGCTGCGAAAGGGCTGAAGACTGTCGAATACCCTGACAGACCGATGGCCATGGGTGCGAGTCCCATCACGGTGGTCACGGTCGTGAGAAAGATCGGACGGAAGCGTTTCTCGCATCCGCTCATCACGGCATCGACCGAAGAGAGGCCTCGCTCCCGCTCCTTGTTGATGAAGTCGATCAGAACCAGCGAATCGTTCACCACAATGCCTGCAAGGCCTACAATTGCGTAGAGCACATACATCGAGAGTGCATAGCCACTCCACACCAAAGAGAGCAGATAGAGTCCGAAAGTGACTCCGATAAACGAGAATACAATCACGCTCATCACGATCGCGGGCTGGGCGTAGGACCGGAACTGCGCGGCGAGAATTGCATAGATTGCGAGAGCGGCCAGCAGGAACGCACGGCCCATATCCGCGAAGGCATCGTCTGTGGCCTGAAACTCGCCTCCGAAGACAAGATCAACTCCGGGGTAGCGATTCGGGATATCCGAGAAGGTGTCCTGCATCAGGTTATTGACCGAGACGGAGGTCGCGTTTTCACCGTCGACATCGGCATAGACCACGACGGCTCGTTGTGCGCCATAGTGGTAGAGCCTTTGGTAGCCGCGCTCTAGTTCCAAATCGGCAACGTCGCCTAGTTGGACGAGGTAGCCATCTCTCGCACGGACCTCGATATCCATCAGATCCCGAATGCTGTCGCGATCGTCTTGTTCCAGAAGAACGCGGATGTCGATATCGTCGGATTGGTCCGGTGGCCGGAAGCTGGATGAAATCAGGCCTTCGTTTGCTGCCGTCAATGCGAACCCGACCTCCTGAAAAGTGAGCCCGTGAATCGAGGCGCGGTTTTCATTCAAGACGACGCGCATTTCTCGCGGGCCGAGCGGGACGTTATCCTCGATATTATAAACCCCGGGGAGACTCGCCAGCTTGAGCTTCATTTCGCCGGCGATCTGCTTGGCCTCTTCGTAGTTTTCGGACTGGATTCGGATCGCGACGGGTTTGCCTATCGGGGGGCCGTTGCGCGGTGGCGCCACAATCAGACTTTCGATTTCGCCGGGGTGGTTGTCCTGGTAGACCGTCAGTCGGTCGCGCACCATACTCAGCAATCGGTCGGGATTGGAGGTGTTCTCGGCGGTTTCGGGGAAGGTGATATAAAGCACCGCCCAGTTCACTCCAAGAACGGGTCTTTCGTCGGACGTCATTCCCATGCCGATGTTGGTGGAGATGTCGGTGATTTCGTCCCCGAGGTCCTTGAGAGCGGTTTCGACCCCCGCGATAATTTTGTCCGTGGTATCGAATCCCGCGTCCCGAGAGGATTTGATGGTGACAAAAAGCATATTGTAGTCGCTGGGAAAGAGATCGACTGGCACGCGTGTGAAAAGCGCGATTGCGAAAAGGAATGCTGCGCCACACGTGGCGAGAAAGGCATGACGCTCGGGCAAGAGTCGGGTCTGAGATCGAAGGTAGCGTTCCCGCAGGCTCGCGAGCCGTGCGTCGGAAGCGGTTCGGATCGCCTGAAATCGCTGCGTAAGACGATTCCCGCGGGCGGTCTCTCCAATCGAATGACGACTTCCCCAGTCCAGATAGTGCACCGGCAGGATCAGCAATGCCTCGAAAAGCGAGCCGATCAGGCATACGACAACTGTTTTGGGCAGAATCGACATGAATTCGCCGGACGTGCCCGAGATCGTCAACATCGGGATGAAGGCGGCTGCTGTGGTGAGCACGGCAGCCGTGACAGGCCACATCACCTCTTCGGCACCGGCGATCACAGCCTCGTGAATCGGCTCGCCGTTTTCCACGTGCCGATAGATATTCTCCACCAAAATAATGGCATCGTCGACGAGCATGCCGCTGACCATGACGAAGCCTACAAGCGAGAGCGAGTTGATGGTGATGTCGAAGAAAGGAAAGAGCGTCAGGGCGACCAGGAAAGCGAATGGCACGCCGATGACCGCGACCATCGCATTGCGCAGTCCGACGGTCAGCCAGAGCAGGACGATCACGAAAAGAACTCCGAGAAGAAGGTTCGAGGTCATGATGCCGATGCGATTCGCAACGTAGCGCGAGTCGTCGGTCGGAACCTCGACGGCGATGCCGGGTGGAAGCAACTTGCGGTAGGAAACAAGCTCTACGCCCACATTCTCCATCAACTCGATGACATCGTAGTCGCTCTCCTTGGAAAGCCCCAGGAAGATCGTACTCTCGCCATTGAGGCGGGAAGAGAGACGGCGCTCCTCAAAACCTTCTTCGATCCGCGCGAGTTCGGAAAGACGAATATGAGTGCCGGAGGCGCTCTTGCCGACAATCGTCGCGGCAATGGCATCCATGCTTTCGTACTGACCAAGGCCGCGCACGGTGATCTCGCCGAGGGATTCATTGGTGAAGCTGCCGCCGGGAAAATTCCGATTGTTGCGCGATAGCGTCGCGCTGATCTCGGGCAGGGTCAGGTTGTATTGGAGCGCTTTCTCGCGGTCCACGACAATCCGTAACTCGCGGTCCCGTTCGCCGCGCAGTTCTGCCCTGCGTACGCCCGGGACTTTCTCCAGCTTGCGCTTGAGGTCCTCGGCCACATGCAAGATGGCCGATTCTCCGACGCCTCCTGTATCGGTGACCGCGACGGTCGCGACGTGATAGACTTCGGAGACCGAGATTTCCCTGAGGATCGGGCGCTCGGCATCCTCGGGAAGGTCCGATACGCGCTCGATAGCCGAGCGCAGGTCGTTCAGGGCCGACTCGGCCTCGCTATCGCTGAGCGATTCATCCCATTCAATATTGATCTCGGAGAGCCCGTAGGTCGAATAACTCGACATATTCTTGATGCCGGAAATTCCGTCGAACTCCTCTTCAAGTTTGGACGTGATGAGACGTTCAACCTCGCCGGGAGAGGCGCCGAACCAGGGGGTCACGACGATCGCTGTATTAAACGAGATGTCGGGGAAGACATCGATAGGGATGCGTTTGGCCGTTTGGAATCCCGCCACGATCAAGAGCGCGAATGCCAGATTGATCAGAACCGGCTGGCGGACGGCGAAACGGGGCAAGCTCATCGATTTTCCTCGGGGTCGAGCGATACGAGCTCGTTATCGCTGAGTTGGCGCAGGTCGGAGGTTGCGATGCGCTGTCCCGGTTCAAGGCCGCTGACCACCTCCACCAGAGTGGCTCGAAAGGGAACCGGTCTCACACGAATCGGGATCTGTCGAAGCCGTTGGAGGTCGGTGTCGGGCTCGTCTTCGGATAGAAATACCGAGGTGACGCCGAGCTGGCTGAGGACCGCCTCGCGTGGAATCGCGAGGATTCGGGTCGAACGTGCCAGCTCGATCCGGGCTTGCGCGACCATTCCCGGACGAAGGTTTCGGTCGATATTGGGTACTTCGATCTCGACAGGAAATTTCCGGTTGTCGGCATTCGCGGCCCGAGCGATTCTTTGAGCAACGCCCTTAAATACACGATCGGGCATCGCTTCAACGAAAACCTCTGCTGTGGAGCCCTGCGGAACCCACGCGATGTCCCGGTCGGTAAGCCCGACCTCGAGGGTCAGTAAATCCAACGAAACCAGTTCGCCCACTTCTTGCCCGGTTCGCACGAATTCGCCTTCTTGCGGTTGGAAGGATCGCAGCACACCCGAAAAGGGTGCTCGGATGGTGCGCTTGGCGCGGTCGTCGAGAGCACGATCCAGTTGCGCTCGTGCTGAGGCCAGGGCTGCGCGAGCGACCCCGAGCCGGCTCTCCGTGCTGTCGATCTCGGATTGGGAAAGCACTTCCCGTTCGGCGAGAGAAGTGCTTCGTCGGCTCTGTGCGGTCGCGAGCGCCAACTCACTCTCGGTTCGATCCACCTGCGCCTGCGCCTGGCGTACCGCTATCTCTGCGGGAATCGGGTCAATTTCGAGAAGGATCTGGCCCTTGGTCACCGGATCGAGTGCTTGTGCGCCCATCACGACAACTCGCCCGGAGCTCTCTGCCGAGAGTCGTACTTCGCGGTCGGCTTCCAGAATGCCGGACAGCCGCACCTCGGCATCGACCAGTTGCTCGCTCACGAGAGTGCTGGAAACGACACGTCGCCCTCGGTCCGGTGACGGCGCACCGGAGTCCCCGCCATCGGGCGCTGTTGCAAGAAGAACCACAAAGCCTGCTAGGAGCACGAGGCCTGTCCCGAGAAGCTTGCGCCGCAGCGAAGAGCGGTCCGAGGTTGATTGCGTATCTTCAGTCATGACTCGTTGGCTCTAACGGAATCTCGGGCAGGGGCAATATTTGACAGTTGGCATAATCCGGAACGCATAGGCTAGAAATCCAGCATGAGCGATCTTTTATACGAGAAAGAAGCGGGTGTCGTCACCATCACCATGAACCGGCCAGAGCGTCGAAACGCGATCAGCCCCGAGATGATGGTGCGGTTGGGTGAGGCCTGGGTGAATTTTCAGGCGGATGATGATCTGCGTGTCGCGATTCTGACGGGCGCTGGTTCCGAGGCGTTCTGCGTTGGCGGGGATCTCCAGCTGCTGATTCCCCTGTTCACCGGCGCGCGTCAGCCCGAAAGTGAATGGGACCAGAAGTTGATGGGGAACCTCGGATTCACCATGACCTCGTTGCTCAAGGGTTTCGAGCTCTACAAGCCGGTGATTTCAGCGGTCAATGGCACCGCAACCGCGGGTGGCTGCGAGATCTTGCAGGCCACTGACATTCGGATTGCCTCGACGAATGCTCGGCTGGGTCTGGCCGAAGCCAAGCGTGGGCTGGTCCCGGGGGGTGGTTCGTTAGTTCGATTGCCGCGACAGATTCCCTACTGCAAGGCTATGGAGATCCTGCTCCTGGGCGATCTGATCGATGCTCAGGAGGCTTGGCGGATCGGGCTGATCAATGAGGTTGTTGCTCCCGACGAATTAATGCCGCGTGCGCACGAGATTGCAGCCAAGTTGGCAGCGAATGGCCCCTTTGCGCTGCGCAAGATCAAGGAAGCCGTGCTTCGGACCAGCGGCCTGCCTTTGGGTGAAGCTCACGATATCGAGAACCAATTGTCCGGGGAAGTGATGTCCTCGGCCGATGCCCGGGAGGGGCCGAAGGCTTTTGTCGAAAAGCGCACTCCGAATTGGAAGGGTCGCTGAGAAGTCTCAGTCTTGCTGGCCCTCGTCCGGCGCGAACCCAAGGCTCAGAGAGTTGATGCAAAACCGTTGGCCTGTGGGTTGCGGCCCGTCGGGAAATACATGCCCCAGGTGAGATCCGCAGTTGCGGCAGAGCACTTCGGTGCGCACCATGCCGTGGCTGTTGTCTTGTTCTTCCTCGACCACCTCGAGATTGGCTGGCTCGTAGAAGCTGGGCCAACCCGAGCCGGATTCGAACTTGGATTCGGACCGAAAAAGAGCTTCCCCGCACGCGGCGCATAGGTAGGCACCTTTTTCGTGGTGGTCGCAGTAGGTGCCGGTAAAGGCCCGCTCGGTGCCTTTCTGGCGGCATACGGCGTACTGCTCGGGCGTCAGGGTCTCCCGCCATTCCTGCTCGGACTTCTGAATCTTTCGCGTCATGAGTCTTTTCCTCTCTCGTCTACCGAGACTAGGGGACTTTCGGAATTCTTCAACTCCCCGAGTTCGCGGAGAAACGCGGGCCCGTAGTCGGCGAGTTTTTTGGGACCGACGCCGGCAATCTCGGCGAGCGCGACTTCCGACTCCGGGTTTTCGATCGCCATGGATTGAAGGGTGGCGTCGTTGAAGACCAGATACGCCGGGATCCCGCGCTCAGCTGCAATCGTTTTCCGGAGGGCCCTCAGCGCAACAAAGCGTGCTTCGGCTGCAGGGTCGAGGCCTGTGGTCACGCCGAGTCTGGGACCCTTTCGACGGCGATTGCGGGCTTCTTCAATTCGATCGATCCCCAGGCATCGGTCACAGGACTCGCCGCAATTCTCGATGGTTTCTCCGAAATGGCCAACGATTGCCCGATGTCGGCACTCTTCGCGCTCCACGAGGCGAAGCATATGGCGGACTTTTCTTTTCTGGCGGTCGGCGGTCTCGGCATCGACTTCCTGAAGCATATATTCTGCGCTTTTTACGTCGCTCCAGCCATAAAAAATAAAGCAATCGCTCGGGGCGCCATCGCGGCCAGCCCGTCCGATCTCCTGGTAATAGGCTTCAACGGAACGGGGCATGTCGCGGTGAATGACAAATCGAATATTTGGTTTGTCGATGCCCATTCCGAAAGCAACTGTGGCGACGACTACGTCGACTTCGTCCCGGCGGAAGGCATCCTGAACACGGTTCCGTGTCTCGATTTCCATGCCCGCATGGTAGGGCAGCGCGCGGATGCCCTTGCGCTCAAGAAATGTCGTCAGTGACTCCACCGATTTTCGAGTCTGGCAGTATACGATGCCACTCTCGTCGGGTCTTTCCCGGACCAGTGCGAGAATCGCATCGCGGACTTTGAGATTGGGTCCTTTGGGCTTGCCGTGCAAGCTCAAGTTGGGTCGAAAGAAGGAGCCGCGGACCTCGAGTGGTGCGCGCATGCCGAGCTGCTCGCCGATGTCGTGGATGACATCTTGTGTCGCGGTAGCCGTCAGTGCGAGCACGGGAATTCCTCCAAAGCGACTTTTGAGTCCGGCAAGATTTCGGTAGGCCGGACGGAAATCGTGGCCCCATTGGCTGATGCAATGAGCTTCGTCGACCGCCACGAGCCGAATATCCGCACGGGTCAGGACATCCCCGAGCCAGGCATCGATGCCTTCGGGCGCGGCGTAGACCAATTCGTAGGACCCCGCGATCAAGTTGCGGACGCGGTCGCTTCTTTCCGATGAGTCGAGGCTGGAATTAAGATAGGTGGCTCGGACGCCCACCGAGGTAAGTGCGTCTACCTGATCCTTCATCAGCGCGATCAGCGGCGAAATGACCAGGGTTGTACCGCCAAGAAGCCGCGCCGGGATCTGGTAGGTCAGCGACTTGCCGGCGCCGGTCGGCATCACGCCGATACAGTCGCTGCCCGAAAGGACGCCGGCGATGAGGGGCTCCTGCCCGGCACGGAACTCGCTATAACCAAAGGTTTCGGCAAGCACCGCTCTGGCCGGCGCGCCGGCGCCTGCCTCCGGGCCGATTCGGCGGGGTTGTTTGAGCGCAGTGGCGACGACCTTCAGTCGTGAAATGAGCTCTGTCGGGAAAGTTTCCTTGTTCGTGGACCAGAGGCTGCGCAGCCGAGCGAGTAACGATTGGCAGGCACTTCGGCCCTGAACATCGGTGTCGTCGAGGTTCGCGACGCGTGTCTCGAGTTCCTCGACGAGGACGTGGAGTTGATTGATGTCGAGACCGGTGGCGGGAATTGCAGACATGCGGAGTCACAGGTTCGAGGATCGCGAGGGTATGTGCAACCCCGATGGATCTCGGGATCGGCCGATGGAGCGCTTTCTGTTAGCAATAGGGTCATGTCGGAGGCAAAAACGCGTTTGGATTTGGCTTTGCGGCATCGCGTGGAAGCGAATCTGGCGACATTCGACCGTCGACGTCTCGCTGATCCGGGTCTGCGTCGTGCCGCGGTTGCGGTCGTTCTGGTGGCGGGTGACGCTGGAGAGCCAGCGTTTATTTTGACGCGTCGCGCGTCGGGGTTGTCCGACCATCCCGGCCAATTCGCATTGCCCGGCGGCCGAATCGAGCCCGGGGAGACTCCCGCAGAAGCCGCGTGCCGCGAGACCGCCGAGGAAGTCGGTCTGGTTTTGGATGGCAGCGCCTTGCTCGGGCGCCTGGACGATTACCGGACGCGTTCGGGATTTATTGTAACGCCGTTTGTGGCCTGGGGAGGGCCGGCTCCGGATCTAAAGGGCAATCCGGATGAGGTTGCCATCGTGTATCGGGTTCCGTTGTCGGACCTGGACCAAAAATCGATTCCGGTCCTGCGCAGGATACCCGAGAGCGAACGACCGGTCTTGTCGCTTCCTTTGTGTGCAACGCAGGTGCACGCGCCCACCGCGGCCTTTATTTTTCAATTCCGTGAAGTCGCATTGCGAGGCGTATCGATGCGTGTGGATCGATTCGAGGAGCCTGTATGGGCCTGGAAGTAGGACCCGTGCTTGGGGAAGGTTGGAGTTGATGCGTTTATTTAGCTTTCTCTATCGATGGGCGAGACGTTTTTACGAGGACGGTTGTCTGCTCCACGCGTCGGCATTGGCGTATACAACGATGCTATCGATCGTGCCGGTGCTGGCGCTGATGTTTGCGGCCCTGAAAGGACTCGGCGTGGAGTCCCATCTCGAAGATCTGCTCTTGCAGCGGCTGTCCTTGAGTCAGGAAGTTGCCACCCAGATTACGGAATTTGTTTCCCGAGCGAACGTGGGAACTCTAGGCACAATGGGTGCCATAGCCTTGTTCGGCTCGGTGCTTTCGGTGCTCGGCAGTGTCGAGTCGAGTTTCAACTATATTTGGCGAGTCCGGGCGGGCCGGCCCTTGCTCCGCAAGATCACGGATTACGTCTCGGTGATTATTCTGGCGCCATTTCTGATGGTGGCAGCAACCGGAGTGACTTCCTTCGTGCTGCAACAAGAGCTCATGCACGAGGCCTTGGCCCGTCCGGTCCTCGGGGAGGCCTGGCGTAGCCTTCTTCCACTGGTGCCCTATCTTTGTAACGTCATTGCCATCGGGTTCCTTTATGTGGTCATGCCGAACCGGCGGCCGCAGCCTCGAGCGCTATTATTTTCGGCACTCTTTGCCGGGATTGCCTGGCAGTTGGTGCAAATCGGTTACGTGCGACTGCAGGTCGGTGTCGCGAGCTATAACGCGATCTACGGTGCCCTGGCGCAATTGCCGGTGACCTTGGTCTGGATGTACGTCAGCTGGGCAATCGTGCTCGCCGGGGCGGAACTCGCGGCCTGCCTGGAGTTGGGCGGCGCGGAAGGTGCGGGCCGACGTGTCAGCCGGCGACCACTGGCCTTGGCATTCCTTGTAGAGGCGGCCCGAAGGCTCCGGTCGGGTGAGGGTCCGACAGATCCCGCCGAGGTCAGCCGCCAATTGGGTGTCGATCGGGTCGATGTCTGCGAGGCAGTCGAGGCTATGGAGGACGTTGGTCTGGTGCTGCCCGTCGAGGGCGCCAACGGTCGCTACCTTCTGGCACGCGACCCAGCCTCCATTTCACTGGCCGAGGTCTTCACGGTGTTTGCAGCGGATGGCTTGCCACTATTCCTTGATGGAGCCGTCGCAGGTGAGTTGGCTCGGGAGGCCACCGTCAACGAATCGGAGCTGCGGGCGCATTCACTGGCGGATCTAGTGAAGCCTGACATCGAAAGTTGATGGCCTGGCTTCAGCTGATTTTTTCCTTACCGAACGATTCAGAGTCCGAGAATCTTGTCATAGCGAGCGAGTCGGGTCGCATCACCGCTGAGAATGCGCTTGGCGTTGAACTCGACCTCCAGCATCTTGCGATTGATATAGGCCTCGGCCAAGGCACCTTTTTCCTCGGACGCATCAGCCTGGAAGAGGAGCTCGGTGCCGACCATGACCGAAATGATCATGTCGCAGATCCGTTTGGAGTTCAGCATCGCGTAGGAAATGTCTTCGAGCATCGTCGGTAGCGCGTTGCCGATGTCGGCAATACCCTGGTTAAGCTGGGCCACTTGTTCCGGATGATTTTTGCGCAGGGATTTCAGGTCCTGCACGAGGCTGGCGAGTGCCGGGTCCAGAGCACCCTTGCCCATTTCCTTGAGCGCGAAGCTGGCTTGAATCTCCGATGTGCCTTCGTAGATCGTCGTGATGATCGAGTCCACGTGGTAGTGCGCGGCTGATGACTCTGCCATGAAGCCACTGCCCCCATGGATCTGAATACCCCGCCGGGAAACGTCATTGGCGACCTCAGTCGCGAGATATTTGCAGAGGGGAGTCAGGAAGCGAAGTAACTGCTGTCCGGACTCGAGTTCCGCTTGCAGGGTCACACGGTCGGTTTCATAGTCCTCGCGGTCAGATGCGAGGTATATTTCGGTTGCCTCCATCCGATCGGAAAGGGCGGCTGTTCGATAAAGCAGGGCGCGCGCGGCCTCGATTTCCATGGCCATCTGCGACAGCATGGATTTGATCAGAGGTTGCTGAATGATCGGAATACCGAATTGAACGCGGTCGGCCGCGTGAGCGCGCGCCTGGCGGTAGGCGGCCTCGGCGATGCCGAGACCCTGTGCCGCAACTCCGAGGCGTGCGGCATTCATCAAATCGAGCATCGCCCGGAAGCCGTTGCCGCGTTCGCCGAGCAGGAAGGCTTCCGCGTGATCGAATTCGACGGCGCAAGTGGGTGAACCGTGCAAACCCATCTTTTCTTCAACGCGAGAGACGCTGACGGTGTTTTTGCTTCCGTCGGGCAGGGTGACCGGGCAGAGCATCAGGTTCAGGCCGTTGGTGGTGCCCTTTGACTGGGCGAACGTTTCCGCATCGCGTGCGAGAACCAGATGGACTTCCGCCCCTCCGTTCGTGATGTAAATTTTGCCGCCATCAATAAACCAACGTCCGTCGGTCAATTCGGCTTTCGTCGAGATGCTGCCCAGATCGGAACCTGCCTGCGGCTCGGTCAGATCCATGCACCCTGCGATCTCTCCCGACGCAAATTTCGGGAGGTAGCGCTGTTTGATTTCCTCGCTGCCGTATTTCTGGATGTCCGACGCCGCGCCGGCCGAGAGCCCGACGATCGTCATCAGGCTTGTGTCGGCTCTCGAGAGCATTTCCAGGTAGAAAATATTCAGGAGGTTCGGGAGGCCATAGCCGCCATATTCCGGCTTGAGCATCATGCAGGTCAGACCGGCATCTCGGAGTCGATTGTACCCGGCCACGATATGCGCAGGTTTCTGAACAGCTCCGTCTTTCAATACGACTTCATCGTGCCATGCCGGCTTCGAGTCGGTCTCGATATCTTCGCAAATATCACCGAGGGAGGAGAGAACAGTTTTGTAAGTTTCGAGTTCCTCGCCGAGATCGACCGCCTCGGGTGATTTCAGACGGAAGAATCCCTCCCAGTCGACGCGTTTTTCGAGGAATATTGAGATGTCTTTGTGGAAAAATTCAGAACTCATAATGGTTATCTCCTGTCAGCCTCTCAAGACTACCACGCCCGGCCGGTGTGGCCACCCTCGGGATTACGTTCCGGGCTCATTTTCTGTCGGCAAAAAGTCGAGGCACTTCCGGGTTGCTCCGGGCGCGCTGTTGCCGTACCCAACGGTCGGTGAAGTGGTGTTCTGCGCTATCGACTGACGAGAATCTTGTCAGCGCCACACGTTCGGTGGTCGACGAGGTCCATGCGGGTATGGGCTCTCTTGAGCCGAATCTCGTGTTGATCTTCGTGTCCGAACAGCACGATTCGCACTACCGAGAGGTCGCGGCGCTGGTTGGCGGCGAGTTTCCCGCAGCTCTGATCGTGGGCTGCACGGCAGGGGGCGTGATCGGCGGGGGGCAAGAAAAGGAATCTACCTGCGCACTTTCGCTGACCGCGGCTTCGTTGCCCGGCGTGACGTTGCGTCCCTTTCATATCGATGCCGAGGAACTGCCCGAGGCGGAGCGAGCGCCCGCGTTTTGGGAGGGCCGCTTCGGTTCTCCTCCCGATGAGACACCTTGCTTCCTTTTGTTTTCCGACCCGTATTCGATGAATATCGAGCGTCTGGTCGAGGGACTGGAGGCCGCCTATCCGGGCGTGCCTGCCATCGGGGGGATCGCCAGTGGTGGTCGTGCCCCCGGCGAAAATCTTCTCTATATCGGCAGTGATGTTCACCGCAGCGGGGCTGTGGGGATCGGTTTCTCGGGGAATATTACTCTCGAGACTGTAGTCTCTCAGGGTTGTCGACCGGTCGGCCTGCCGATGTTTGTCACTCGTTCGCGCGAAAATATATTGTTCGAACTCGATGGCCGGCCTGCTCTGCACGTTGCCGAGGAAGTCGTCGAGGGACTTGACGCGGGCGATCAAGCTGCCGCGAAGGGATCGTTGCTTCTGGGACTCGGGATGGGCGATGGGCAAGGACCTTTTAACAGAGGCGATTTTCTTGTGCGCAACCTTGTCGGTCGCGATGAGCCGTCTGGCGCTCTCGTTGTGGGCGCGATGCTGAGCGACAAGCAGGTCGTCCAGTTTCATTTGCGTGACGCCGGCGCGGCCAGAGAGGACCTGGCCGAGCGACTCGGGCGCGTAGGTTCGGATTTCTCGGGAGCCTTGCTCTTTTCCTGCTTGAGCCGTGGCGCCGGACTGTATGGGGTCTCGGATCATGATTCCGATCAGGTCCGCGCGCACTGCGGTGCCATCCCGGTTGCGGGATTTTTTGCCAACGGGGAAATCGGTCCGGTGGGTGGAGAAACCTTCGTGCACGGCTACACGAGTGTCATCGGTCTGTTTCGCAGCCGCGATGAGGCAACAACCTAATCCAGGTAACCAAGTGCACGGAGGGACTCCTCCATCCGCTGCGGGATGCCCTGCGTTTCGCTGGTGCCGTTCGGGTTGCCTGCGCTCGCCTCGGCGAGCGCGGCCCGGATCGCCGAGCTTTCTCGTTTGTGGTCGTCGAGGACCTTCTGACGATCTGCGGGCAAGCTGGGGCTCTTGATCGTATGCCACTCGAAGGGGTCGGTCTTTAATTCGTAATTTCGAGTTTCAGCGCGTGTGGATGTGGACTTCCATTCGCGGTTGCGGGCTCCGATTGCATCATTTTGATACCATGCAAAAAATACATCCCGGTCATCTGGAATGGGTGTCCCGGACATCGCAGCGCGCAGGCTTTCGCCTTGGCCCTGGGCGAGTTCCGGAAGGTTCAGAAGGTCAAGAAGGGTCGGGGCGACATCGGTCAGGCTGACGCTTCCGGGTATACGGACATCCGCAGGCACCCCCGGCCCGCGCAGGATCAGCGGGATCCTGAGTTGCTCATCGTGGTGCGCAAAACCGTGGCCGGGCAGACTATGTTCGCCGAAGGATTCGCCGTGGTCCGATAGGAGTACGATGAGCGTATTGTCCATCAGTCCCGTCTCCTCGAGGACGGTGAGAAGTCCATCCACCAAAGAGTCGGCCTCGCGAATGGTTCGATCATATCGATCGACATTTTTATGTTGGACGTCGGGCACGTAGGGCGGCGGCCCTCCCTCCGCCCAATGGTTGTCGCCGCGGAACATCGCGTCGAATTCAGGGCTCGAGTCGTAAGGATCATGCGTCTGGTAAGTGTGCAGGAAAAGAAAGAATTGTTGCTCGCGATTTTCTCGCAGATAGGAAGCTGCATTCGCAAAGCTGGTCGGGCCGAGTTTTTCTTGCACCACCGACCGCTCGGTAAATGCGTCGAAACCGCGCCAGAAACCAAACAACCCCGAGATCAAGGCATTCTCGGTAATCGCGTCTGTTTGGTAGCCGGCATCTCGCAGGTTTTCTGCGAGGGTGGTGATCGAACTCCCCGGACTCAAACGGCCGCGGGTGGGTTGGGCCTCGGGGTAGAGGCCTGTGAACAGGGACAGGTGGGAGACATCCGTTTGCGGAAACGTACTGAAGGCTTCGAGGAAGGTGGTTCCCTCGGCGATCAGTCGTGTGTCGATGGTGGGTGTGGTTTGGCGGGGATAGCCGTATCCCGACATATGATCCGCGCGCAGCGTGTCCAGAGAGACCATCAGAAGGTTTGGCCGAACGGATGGACCGGGCGTTTTCACAAGGATCTCCGGCCATGCCCAGATCCCTTTTGTCGAGGGTTCCCCCTGCAGCGAGCGCACTTCCAACCGGAGTCGACAGTCGAGTCCGCCTTTGGAAATCCCGACGCGTGCTTGCTCCCAGGAATCACCCGGGCCGTCGATACGTTGCTCCGTGTCGAGGATGAGCATGGACGCTCGTCCGTCGCAGTCCAAGCTGGCCTGGTATCGGAGCTGCGGCCTGGCGTGGCCGGCAGCCGGTTTTGTCGATCCGAAAAAGAGCCGAATCTCCGACCCGTTTGGTAGGGGGAAGCTCTCGCTTTCTTGCACGCTCGGGCTTGGTTGCGTCAAGAATACCCGAGCGTTGACGAATCCTGTGACCTCGGCCCCACGCTCGTCGCGAATGGAGATCGTGTAGCCATCCTTCCCCTCGTCGAGGGACCATCCGCTCTCGAGGCGCCGCCAGAAAACCTTTTCGCGCAATGTGCCGGCGAGGCTCGGAACATCGTTTCCGAGCGAGGTGAAGGTCTGAATGCTGAGGTTGGCGCGCGGAATGTCTTCGGACGCGATGTCGAGTTTGAATTGAGCGACCCCGTCGACGAGAGGAACGCCGGTCTTCTCGATATGGAGATCCTCGGCGAGTACGCCCAGGACGGGTCTGGCTGTGGCCCCGATGATCGCACGAGCGACAGGCTGGCCGTGCGGTAACCCGAAGCGCTCAGGCCCGAGCCGCTCCTGAACCACCCATCGCGGCTCCGGTTCGCTGCAGCCGCTGTTGAGCAGAAAGGCGGTGGCGACGGCAGCGATGGCGTGAATCCACTTCATCAGCTTCCTACTTTCGCAGATACAGGCTGGCTGCGGACACCCGGGTGTCTCCTCGCCAAGTTTCGAGACGAAAGGCAAGCTCCCCATCTGCGCCATCGAGTTCTTTCACGCGGAAGTCCAATTCTTCCCCGGGCCCGCTAAACGCACGTATCTTCACGCCGCTAACCTTGATGATCTCCGGCAGGGAGCCATCGGCGTGAGCTGCATAGGCGCGCCTGGTGGCGTCGATCTGGGTTTGCAGAAGCAGAGTCGCCGGAAAGACCGGTTGCCTCGGAAAGTGATCGGCGTAGATGGCAGACTCGGACGGAAGTCGAAACGAGGCGCTGAATCCTTCACCGGCAATCACCGGCTGGCACGTGATCTCGGGCTCGTAATCCTCGGGAACCACTGGTGGCCGGGGTGGTATTCCTGCCCCGCAGAGAAGCTCATAAAGATTTTCGATGCGTGCCTTGTCATCAAATTCCTCAATCGGGAGGAGGGGCCCAATCGCTCGCTGCAGGGTCAGGCAGACCTCGCCATCGCAATTGGCGGATCCTTGGTAGGAGATGGCTTGATGCCGAATCGAAGTCACCTTCACCTCGATTTCGATCGGCATACCGGCGCGGGGGACTCGGAAGACTTCGACCAGGCCCGCGGACGCAGCAACTGGCCGGTAGTCGAATTTCAGCTGCGGCATAGCCGTCCACGAAGCGAGTTGCCCGACGGCTTCTACCAGCAGGCCAAGCGGGAGGACTTCGGTCGGGAAAGAAGGCCGGTGAATTCCTTCGGCGCGCTCACCCGGACGAATGCATGTGATTTGATCAACCAGTTGGAAAGACATTTCTACAAGCCTGAAAATGCTTTAGCATAAAATTCTGGAGGTTCTCGATTGTGTGCAGACCTCCGGAGCGGATCGAGGCAAGTTCAACTATGAAACTTCAGAAGAATCCAGTGGTTCGGGGCATTTGGGCTCTGGCGTTCTGCGTCATTCTGCCAGTGAGCGCGATGGCGGGGGATCGTCTCGAGCGCGCGTTGGCCAAGGGCGAAGAGGTGCGAGTGCTGGTGCGCATGGCGTTGCCTGAGGCGCCTTCCAAGGCACGCGGCATGAGCCGGGAGACCGGACGGCGTGAGCGTATCGCCCGGGCGGGGCGTCGCGTGGCAGAACGGCTTGGTCGGCGAGGCTCTGCGCGTGTGGTGCGTCGTTTCTCAGACGTCCCCTGGATGGCGCTCGCCGCCGATGCGAGTGCGGTGGCCGCTCTACGAGCCTCTCCCGATGTGACGTATGTCGGTCTGGACCGCCTCGAGCGTATTTCTCTTCTGGAATCGACGCCCTTGATCGGCGCTACAAAACTGAACCAGGAAGGACTTCGCGGCAAGGGATGGTCCATCGCGATCATTGATACCGGGGTGGATGCAAGCCACCCATTTTTGGGCGGCCGGGTCGTGCGCGAGGCTTGTTTCTCCCTCGAGGGTAGCTGTCCTGACGGTTCTACCCAAATGATCGGTCCAGGGGCCGCCGAACCCTGTGACTTCGCGCCCGATGCCTGCGCGCACGGGACACACGTGGCGGGCGCGGCGGCCGGCAGCGGACGGACCGGGTTCGGGGTGGCGCCAGAGTCCGATCTGATCGCGATTCAGATTTTCACCGAATTTACAGGCGAGGATTGCGAAGACGCCGGGGAGGACCCGTGCGCGCTGTCCTACCTCTCGGACATCGCCCTGGCGCTGGAGCATGTCTACTCTCTGCGCAACGAGATGCCAATCGCGGCCGTGAACCTCAGTCTGGGTGGCGATTTGTTCTCGTCCGTCAGCGAATGCGAGGCGGCAGATCCCCGCACCGAGATCGTGGGCCTGTTGCGGGATGCAGGGATCGCTGTGGTTGCAGCGGCCGGGAACGAGGGTTCCTCCGATTCGCTGACGACTCCGGCCTGTCTGGGGGATGTGTTGAGCGTATCGTCGAGCACGGATGCGGACGATATCTCGTCTTTCTCGAACACCGCGCCTTTTTTGGACTTCTTCGCTCCCGGGGACCGGATCGTATCGGCATTCCCGGGCGGTTCATATCGTTCCGCATCGGGATCCTCGCAGGCCACGCCACATATCTCAGCCGCCTACGCGCTTCTCTTTGAAGGTCTGGGGCGCTCCGAACTTGAGCTCGCGACTGAAGCTCTGCGTGTATCTGGCGTGCCGATCGTCGACTCTCTATCCGGCAACAGTTTTCCCCGAGTGCAGCTCGATTCGGCGATCGAGCTGCTCGAGAGGGATCGCCGCGCGACTGGTCTGCAAATTACTCCCGACCGGAAGCGGACGTTGCTCAGCAAGGATCTTGCGAACGAGAGATGGGCGATCGTGCTGAATGCGGATGACGGCACGGTCTCGGGGAATGTTTTTCTCGACAATGGCGGCGAACCCGCCTTCGTTTCGTGCGAGGGGATAGGTGACGACGGGGCAGCTGATCCGGCAAGCCGGCAACTGCGATTTGCATGCGAGGGCGGGCCCAAATGTGCCGGGGCCTGCTCGACGGAAGATTGGGCTGCGCTTGGTTCGGTCGAACTTCCGGGGGCCTTCTTCCTCCCCCGGGATCGGTACCCCTTGCCGTCGCGCACGACTCGCAACGGAGCGGCGGCCTCGGATTCCAGTGCAGGTGTTCGGGAGATCGAGTCTCGCGGTCGAACCTTGATCAGCAAGGACGCCGGCGGCAAGCGCTGGGCCATCGCCTGGAACGAGGACGGTACGGTTACCGGCAACGTCTACGACCCTGCCGGAGGGCCGCCCCAATTTGTCTGGTGCGCTCCGCTTGGCGACGATGGAAATAGTTCGTTGGCGGATCGAGTCTACCGGTTCCGGTGCGAAGGAGCCGACCCGTGTTTTGCCGATACCTGTGGTCCCGATACGTGGACGAATATCGGGGAGGTTGCCTTGCCCGGGTCTTTCTTTCAGCCCTGAGGGACTTCTTCGAGCTTGGCGCAGAAAGTTGCCAGGCCCTCTTGCCAGCTCGGCAGTTCAATTGGCGGATTGCGACTCGTACTGAGGGGGGCATAAGCCGGGCGGTGGGCCGGTCTGGGAAATGCTTCGGTGGCTACTGGCGAGACCTCGACATCGATTTTCAGGTTCTCGAGCAGCGCTCGGGTAAAGTGGAACCAACTCGTCTCTCCTCGACCAGCCATATGCCATGTCCCATAAGCGGTTTGGGTCATCAGCCGCGCGATTCCTTCCGCGAGATGCGGCGCGTAGGTCGGCGATCCTATCTGGTCGTCAACCACTCGCAGGGGCCCGTTGGCCGCCAGGCGGATCATGGTGCGTGGAAAGTTGTTTCCCTGTTCGTGGAACACCCATGCGGTGCGTACGATATGGTGGCGCGGGTTGATCCTCCTCACAGCTTCTTCGCCTGCGAGCTTGCTGGCCCCATAGACGGAACGAGGCCGGGGCGTGTCGGTTTCGACGTAGGGTCGGCCGGTTTCTCCGTCGAAAACGTAATCGGTGGAGACATGAACCAATATGGATTGGCAGGCTGCGGTCGCGGCTGCCAGATTTCGGGGGCCTATGGCATTTGTGCGATAGGCCGCCGCGATATCGGTTTCGCTCCTGTCAACCTGATTCCAGGCCGCCGCGTTGACGACGATATCCGGGCTGTGTCGGCCGATCATCTCGGCGACGTTCTCCGCGTTGGCGATATCGAGAGTCTTTCGACTGCAAGCAACGACTTCGTGATCGCGGAGAGCTTCGGGGAGGGATCGGCCCAGCTGGCCGTCGGCACCTGCGACCAGGATTTTCATGGCTGCTTGATCCAGGCCTTTTGCAAATCCATCTCCCAGTCGGCCAGCGGTTTACCGACGCGATCCTTTTCGGAAAGAATTGGCTCTCCCACAGGCCAGATTACGCCCACGGCGGGGTCATTCCACAAGAGACAGAGTTCATGGCTCGGGTCATAGACATCCGAGCATTTATATTCGACCTGCGCCGTGTCGCTGAGGACGCAGAATCCGTGCGCGAAGCCGATGGGTACATAAATTTGCCGGAAGTTTTCCGCCGATAATTCAACCGAGAGCCACTCGCCGAAGGTCGACGAATCGGGTCGAATGTCCACGACGACGTCGAGGATCGAGCCTTCGATTGCCCGGACCAATTTCGCCTGCGGGTGCGAGAGTTGAGCGTGCAGTCCGCGCAAGGTGTCACGACAACTCCGGGAGTGATTGTCCTGAACAAAGGTCGCCTCGATTCCGGCCTCGAAATAGCGGTCGGCATGGTAGGTCTCGACGAAGAAGCCCCGGTCGTCGCCGTGAACTTTGGGGTCAATCAAAAGGACTCCAGCAAGTTTTGTTGTGGCGACTTTCACCCCTCGGGTCCTTCCTGTGCGAGCATTCGGATGAGGTACTGACCATAGGAGGTCTTGGCTAGCGGCTGGGCGAGTCTCTCGACGTCCTCGGCCGAGATATAGCCTTTGCGCCAGGCGATCTCCTCGAGGCAAGCCACCTTCAAACCCTGACGTTCCTCGATCGCCTGGATGAAGTTCCCTGCCTGCAGCAAAGCCTCGTGTGTGCCCGTATCCAGCCAGGCAAGCCCGCGTCCCATGCGTTCGACCTGAAGCGAACCGTCTTCGAGGTATTTGCGATTGATGTCGGTGATTTCCAACTCGCCCCGAGGCGAAGGCGCCAGATTCCGGGCCAGGTCCACAATCCGGTGATCGTAAAAATAGAGACCGGTGACGGCCCACGAAGACTGCGGGTGCGAGGGCTTCTCTTCCAGACCAACGGCGCTGCCGGAGGAATCGAATTCCACCACCCCGTAGCGCTCGGGGTCCGATACCCAATAGCCGAATACGGTGGCGCCATCCTCGCGCTGGCTGGCGCGTTGGAGCATGTCGGTAAGCCCCTGTCCGTAAAAAATATTGTCTCCGAGAGCGAGAGCTACGCGTCCACCCTGAAGAAATTTCTCGCCGATCAGAAATGCCTGAGCGATCCCTTCCGGGCGTTCCTGGACTGCATATTCCAACTTGAGACCGAGTTCGGAGCCGTCGCCGAGCAACCGCTGGAAGGCGTCTTGCTCGTGAGGCGTCGTGATGACCAGGATCTCGCGAATCGAAGCCAGCATGAGTGTCGACAGAGGGTAATAGACCATCGGCTTGTCGTAGATGGGCAGCAGCTGCTTGCTGGTGGCGCGAGTAACGGGATGCAGGCGCGTGCCGGCTCCCCCTGCCAGGAGAATTCCGCGAATCGGTGTACTCATGAGCGACTCCCGAGGCCCAGCCGGGCCCGATCGTATTGGTCTTGTTGTACCTGCTGACACCATTCCGGGTTGTCGAGGTACCATTGCACCGTCGAGCGAAAGCCCTCACTCACGCCGACCGAAGGCTCCCACTTCAGCTCACGGGCCGCCTTGCTGCCATCAATGGCGTAGCGGCGGTCGTGTCCGGGGCGGTCGGTCACAAACTTGCGGAGCTCGCGGTAGTCGTTCAGGCCGCGCTTTTGCAAGGATGGATTTTGTGCGGCTGGTCTTTGCTCCTCCAACAGGCTGCAGAGAGCGTCGATCACCTCGAGATTGGTACGTTCGCCGCCGCCACCCAGATTGTATTTCTCGCCCGGTTGGCCGCGGTGCAGGACGTTCAGAATGCCGTCGCAATGATCTTCGACGTAGATCCAGTCGCGCACGTTGCTGCCATCGCCGTAGACCGGAAGATCAATGCCCTCGAGGGCGTTCAGGATCATCAAGGGAATCAATTTTTCGGGGAACTGGAAAGGGCCGTAGTTATTGGAACAGTTCGTGAGAAGTGTCGGCACGCGGTACGTATGAAACCAGGCGCGCACCAGATGGTCCGCCGAGGCTTTGCTGGCTGCGTAGGGGGAGTTCGGCGCGTAGGGCGTGGTTTCGGCAAAAGCACCTTCCGGACCGAGACTCCCATAGACTTCGTCCGTCGAGACGTGCAAAAAACGAAACTGTGCCTGCTCGGAATCGTTCAGCGTGGTCAGGAGTTGTCGGGACGCCTCAAGTAATTGGAAAGTTCCCAGAATATTGGTTTTCAGAAACTCGTCCGGACTCTCAATCGAGCGATCTACGTGCGATTCGGCTGCAAAATTCAGGATCCAGCGGGGTTTTTCGGCAAGCACCAACGCGCGGGTCTTGTTGGGGTCAGCGATATCACCTTCGACCACCTCGAGACGTTCCGGATCGAGGCCGGCGAGCGAGATCGGGTTGCCCGCATAGGTGAATTTGTCGAGGACGAGGATTCGTGCGGCTGTCCTCTGCAAAGCCAGGCGGACAAAATTGGCGCCGATGAATCCGGCGCCGCCTGTGACGAGCATTGTTTCCATGCCAGACGATATACCCGAGGTCCCGGAAGCCTGCCACCGCCGCAGTCGTTTGACTGGCGCTCAAGGCAGGGGAGCGTGGCCCTGGCCCAGCAAATCCAGCAGAGATTTCACTGGCTGGAACGTCTCTCGAGGCACCTCGACGAACACCGTGGTCCAGCGGGCCATCGACCCATTCCAGAGGCCGGGATGCTCAAGCGCGCGCAGGTCGCGACCTTCACTGGATTTTTGCGCGACAAATACGGCGTTGTGATCGACGAAGTCGGCCAGACGGAAAGCCTCCCCGTCGGATTTTCGTAATGAGCAGACCATATCGGTGGGATTGAAATGCGTGGCGGCATCAAGGTGCCGGGTCTGGCTGACTTCGTCGGGATCAATCTCGGCGGTTTCGACGATCTGCAACGAGAGACGATGGTCGTCGCCGCGGACCCAGAAGGGGCCGCCTCCGGGGTCTCCCGTATTCGCGACGACGCCACAGACCCGCATGGGGCGAGCGCGGACCTCGGCAAGGAGTACCTCCTCGCGTGCGTCGCTCTGGATTCCGAGGTCGTTGCGAATGAACTGCGCCGCCTGCGCCCGGAGGTCGGCATCTTCAGGTGCTGCTTTGAGGCGATCGATCCAGAGCCCCGTGTCCCGCTCCAATTGAGCAAGCAGACCGCCGAGAATCCGTCGCCAGGCCAGAATCTGTGCGCGCCGATCCTCGGGCACGATATTGTCGATGTTCTTGATGAAGACAAAGTCCGCGGGCAGTTGGTCGAGGTTTCGAATCAAGGAGCCATGCCCCCCCGGTCGAAAAAGCAGACT
>Ga0055584_100000260_pt1 | contig 50116 bp, 55 predicted proteins | sample OSDHelmetaG_FD_58716 | JGI IMG/M metagenome (GOLD analysis project Ga0055584, IMG submission 58716) | Pelagic marine sediment microbial communities from the LTER site Helgoland, North Sea, for post-phytoplankton bloom and carbon turnover... | ecosystem: Environmental > Aquatic > Marine >... | reverse complement strand
ATTCTCCTTCAATTCTGTATGTCGCATCAAAACTTCACCCAAAATACGATTTATAACAACATATCCCAGAGCTTCAACTTTCTGTTCTTCAGCATTAATGTGTGAAAAACCAAATTTTCCCCGATCTGAAACATGAATCGATTTAATAGGGGTAGAAGCACTGAGAATCTCATCCCATAGACCTAGGGCCTGGTACATGCTTTGACTGCTCCGAGATAAAGCGGTTGATCGATCATCAAAGCTTGGCTGTTGCACTTGATCACGATGAACTTTTTCAACTACTGCAATACGGAGATTTAGTGGAGCAATTGCAAGCGCCATACTCATGCCAATCATTCCACCACCCGCGATGATAACGTCAAAATCCAAAGATGAGGCTGAAGTGTTCATGAATTACTCATCATTACTTCAATTTCAGTTGGATTTTTAACTAAAGATTGGCTTAGCACAATTGGTGATTCATTATTCACTACAACCATATCTTCTATTCTGATACCAATATTTCGATACTTGATTGGGATATCACTCTCACTACCGATATAAATACCAGGCTCTATAGTTGTAACCATTCCATTCTCAAGAGTCCTCCATTCATCATCCACTTTATAATCGCCAACATCATGAACATCCATCCCTATCCAGTGGCCCGTACGATGCATGAAAAAACGGCGGTATGCTTCAATATCTATCAATTGATTAATATTGCCACTCAATAGACCAACATCAATTAGACCTTGGGTAATAATACGTACCGCCACTCTATGAGGATCATTAAAATGATTGCCTTTTTTAACTTCGTCTATTGCCGATAACTGTGCTTCTAAGACTATATTATAAATATCCAATTGCGCTTCTGAGAAACGGCCATTAACTGGAAAAGTTCGTGTAATATCGGAAGCATAGTAATTTAACTCACAACCGGCATCAATAAGTACCAAATCACCATCTTTAAGAAGTTTATTATTTTCAACATAATGTAATATGCAGGCATTAATACCACTGCCAACGATGGGATTATATGAATGCGATGCGTTTGATTTCTTGAATTCATAGATATATTCTGCCTCCAACTCGTATTCATACATATTAGGTTGCGCAGCTTTCATGGCATTCTCGTGTGCTTTAACAGCAATTTTAGCAGCTCTTTTCATAGCTGATATTTCAGCTTTAGTTTTAAATAAACGCATATCATGCAAGAGATGATCTAAAGAAATAATTTCTGGTGTAATAGGTTTTTTTTGCAGCATATTGATGTTAATCCAAGCTTTTATCTTCAGTTCAAATTGATCATTTCTTTGCATTGGATAATAGATATATTCTTTGTTTTTGAGTAACGTAGGTAAGATATCATCAATTTCATCTATTGGATAAGCATCGTCCACCCCATAGTTTTTCATTGCACCATCTGGACCAACTCTCTCACCATCCCATTGCTCTTTGGTTTGGTTTCGTTCTTGACAAAATAAAACAAACTCACCTTCTGATCGCTCAGGTATTAACACCATGACTGCGTTGGGTTCAGGGAATCCATTAAGGTAATAAAAATCACTATTCTGTCTATAACGATATTCAATATCACGACTTCGAATAGAAGGTGAAGCACTAGGGATAATGATCAAAGAGTTAGGCTCAACCATATTCATCAATTGTTGGCGTCTTTTTTGAAAATTCATACTAGGCATAGGATTCAAACACTAATTAAGAGCTTTATTATTTTTTTGATCTGTCGCATCATTACGAAATTCTGCTAAATCTTCATATATTAATTGCACACTGACCCGAATATATTCCATAATTTCATTAAAGGCACGTTCATTATCTTCACAATTTGTATCTGTATCGGTTGTGGCTCGAGTAATTTCAAGAAAATCTTTTATGATGGAATCTATTGGATCTTTGTTTAGATTTTCTTTTAATTTCTTCGGTCTTTGTCCAGTAACTAAACCATGTAAAAAACCATCACACCATTGAGAAATAGCATCTGTTCTGTCATCGATACTTAAATCATCATCAGGTAGAAATAATTCAAATTCAGATTGTCTTTCAACCAACTGCAGCCAGGTATCTTTAAAGATGCTCTCTAACATAGACTCACACTCATTACACTGCCCGCTCTCTTTAGCAGCATTATCAAATATTTGCTCGACACACACACTAAATGCATACGCCCCCAATACCGAGAGTCTTCCGCACAGCAACCCGTGAGCTTGAGCGCTATGCCAACTTGATCCACATGCATCCAGGGCACTTTCAAGATCCATGAAATTAATCGAATATTTTGTCATTTATTGGCACCACCACTTAGATTACAAGCTATTAGTTACATGATCCCATGTATCTTAATTGCTGACTATAGAAAATATCATAATCAATATTGATTATCTGCTCACTGATCTCTATATTAGGCTTATGAATAATAATACAACTTTAAATTTCGAAAATGACTTAAAAAGACTTGAAGATCGGTTGGATGATTTAGTTATTGTCTGTGATCGCCTGCAAAGTGAAAATAAATCATTAAAAGAACAACAAGATTCTCTCTCTAAGGAGCGTGCCAATCTATTGCAAAAGAATGAGCAAGTTAGAACTAGAGTAGAGGCGATGATTGTTAGACTAAAATCAATGGAACAAGGTAACTAAAAACAATTTTGCGGAGTCAATAATGAGTGAAATGTACGCACATGTTAGTGTAAAAATACTCGAAAAAGAATATCAAATATCATGCCTAGCAAGCGAGCGAAATGCATTATTGGATTCAGCTGAAGCATTAAATAAAAAAATGCGAGAAATTAGAGATAGCGGAAAAGTTGTTGGCTTGGATAGAATAGCTGTAATGGCTGCTTTAAACATGGCGCATGATCTTCTCCAAGCTGAGACAAAAGACCAAGCAATTGAAAATTCATTGGGTAAACGTCTCAAAATCATGGCTGATCAGTGCGATTCAATTCTTGGTGGCAACAAACAACTTGAGCTTTAACAATATATAAATTGCTTTTCAAATAAAGTCTCCTGCGATGTTCGATAATAACCTGGATACCTTCGATCCTAACTTTATACATCGGGGTCATGTTCTGCGAGCACATTTGTGCATAACCACAATATGTGGGTAGCCTGTTGTGACTGCGGCAAACCCCACTTGCTTCTCTGGTTCGAGAGCAACGGTTGATAACGGCATTTGCGGGAGATTTTCCAAATTAAAAGACATATGGAAAAAAATAAAATAAGAAACTACGTACTTCAAAAGCGCAATGCAATGTCATCCGAAGATAAAGTTGCAGCATCAAAATTAATCACGCATGCACTCATTGATTCGCAATACTTTAAAGAGGCTAAGAAAATTGGCTGCTATATGTCAAATAAACATGAAGTTAATACTAAATACCTCAATCAAGCTATCCTTGAATCAAAAAAGTTACTCTATTTACCCAAAATAAAGTCAAACAACCAAATGGACTTCGTTGCCTGTGATAAGAAAACTATCTATTTAAAGAATAAATACGGAATTCTAGAGTCAATTGATAATAATATTATTAATGTTAAATCCATTGATTTAATTATAGTTCCATTAGTGGCATTTGATTCGGACAGAAATAGGATAGGTATGGGTGGTGGTTACTATGACCGAAAATTTCATTATTTAAATAAATCTGACAAGAAATCCACCTTCCTTGGAATCGCATTTAATTGCCAATTTTACGAAAAAATACAATCTGATTCCTGGGATGTTAGTCTAACTAATATAATTACAGAAACTGGTTTTATTCACTAAAATTTTAATGCCATCACAAGGCTCTCTATGGAATATTATGGATCAAAATAAAAAAAAATTAAATGTCGCTGCTGCCGCAATGGATCATATTCATAATGACTGTATTCTTGGAATGGGTACAGGCTCCACAGTAAATTTTCTAATAGATCTCATTCCCGATATTAAAAACAAGATTTCAGCAGTCGCATCCAGCTCGTTAGAAACGGAAAAACGTTTAAAATCTCATGGTTTTACCGTTTCCTCTCTGCGTGAGTTAGGTAATCTAGATTTGTATATAGATGGTGCTGATGAAGCAACTGATAACCTAAATCTAATCAAAGGTGGTGGCGGAGCATTGACACGCGAAAAAATATTAGCTGCAGCTTCTAGTAAATTCATCTGCATCATAGATGATACAAAGTTAGTACCCTTCTTAGGCAAATTTCCATTACCGATCGAAGTTATTCCTATGGCAAGATCCTTTGTTTCAAGAGAAATGATTAAATTGAAAGGTCAACCAGTGTGGCGTGAAAATTTTTTAACCGACAATGGTAATGATATTATTGACGTGCATAACCTCAAAATTACAGATCCATTGGAATTAGAGGCAACCATTAATCAAATAACAGGTGTTGTTTCTGTTGGAATATTTGCAAAACGCTCAGCGGATATATTACTCATCGCTAATAATGACGGCATCGAAACAATAAATAGTTAAAATTAAATTTCTTTATAAACTCAATATTGATTTTTATTTCTTCTGCATTTTTCGCTGCAATAAATGACAGTACCCCAGTTATTTCGCCATTTTTTTCGCCATTGAAATTTTAAGTGACAGATCGGGCAAATCTTTTCTGCCACTTGCTTCTGTTTCATTAAGTATCAAGTGAATAATGGAAAAATTCATCATCCCTCTGATATCCAAGAGATTCATATAATGCCTGACCAATATAATTATCTTTAGCTGTAGATAACTCTAATCGATCATAATCATTCGATTTTGCATATTCTCTAGCTGCATTCATTAATTGCCGGCCAGTCCCCTTTGAGCGATAATCTTGCTCAACATATAAATCATAGAGAATCAAAATCGGCATCGCGCTAACTGAACAAAATGATGCATATAACTGAACGAAACCACTAAAATTACCTGATTCTTCTTCAGCAATAAATACAGTTGATTCATTATTAACGAGTCTATTTTTTACAAAATTAAATGCCAATTCTTCATCTGATGTTTGTTCGTAAAAAATACGATACAAATTAAATAATCTTGCCAGTTCTTTTGTGTGCCCCAGTTCAGCCCTTATAATTTTCGACATAGCTATCTGAATCCTAATATATTTGAGTTCATATAGTAGGTTATACCTTAATTTAATATATTGTCTAAATAAAGAACTACAGGGAACTTAACGCTAAAAATTTACCGCTAATTGATATGGTTTAGAAGATATATACTATCGTTTCGAGAATTGTGTAGCACGCCTTGCTTTTCTAAGGCCAACTTTCTTTCTTTCTACTTCACGAGCATCTCGAGTAACAAACCCTGCTTTACGAAGATTTGGTCTTAAAGATTCATCAAATTGCATCAAGGCACGAGTTAATCCATGACGTATAGCACCTGCTTGACCTGTTATACCACCACCTTTAACTGTGGCATTAACATCAAACTTTCCGACCATTTCAATTAATTCTAGTGGTTGTCTAACGATCATTTGTGCTGTTTCTCTACCAAAAAATACATCTAAGGGTTTTTTATTTACAGTTATATCACCCTTACCACTCTTGATAAACACACGTGCCGTAGAGGTTTTACGACGCCCTGTACCATAATATTGTTCTTGAGCCATTAATTTATTACCTTATTCTTTATTTATGCGCTAATTTCTAGAGGAATTGGCTGTTGTGCCTCATGATCGTGCTGAGCTCCAGCAAATACTTTTAATTTAGAGAACATCTTACGTCCTAGAGGATTTCTAGGCAACATTCCCTTTACGGCTAATTGTAAAACTCTCTCTGGCTTTTCTTTTAATAATTTTTCTAGTGGCATTGATTTAAGATTACCAATATATCCAGTGTATCTATGATACATCTTATCTTTTAATTTGTTCCCAGTAACACGAATTTTGTCAGCATTGATAACTACAATATAATCACCAGTGTCAACATGAGGTGTGAATTCTACTTTGTGTTTACCACGAAGCCTAGATGCGATATCAGTTGCCAACCGCCCAAGAGTTTTACCAGTAGCATCAACCAAATACCAATCGCGCTCGACTTCCTCATTTTTTGCTGAAAACGTTTTCATTTTTATTATTCCAAACCTGTATTACAGAGCCATTAAATTATATTTTTAATAATTACAATTTATAAATTAAGCTATAAAAAGATTATCTTATAAAGGCGCGAAATTTTACTGTAGCATTCACTTCATTGCAAACATAACCTCATCTTTTTATTACAAATAAAAAAGAAATAAAGGAATAAATTCACAAATTTACATTAAAATTACCTTTCTAAGAATTATTGATTTGGGATACAATCTAATAATGGATAAAAACTCTATCAATTCAATAGATGCAATAATAACCTCCATAGATAATGCACGCCTGTTCATTGCCTCAAAAAAGACTAAAAGCTATCGAGAAAATCCTGCTAAAGATATTCCTGAATCGGATATGACTCCAGCTGAAAAATCACATGCTGCTGCCTTGATGAGAATTAACCATGCAGGTGAAATTGCAGCTCAAGGATTGTATGAGGGACAAGCAGCCTTTGCCAGAGATCCCGTAATAAAAGAACAGATGCAAGAAGCTGCTAGTGAAGAGTTGGATCATTTGAATTGGTGTCATGAAAGAATTACTGAACTTAATGAGTCGCCGAGTAAACTTTCACCTATCTGGTATTCCGGATCATTAATAATTGGATCCATAGCCGGTTTTATAGGTGATAAATGGTCACTTGGCTTTATCGAAGAAACAGAGAATCAGGTCAGCAAGCACTTAACCAGACATCTCGGTTCATTGCCGTTACAAGATAAGAAGAGTAGAAAAATTGTTCATCAAATGCGTTCTGAAGAAGAAGCTCATCAGGAAAATGCCAAAAAAGCTGGTGCAGAAGAACTTCCAAGTTTAATAAAAATACTGATGAAAATTACTTCTAAAATAATGACAAAAACAGCTTATCGCATCTAATTAATTGCCGCTTGAACAGCTCAATGTCAATTTTTTGCGGCCTGGATTTCTATCTTCATAGCAGAAATTGTTTTTTCATAATCATCACTGTTAAAAATAGCTGAACCAGCTACAAATGTATCAGCACCAGCAGCAGCAATCTTTTGTATATTATTGATCTTCACACCACCATCTACTTCCAAACGAATATCATGCCCACTATTATCAATAATTTCTCTGGTAGCACTAATTTTCTTCAATGAAGACTCAATGAATGATTGTCCTCCAAAGCCAGGATTCACCGACATAATAAGAATCAAATCAATATCATCAATCAGATGCTCTAGCCATGTCAGAGGAGTGGCTGGACTGAATACTAGACCAGCTTTACAGTTATTTTCGCGGATTAAATTAAGTGAACGATGAACATGCTTGCTGGCCTCGGGATGAAAAGAAATATAATTAGCTCCAGCTCTAGAAAAATCTAGAATAAGGTTATCTACCGGTTCCGCCATAAGGTGAACATCAATAGGTGCTGATATGCCATAATCACGAAGTGACTGACAAACCATTGGTCCAATTGTCAGGTTCGGTACAAACCTATTATCCATAACATCAAAATGAATAATGTCTGCCCCTGCTTTCAAAACCGCACTTACCTCTTGTCCAAGATTTGCGAAATCAGCAGAAAGTATTGATGGTGCAATGAATGGCTTCAAGTCTGGGTCCTTTATGTTCTATTGCTTAAAAAACTCATACTAACCAAATATTTCAAATTTTTCACCTATCATTAAATTTTCTGTTTTCTACAATCATGTTTATACTTATAAAAGCTTAATAAACCATAACACCATATTAATTTTTTCCGTAATAAACTAAAATAAATCATTTTAAAAAACTAGGAAAATACATGTGTGACACTGATGTTTTATTTGAATCAAATATTCCTGACTTGGAACTTTTAGCCAAAGGTAAAGTCAGAGATATTTATGATTTAAATGACAATCACTTATTAATTGTAACAACTGACAGACTGTCGGCATATGACGTAGTAATGAGTGAGCCTGTACCTAATAAGGGCAGGATTCTGACAGGGATTTCAAATTTCTGGTTTAAGATGATGGAGGATATCATCCCCAATCATCTAACTGATATTGCAATAGAGAAATATATACATGATAAAAATTTAATAAAACAGCTTGATGGAAGAGCGATTGTGGTAAAAAAATTAAAGCCTTTACCCATTGAAGCAGTTGCAAGAGGTTATTTGATTGGTTCAGGATGGCGTGATTATCAGAAAACAGGGACTGTATGCGGGATATTGATACAGAAAAATCTACAACAAGCTCAGAAATTACCTAAAACAATTTTTACACCAGCAACAAAGGCTGCTTCTGGCGATCATGACGAAAATATAGATTTCACTGTAACTTGTCAGTTAATTGGAGAAGACTTAGCAAAGTCCGTCAGAGATATTACCACTAGGATTTACGAGCGCGCTGCTCACTATGCTAATGCGAGAGGCATCATAATAGCTGATACTAAATTTGAATTTGGTTTAGACGAGGATAATAACTTATTTATTATTGATGAAATGCTTACTCCTGACTCCTCGAGATTCTGGCCTAAAAGTGATTATGTGCTTGGCACTAGCCCACCAAGTTATGACAAACAGTTTCTTCGCGATTATTTAGATACCTTAACCTGGAATAAACAAAGTCCTGGACCAAAATTACCACAGTCGATATTAGAAAAAACTTATACAAAATACCAGCAAGCATACGATATATTGACCAACTGAGATGCTTTTCTATTAATTTCCAGCAATTCTCATTTCATCTACAAGTAATGCACCACAATAGATTCTATCCCTATCATCATAATCATTACCAATCATTGAAATTTTTTGGTACAAATCGATCAAATTACCTGAAATAGTTACCTCATGTACTGGATGAACAATCCTACCATCCTCGATCCAAAAACCCGCTGCACCCCTTGAATAATCACCAGTAACGTTATTCACACCCTGACCAATTAATTCTTGAACCAATAAACCTCTTTTCATAGTTGAGATAATGGCTTCCTGATCACTTATGTTCCCCGGAATAATTAAATTATGATGGCCCCCAGCATTGCCAGTAGTTGTCATATTTAAACGTCGTGCAGAGTAGGAGCTGAGGAAATATCCTCCAATTTTACCTTGATGCACCACATCACGGTCATAAGTACCAACTCCATCACCATCATAAAATTTACTGGCCCATCCTTTAGGTATATGAGGTCGCTCTTTGATGGATAGAAAATCCGGAAAGATCTTATTACCCATGGCATCTAAGAGAAATGAAGCTTTTCGATATTGAGCCGTTCCAGATAGTGCTGATACAGCATGCCCTATAAAACCACCTGATAATTCTGGTGAAAACAAGACAGGTGCTTCTGTAGTATCAATCTTTTTTGACCCTAATCTATCTAAAGCTCTCTCCCCAGCTTTCTTTCCTACTGCTTCATGATCCTCTAAATCGTCCGGATCACGTGAAGAGCTGGACCAATAATCTCTTTGTTTTTCATTTTTCTCACCTGCCAAAACCACACAACCAATACCATGAGATGTTCTCATTTGGCTATCTAGGAAATTATGTGAATTACCATAAACTCTAATTGACGTACTGGAGCTAACACTTCCACCTTCAGAGTTGATAATTTTTGGATCTAAGCTCAAAGCAGCAGCCTCGCACTCAATTGCAAGTTGAGTGGCCTCTTCTACTGAGATTTTCCAATTATGATCAAGCTCAAGATCCTTTACTTCACTTTGAATCATGTCATCTTTATTAGCTAAGCCAGAACAATTATCTTTATTGGTATATTTAGCGAATGAGCAGGCTCTCTTAATCGTTTCAGTGAGTGAAGACTCACTCAGATCAGTAGTACTAACACTGCCTTTTTTTAAATCCTTATAGATCGTTAGATTCAGGCCACGACCGTTTGTATATTCAATGCTTTCAACCTCGCCCATTCTAGCATTGACATCAAAACCAATATTATGAGAGATACATGCCTCCACTTGATCGGCACCAGAAACTAGAGCCTGTTGAATGACCTTTTGAACAATTAACTCAAGATCATCTTGATTGATTTCCTTTCGCATATATTCTCTATTTTAAATATTAAAAAATCACATACATGATTCTAATACAAAAGACCGCTGATAATAAGTTAGTATATTGAATTATTTTGTAGAAATTTCCAGGAAGTACTATGAACGAGAATAGTTCAAAAAAAAGCAAGACAATGAAAAAACTTGAACATCATCAATTACAAAAAATTGGAGAATCGCTGATTGATATTCCTGATTTTAATTTAGTTAATTTTGAGCTAAATGAGGAATTATTTGAAGCGGTGACATTAGCAAAAAAAATTAAAGCACATGGTGCATTGAGACGACAAAAGCAACTCATTGGCAAGCTAATGAAACACCAAGATCCTGAACCCATACTTAATCAAATAAATATACTGAACAATGATTCAAAAGTAGAAAAAGAAATATTCAAAAAAGCAGAAAAATGGAGAGAAGATCTTCTCTCAGAAAAAAATGATGCTCTCGACAGATATAACAGATTAACGGGGATAGAGAACAAAACTATTGCAGATTTACTTCATCAATTAGAATCAGCCAATCAAGCACAAAAGTTAGTACATTTAAAAAGACAATTATTTAAGATAATACATAAAGATTTAGTTATATTATCTAAGAAAAACATGGGAAACTAGATATTCATAATTATTTAATTAGAATAAGCAAATAAATAAATTATTTGGAATAAAAGATAAATGAAAAAAGCTAGAATCAGCATAATAATGGGATCTAAATCTGATTGGGAAACAATGCAGCATTGTGCAAAGATGTTAGAAACACTCTCAATTAAACATGAAGTAAAAATTGTTTCTGCACATCGTACACCAGACTTATTATTTTCTTTCGCAGAACAAGCCATTGAGAATGGCATTGAGGTCATCATTGCAGGAGCAGGTGGTGCCGCACATTTACCTGGAATGATCGCAGCGAAAACACGTCTTCCAGTATTAGGTGTTCCCGTTGAATCAAAAACAATGAAGGGAATTGACTCGCTACTGTCCATAAGTCAGATGCCAGCAGGTATTCCTGTTGGAACTCTGGCTATTGGGAAAGCTGGCGCTACCAACGCGGCATTATTAGCTGCTTCTATCTTGGCTGTTAATGATCCAGAAATAGCAATTGAAATAGAAGAGTTTCGTGCAAACCAAACTAATAACATCCTTAAAAATAGCGACCCAAGAGAATCGTGAAAAAAATTGGTATTATTGGTGCCGGTCAATTGGGCCAAATGCTTGGTATTGGCGCCAAGAATATTGGTGCTGAATGCATTTTTCTAGATCCAAACCCTAATTCACCAGCAGCCAGTATAGGAAGTATTCTTCATTATGATTTCGACGATTTAACTGGAATAAAAAAATTATGTTCGATGGTGGATGTCATCACATATGAATTTGAGAATGTCCCTGTTATTGCTATTAATAAATTAGACAAAGATTTTGTCCACCCTAATTCAAAATCACTAGAAATTGCCCAAGATAGATTAAAAGAGAAACGTCTTTTTGAATCATTAAATATACCAATAGCAAAATACAAAGAAATTAATTCATTGAATAATCTCAATGATGCAGGTTCTGAAATAGGCTATCCTTTTATATTGAAAACTCGTCGCTTTGGCTATGATGGCAAAGGCCAGATAGTTATTAATTCGAAACATGATACACATGATGCTTGGTCAAAATTAAAAGATCATAAATTGATAGCAGAACAAATGATTTTATTTGATTATGAAGTCTCTGCCATAGGTGCCAGAAATATTTCTGGTGATATTGCGAATTATCCTGTTACACAGAATACACATAAGCATGGTATTTTAAGAACCTCAATCACAACTGATAAAAATAAAACAATCACCAAGAAAGCTTATGAGCTTCATTCAAAATTAATAAAAAAACTGGATTATGTTGGAATTCTTGCTCTTGAGCTATTTGTTGTAGGAGATAATATAATCGCCAATGAATTTGCACCTCGAGTGCATAACTCGGGTCACTGGACTATTGAAGGAGCCGCTACAAGCCAATTTGAAAACCACTTACGTGCAATTTTAGATCTTAAACTCGGTGATACATCTTTTACAAAATACACAGGAATGGAAAATTTAATTAGTAATATTCCAGATGATCTAATGAACTTAAATCCAGAGGAATACTTCATACATCAATATGGGAAAACAGCAAGAGAAGGTCGGAAACTTGGTCATGTAACAGTTACTGCTGCAACTGAAGAAGGACGATTAGAGAAATTAAAAAAAGTTCAAAAGATCATTTATAGTAGTAGTTAAGCAGTGCCTCCAACTGTAATTTCGTCAATTTTCAGGGTTGGTTGACCCACTCCAACAGGAACTGACTGACCTTCCTTACCGCAAGTCCCAACCCCCGCATCCAGTTCAAGATTATTACCAACCATAGAAATTTTTCCCAAAACATCAGGACCATCACCTATTAACATAGCTCCTTTCAAGGGAAAGGATATTTTGCCATCCTCTATCATATAGGCTTCATTGGCAGAAAAAACAAATTTACCAGAAGTGATATCTACTTGGCCGCCCGAAAAATTTGGCGCATAAATTCCTTTCTTTACAGACGCAATAATTTCATCATGATCATGGGGCCCAGCTAGCATATAAGTATTTGTCATACGTGGCATTGGAATATGCGCATAGGACTCACGCCTACCATTGCCTGTAGTTGGAACGCCCATGAGTTTAGAGTTCATTCTATCTTGCATGTAACCTTTTAAAATACCATCTTTAATAAGTACATTGTATTGCCCAGGAATTCCCTCATCATCTATAGCAAGTGACCCTCTGCGATTAACCAAAGTGCCATCATCGACTATCGTGCATAGCTTTGATGCCACCTGATCTCCAATCCTACCAGAAAAAGTTGAAACACCTTTACGGTTAAAATCTCCCTCTAAACCATGCCCTACGGCCTCATGAAGCAAAATACCAGGCCAACCTGAACCCAATACTACAGGCATACTCCCTGCCGGTGCTGGTTTCGCTTTTAGTTGAATGCCAGCCAATCGGATTGCTTCTTTCGCCAAATCAGTAGCAATCGTATTATCCATAAAATAATCTAAGCTCGATCTTGCTCCACCTCCGGCATAACCTTGCTCTCTTCGATTATTTTCTTCCAATATAACACTTACATTTAATCTCACTAGAGGTCTTATATCGGCAACCAATGGCATATCTGCTGCGGCGATTAAGATCATGTCTTGACTACTACTTAAACTGATATTCACCTGCTGTACTCTTGAGTCCTCATTTCTAGCTAATTCATTAATTGTTTTTATCAGATCAATCTTTTTCTGTTCTGAGATGCTGATAAGTGGATCAATCGACGGATATCGACTAGATATTTGACTAATTTCCGAAATATTAGCTGATGACGATTGTCCCAGTCGAGCAATTGATTGAGTCGCTTGCGCAGCTTTTTTAATAGCAGCTATACTTAAATCATCTGAATAAGCGAAACCTGTTTTATCTCCACTTACAGCTCTAACGCCTACTCCTTTGTCCAAACTAAAAGCACCTTCTTTAATTTTTCCATCTTCCATTACCCATGTTTCTTGACGATGTATTTGAAAATATAAGTCAGCAATATCTATCCCTTTTCCTTGGATAGATTCTGCAATATTTTTGATATCTTCATCGACAAGATCTGCTGTATCCAGGATCGCTGCTTTTACTGTCTTAAATGTGGAAGTTTGCAATTTTATTTACCAAAAGTTAATTATAAAAAATTATGAAGTACAGCCGTGCCTGGCACTATTTAAAGCGAAATTCTGAGCATTAGAATTATTGACGCTCGGTACTTCAAAAGTCCCGAGCACATCGTAATATATCTGCGCCATTTCTTGTAATGGTTTCTTAAAAACTTGCGAAAATAATAACAAGGCAGCGGCAACTGGTGGGCCGGCAACAACTGCACCAACAATGGGGAGCGTATTACCATAATTAGTACTCACAATTGCATTCTGATCATACTCCATTGCTTTCAAATCGACATTACCTATAACTCCAATATCCGCTGCTGGTCCAGAAAGATTAAAGTTACAAGTAATTGCTTTGCCATTATTTATATTGAAATTTCCAGAGATTTCATCAAAACCAAACCCTTTATTAAATACATCACGAAAATCTAATGATAATCTTCTTGGAAGCGCAACAATACTCAAAAGGCCAAATATTCTTCCTGCACCAGGTTCTATTTCCTCTAATTGACCAGCCCCCAGTCGAGTATTGATTGAGCCCTGCATGTGCTCAATAAAGTCTTCCCGCGGTCCACCTGGCCATTTTACATCTATATCAATAGCCATATCATTACTTGCGATTATTGGCTGATAACCCAAGTCAGTAAGGGTTTCTTTAGTATTAGTGCTAATTAATGTGCCTTCAACATATGTATGCTGCTCAAACTTATTTGTTGCATCTATCACCCAGCCTGCATTTGCATTTACTTTAAACGACTCAGACTCTGTCTCTAAATTTAGAGCTCTTAAACCATCTTCAAACCTAGAAAAAATACCATTTAAAGAGCCAAATGAAAGATCTGTGTAAGTGAAATCCTTTATTGATAAATTCATGGAGGGAAAATCAAGCGGACTCACTGTGTCTGCTTCCCAATCACTTTGTACTGCTTTTACATTCAGATGATTCATATCCAAAACTATTGGTAGCTCGTTATCGAAGCGATATGGTAAATTGATAAGTCCTTCTGCGTCTTCGCCAGAAACTCTCATAATCCAACCTTCTGCGCCACGATCAGCGATCACCCTCTGATTGGAAAATGAGCGTCCAAAAAGCTCAAAAGTCTGCATATTGAGATTCACTGATCTGATAAAGTTTGTCGTAGATGAACTCTCTACTTTATTTGATTTTGATAATCTAAACCAATCATCGAATAGCAACTGATCAATTTCCCCACGAAGGTGTAATCCTCTTGAGTCATTTGATTCCAATACCCTTTTACCAAAATATAAAGTACCTCTATCAAACTCCCATGCATTGATATCTTTTTTAAATGATAAATCCCAATTCACATCGGACGATAAGCCTCCTTCAGACTTTATAATTTCATCAGATGGGAATAATAAGTTAACATCAAGTTTCTGAATATCTGCAAAATCTTTCCCTAAGGGATAAGGTAAATTTATTCTTACTCCTGTTAGATCAGTTTTAATATTCACATAAAATGCATTCGGCTCATCTACATCATAACGAGGTAAATGCAAATCCAATCCATAATTAAAATTATTACCTTCGATAATTTTATCGAAATCATAATTAAAATATTTTTCAATAGAATCAATGGAAGTCTTACCGGATATATTAATAATACTACTCATTAATGAATCCATTTCAGTGACTTTTGATAAATTAACATTTATGGGTGTACCCAGAAAAATACCACTTAAATTTTCAGAAAAAAGTTGACGTCTTGACATATTAATCACACCATTCAAATCACTAATTACTGGTATCTCAATACTTAATCCGACTTGAGCATTTTTTGGTTTTACTCTTGCGATAAAATTATAGCGTTCTCGCTCTTTAAGTCTTAGCGGTAAATCAACATAGAGATTATAGTCGGATTCTCCGCTTAAGATAATATTTCTCAATTTACGGCCAAAGAATTTATCAATTGGACTGGCAATCATAAATTCTTGCATATCAGTTAGCCTTGAAGAAAAATCAGCTTCTATTATAAGCACCGGATTAAAAATATTATTTATCTCGATACTGGCATTTTGTATTTCAATGCCATGACTCGATAATTTGTTTTTATGGGAATAAATATGATTCCTCTTAAAAGTGAGCTCCATCTCTTCTGCTTTAGTCTGAGGCCAATCCTTCGCATACTTTAATAGCAAATTCTTTATTTTTGCATCAATCTGGAAAATGCCCTCTTTTTGTGGAAAAGGAAAATCTCCTATTGATCCAATCATTCTTATTTTTCCTGATTCAATTTCTCCAGCTAACATAGATTCTTGAATCCAATCATATAAGTTTGGATTCAACTTTTCTTTAGCTATCAAACTTTTTAAAACAGTAATATCATTTACAGACCAATTACTTTCTAAATCAACATAAGGTGCTTTTTGATTGTCTGGTATTGATAGTTTAATTTTTGAGTTACTCACGAAATCTGAATTCTCTAAATTGAACTGATCGGTTGATATCATGACTCCTGATCCCCCTTGTCGCCAGATAATTTCACCCGCAGCAAATTCAAATATCATCTTACTATTGAAGTAATTTTCAAATTTGATACCAAGATTTTTTGTATCTATATTTAATCTTCCTCCATTTTTATTGATATTTATTAAGCCATTAAGGCCATCTAATTCAGCTTTATTCTCTTTTAAATTAACCCCAACCCCATCGAGCAGAGCTGAGAAATTATAAGTTAGATTTGACCCATTAGGATTTGATATATTGAGCTTTGCATCCCTCAATAATCCTCTGGGATTGATACTTTTAATGTAATTAATTGAATCTTCATCAATCCATTCCTCAAATAATCTCAAATTCTCCAATACCACAATTGAAGCGCTAGTATCTAATGTAGTAATTTTATCCTGATCATTTTTATAAGCTTGAATTTGTATGCGCGATTCAGGCCAATTTGTTTCTTGTGTATAAAATTTGAATTTATCTAAAACAGCTAACCAACCGAATTGACTTGCCGAATATTCTAATCTTGACTCGATAAATAATGGTTCTTTAGAATATTCTCCTAACAATAAATCTGAAATTATTAGATCCGCAGTAACTCTTTCTAGTTCTTTTGAGTTTAACTCCATCCAGACATCTATATCGACAAAGCCATTCTGAAAGTCTTCAATCTTGTGGCCCTGCAATCTTATTAACTCCTGTATATCAATAGATTTAGCTTCTAGATAAAGCATCCATTCAGATGAAATACTCTTGCTATCATTTCTTTTGCTGGCTGAAATTAATAATGAACTACCAATTATTTCTGGAAGATTAAAAGCACTATCTATCTTTACTTCCTGAGCATCAATATTTGCCTCTATTAAGGGGATTAGGAAATCAATTTCTTGCTCTGAATCAGGTAATTTTAGATTTAATCGCACATCTTCCCCAGTTAATTCAAATGAGGTGATATCAGAAGGAGCATTAGTAAAAAATGAGGAAAATACATCAAAATTAATACCCTGTAATACAAAGCCACTGTTCCTCGTATATATAAGCTCAAGATCAATAGTGCTAAATCTTAATTGATCTATTGCAAGCGACCTTCCTAAGATAAAATCAATAATACCAAATTCAGCGTAGGCCTCATTTGCAGCAAACAAACTCTTTTGTGTATTCTTATTTCTTATCTCAGGATTAAAGAAGATTAATTCAGGGCCTCCCCAATTCCATCGAGCGCCAACTTCTGTAAAATCAAAATGATAATCACCTTCTTGGTTGACCCAACTTTTAAAATCATCTCGATACTCATTAACTCTTGGCGTATAAATGCCGACTATCCCAATAATTATTAGGGCAATAACAACCATTGAAATAACTGTAATATATGAAAGCTTTTTTATTCTCTTGATATTCAAATTTCTGCTCTATTGATCAATCTCATACTCACCATCTGAATCAATCGTTGATAATGATAATTTGATACTAGTATTAATCTCTTTTTCCAATATTTTTATTTGCGATTTTCCATATTTATTATAATAACGAAAAATAGTCTTCCCCACTGACACAGATATACTTTTAAGATTGTCTTTTAAAATTCTATATTTCAGAGTCCTGACCATCCCATAAAAAAGCATACTACCTGATAGCTGATAGCCCTTACCATGACATTGTGAGCAAATAGTAAACATTTCTTGATAAAGGCTATTATGATGTTGTTTTCGTATCATCTCTATCAAACCAATCCTTGATAGAGGGAATATCTGATTTTGTACTCTATCCTTACGCATTATTTCTTTAAATTTCTTATACACAATTTGATTGAACTTATTGCTCATCATATCAATAAAATCAATTACGATAATACCACCTATATTCCTTAACCTAAGTTGTTGAGCAATGACTATAATAGCTTCATTATTGACTAATAGCGCCATCTCGTCATGGTCTTTTCCCTTATTAAATTGCCCACTATTCACATCAATTATTGTCATTGCTTCCGTTTGGTCAAATACAATGTTACCTCCAGAAGGTAAATTTACCGACCGTTGATATGCACTTTGTATTTGCTCTTCAATAGAATATTCATCAAATATAGGGAGGTCTCCTTGGTAAAAATCAATTTTTGTTTGCACATCAGGAGAATACTCAGATAAATAATGAGTGAGCATATGGAATTCATACTCAGAATCGACTCTTATTTTGTTTATCATTTTAGTTGGGAAATCTCTAATAATCCTCATTGGTAAGGCCAAACCCTCATAAAGACAATTCTTTGGTTTGATTAGCTTTGAATTTTGGCAAACTTGTTCGCACATTCTTGATAATGAATCAAGATCTCTTAACAAAATAGCTTCATCAATCGCGTGCGCCATAGTTCTAGCAATTACCCCATCAGATGAATCACGTTGGTTTAAAAATTCTGACATTAAACTCTCTAATCTTTCGCGTTCATTCTTATTGTTAATTTTTGATGAAATACTAATACGTTTGATGCCGCTAAAGTAGACAAAATAACGTGAGGAAAATGTCAAAATATTGCTAACTTTGGCACCTTTTCCGGCAACTGGATTTTTTGTTACTTGAACAAGGTACTCGTCACCTAATTTAATATTAGGCCGACCTCCTCTAACACCTTTAGATGGATTTTTTTCATTAACTAGAATATCAGAAAACTCCAGGAACGCCGCCTTCTCATGACCGATATCAACAAAAGCTGCCTCTATGTTCGGAAGAACACGAATCACTTTGCCTTTATATATTTTTCCTACTAGATCCTTATGATCTCGATACTCATAATAAATTTCTAGGGGAGTACTGCCTTCAAGCAATACACCTCTAGTTTCATTAGCTGTGAAATTAAATATTAATTCTGATTCTTGTATCTCTTTTCGCAAAATAGCATATTCACTTTATTTGATTATATGAAATTTTAGGTATTTGAAGCTTATGCTCGATGATAAGGATGTTGAGACATTAATGTCCATACTCTGTATATTTGTTCGATAAAAATTACTCTAACCAAACTATGTGGTAATGTTGATTTACTTAGAGACCATATTAGATTTGCTCTCTTCTTTACCTGATCTGATAGTCCATCAGCTCCCCCAATTACAAAGCAAAAACGATTATCATGAATATTCAAATTTATAATCTTTTCGGACAGCTCAGAACTCGAAAATTGAGTTCCTTTCTCATCTAACACTATTAAGTACTCATTATCTTTAACTGCAGATAATACTTTCAGGCCTTCTTTTATTATTAACGAAGGAATAGATTCGTTTTTTGCTCTTTTTGGTGAAGGTATTTCATGGAGACAAAATTGCCAATGTTTAGGTAATCTTTTTGAGTAACTAAGAAACGCTTGTTCCACCCAATCTTTTTGCTTTGAACCAATGACAATTAGGCGTATTTGCATCTTTTATTTATCTGCAATCCAAGCTTTCTTTATAGGTTGCAAAGACCATAGTTTTTCTAAGTTATAAAATTCTCTGACCCTTGGTAACATGATATGCACTAGAATATCTGCAAAATCAATTAATACCCACTCACTTCCTTGCTCACCCTCGACTCCGATGGGCCGTTTATCAACTTTCTTTGATTCTTCAACTATAACTTGCGAAATTGCTTTTACATGGCGTGTAGAGCTCCCACTAGCCATTACCATATAATCTACAGTAGAAGTAAGTTTTCTTACGTCCAGTATATTAATATCTTTTGCTTTCGCGTTATTTAAAATTTCAATAATCAATTCATTGTGCTCTTTAATATTCATTATCTTCAACTAATCTATTTATTAAATCTCAATTTGACCGTAACAGTTACTCTCATCAATTATATTGCAGACTGAGTCAGGCATTAAAAAACGAGGTGGTCTTCCAGTTCTTACAAGTTCCCTGATATCAGTAGAAGCAATTTCTAACTGAGTAACATCGTGAATAAATATATGACCTGACTTTGATTGATGTAGGTCATCAACCTTATGTGTCCCCCTATCCTCTAGTAATTCACCTAAAGGACCTATATCGGGTGCACGCCATCCCGGTCTGTGCGCTACCACAATATGCGACAGCTCCAGTATTTCCCTCCATTGATACCATTGAGGCAGACCCAGAAAAGCGTCCATCCCTATTATAAGGGCAAGCGATCTCAGTGGGAAATCTGTTCTGAGTGTTTTTAAAGAATCAACCGAATAAGATGGGCCATCCCTATATAGTTCACGGTCATCTACCACAAAACCTCGTTGACCTTGCGTGGCTGCTTTTACCATTGCAAGTCTCACCTCAATACCTGCGTATGGTGTGTCTCTGTGAGGGGGGTTACCGCAAGGCATGAATCGAACTTCCTCAAATTTAAGTGCTTGCAACATTTCATAAGCTGTCCTCAGATGCCCATAATGAATTGGGTCAAAAGTTCCGCCAAATACACCAATTGGATTCATAACAAATTTATTCCTTTGAAGATTAAATTAATCACTTAAGCTGCCTTATCACAGGCTGATAAATGTAGAATTATATTTTTTATTAATTGCCATTTATCACCTTGCTCTTGCCCTTTAGCCACATTATCAGCATTGGTACACGCTTTTATCATATTATGAAAATCAAATAATTGATGACGATTAAGACATGAGGAAACTATATTTTGTCGTGATGACCATATGCGATAACTTTGCATAACTTCATTCTGATTTGCACCAGATTCAATTGCAAAAGATAATTTACTTAATAACCTTAGCTCTCTATTCAGAGCCCATATGATAACTACCGCATCCATGGACTCATCTCGAAGGCTTTGAAGTATCCTTAAACTTAATTGAATGTTACCCACTAAAATAGCATCAATTAACTTATACACGTCATAGCGACTATCATCAGACACTACCTTTTGCATAACAGTCTCACTTACATTTCCATCTCCAAGATACAGTTTTAATTTTTCAATAGCTTGGGCTGCAGCCAGAAGATTTCCCTCGACCCTATCAGCTAAAATCAAGACAACCTCTCTTGAGGCATTTAATCCTGCTGCATTTATTCGTTTCTCTAACCAGTAAGGAAATTCACCAGATTTAAGAGGCCAGATCTGAATAATGGCACCTTTCTTTTGAAGATTTTGACACCATTTGGCAGATAATGAGGCTTTGTCTAATTTTGGCATGGATATAATGATCATTAAATCCTGATTCAGTCTCGCAATTAGCTCATTAATAGAATTTATCGCCTCGCGACCTGGCTTGGATGAGGCAAAGCGTATCTCAATAATTTTTTTGTCAGAAAAAAGTGACATATTACTACATGAATTTATAATTTCCTGCCAATCAAAAGTTTGAGTTTGATCGAAAGTTTCTCTTGTGGTGAAACCTTCTTTATATGCTTTTTTTCTGATTAAATCATGAGACTCTTGAACCAATAATGGTTCATCACCAGAAATCAAATAGCAACTTAATAACTTCCTAGTCAGTTCATTTGATAAATTTTCGGGTGAGATTTTCATTAAAAACAGGTAATTTTTTTAACTCAATTGGCTAAGTAAAATTGATCTATCTTCAAGAAGGACTGGTATTCCATTTTCTATAGGGTATAAATACTTACCATCTTTTGTAATCAAAGCCTCTTTTAATGGGTTCGAAATAATACTGTTATCACGGCTAACAATCGATTTATCTTTAATAGCTTTATTGACAATAGCTAATTTTTTTCCAGAAACTTTTGAGAGTTCAGCATTAGTCACAGGGCAACAAAGTATTTCTAGTAATTTTTTTTTCATATCGACATTAGTTCCGTATTATATTCTTTAGTGTGTTATGTTATAATATATCAAATTGATAATACTCATACTTACCACCAAATAGTAATATAAATCTTAAGTCCATGCAGAAAAACAAACCAAAAACAAAAAAACTAGATAATCTATCTATATGGCTATCAGGTATATGTATGATGCATTGTCTGGCTTTACCATTAATTACCATAAGCGTGCCTTTGATCAGCGAAATTTTTAATACGCATTACCACGAAATTATGTTGTTTATCGTTATACCAATAAGTTCTATTGCGCTATTCAAAGGCTTTAAATATCATCGTAAAGCACCAATAGTCTTTACTGGTTTTTTTGGTGCTTTTCTAATAATTATTGGGGCCACTGTTATTCACGATCAATACGACGGCTTCACCGAAAGTTTGTTTACTATAACAGGCTCATTGCTTCTTGCTCTAACTCATTTCATTAATAGTAGAAATAGTCATCACAAACATAAGGCCTGTCAATAGATTATTAATCACCTTTTGGCACGGGATCATAACCAGAGTCTCCCCAAGGATGACACTTCCCAAGCCTTTTAGTAAATAACAAGAGACCTTTAGCTAACCCATGCTGTTTTATTGCATCTTCGCAATAATGAGAACAAGTCGGTTCGAAGCGACAATTTCTTCCAAATATAGGTGAAAGGAATAATTTATATATTTTAATTAATTTCAAGATTAAGAAAGTAAGTAATTTAACCATGATTAAGCTATGCGATGAATTGCATGTGTCTTAATAGCTTCTAACATTGAAGCTAAACCATTACTTCTTGTTGGGCTTAAATGCTCTTCAAGCTCTAGAGCTTCTATGAAATTATGTGGCGCATCAACTATATCATTTGGTTTTTTGTTACTATAAATTCTTAAAAGGATTGCTATCAACCCAGAAACTATTGCAGCATCACTAATTGCACGAAACACCAAACGCTCATTCTTTTGTTCGCAGACGAGCCATACCTGTGACTGACAACCCTTAATTTTATTTGCTTCAATTTTCTCACCATCACAAAGTAACGGCAATTTCCTGCCAAGGTCAATGATATATTGATATCTCTCTATCCAATCATTGAATAGAGAGAATTCATTAATTATCTCATTCTGACTAATTACCACTTCATTCATTTAATTATTCCTAATTACTGCCATAATGCCAGCGCACACCGGATGGAGTATCTTCAATAGTTACGCCTTTGGCAAATAACTTATCCCGAATTTGATCTGCTTCAATAAAATCTTTATTTGATCGAGCTAAATCTCTTTGCACTATCAGATTTTCAATCTCTTGCTTAAATAGGATGCTGGTGTTTTTATTTTGAAACCAATCATTAGTATCAGATTCGAATAGTCCGAGAATTCTTCCAGCAACCAATATTTCAGCAGCAATAGCTTCTTTTTGGTTTTTATCTGTTGTTTTATTTAATTCTTTCGCGAGATTGAAAACTTCTGAAATTGCCATAGGCGTATTTAAATCATTCAATAAAGCCGACATCACTGGAGAAGGCACTTTTGTTGCATTCAGCTTTTTAGTAGATACCTCAATATCCCTCAGAGATCCATAAATCCTATCGAGCATCTTCTTTGCTCCAACTAATGTTTCCTCAGACCATTCTAGAGGTTGTCGATAATGTGCAGTTAATAATGCGAGTCGGATAACTTCACCCGAGTAATCCTTCAGTAAGTCACGAACTAAACTCACATTACCCAGAGATTTTGACATTTTGGTATTATCAATACTCAAAAAGCCATTATGTAGCCAATATCTGCTAAATACTTTTCCTTGATGCGCACAAGTACTTTGAGCGATTTCATTTTCATGATGCGGAAAAACCAAATCTTGCCCACCAGCATGAATATCTATGGTATCGCCAAGATGCTTCTCAATCATTGCAGAACATTCTAGGTGCCAGCCTGGTCTTCCTCTTCCCCAAGGTGAATCCCATCCTGGAAAATCAGGTGTGGAAGGCTTCCAAAGCACAAAATCATGAGCAGATTTTTTATAAGAGGCAATCTCTATTCGGGAACCAAGTTTCATTTCTGTCAAATTTCTTTTTGATAATAACCCATAATCTTCATAGGTAGATACCTCAAATAGGACATGCCCATCTTGTTCATAAGCATAACCTTTTTTAAGAAGATCCTTTATCATCAGGATCATTTCAGCAATATGTTCTGTCGCTCTTGGCTCTATATCGGGTGCTCCAACACCTAATGCAGCCATATCAATATTATATGCTTTTATAAATTTTTTAGTGATTTCCCCGATACTTTGACCAGATTCAATAGCAGCAGCATTAATCTTATCATCAACATCTGTGATGTTTCTGACGAATAAGAGTTTGTATTGCTGTCGCAAGAGGCGTGCTAACAAGTCAAACACGACAGCCGGTCGTGCATTTCCAATATGAGCATAGTTATAAACTGTTGGCCCACACAAATACATTGTAACTTTTTCCGCATTAAGTGGTTGAAATTCTAATTTCTTACCACTCATAGTGTCATGTAAAGTGAGTTTCATTTTTTTGTGTTATATCTCTTGATCTAAATAGTTTAATTAAATTAATTTATCAAAAAAACATCATTACTTTCTTAACAGCCAACTAATATTACCTTTTTTATCTAATATCTTTTCTCTTTTCAACCATTCTATTGAATCACTAGCATCATTCTGGAACCATATTTCGGTTGAACCAAGGCGAAATGAATAGCCCCAATCATCCATATCCTGCATCAGAACAGATCTCTCAATACCTTGCAAGAAATCTGCCAACAGGATCTGCAAGTAGCATACTGCTGACTCCTCAGCATCATCACTCTTAGCGTCCCTGATTACCTTTAATCTCAATTCTTCAGACATACAAATTAAGTGTGAAAATTCATGAAGAAAGGAATGTAGAGGTGTATTATTTTTTACAAATATAGTCTTACCGATCAACCCAGCCTCTGGATCACCCCAGTAACTCCCTGGGATTTTTTGCGACTTGATAATAATTTTTAGTTTTAAATCAAATTTACTTACTAGATGCCTAAGTTCTTTTTCTTCGCAATTATTTATAAGATAACGCTGAGAATTGCTTTCTCTCATCTACTATCTTAATGAAATTTGGTTCAAAACCATTCTCACAAGGTTCTCAGCAAGTGCTTCAGTTAACACTTCCTCTTCTTGAGATTTTCCAAGTACCAATTTCTCATTAAAAGTATAACTTCTGGTTAAAATAAGCTCGCGGGGTTCGATGCTATTCATTCCATTCTCTTCTAAACTAAATACGATTCGATAAAAAATTTCATACTCTGTTGCAATATTTCTAGCAGAAACTGATAAGACACGCTTGCCAGTTTCATCTTCAAGTACTTTGAGAATTGCTGTTGCATTAGTTCGTACATCTTCAACTTTAGCCTTACTAGAGAGAAGTTGCTGTTTAAGTTTTCGTGAAAATATACTTCGATGATCACTTGTTTGAATATAAGTACTTAGCATACTCTGTGGCAAAGATGCGCTCTGCCTTAATTGAAAGCCGCAAGATGCCAGGTTAATGATTATCAGTAGCAGGAAGATATATCTAAATAACAACATTAACTAATTTATCCTTAACATAAATTATTTTCTTTATTAACTTACTGTCAATGAAATTTTTGACCTTTTCATCTTCCATGACCAATTTCTCGATAGTGGTCTTTGATGTATCAACATCAACTATCATCTTACTTCTCAACTTTCCATTAACTTGAATAATTAATTGTATTTCTTTTTTTACAAGTACTGACTCATCAACTATCGGCCATTTAGCATAAATAATAGAGGTTTCATGCCCAAGTTTTTTCCATAAAGCATGGCAAATATGAGGTGTAATTGGTGAGAGTAGCATCACAATAGATTCCAGCGCCTCCTGAATAATAATTGTTTTCTCATCAATCACATCCTTATGCTTATTTATAGTATTTAATAACTCCATGATAGCTGCGATCGCAGTGTTAAACTTATATCTCCTGCCAATATCATCAGTTACCTTTTGTATTGTAATATGCGTTTTATATCGAAGATTATTTTCCGCTTCACTAAACTTGTCTTGTAAATCAGTATTAGTCACGACTCTATGAGTGTCCACAGCTGTCCATAATCGTCGAAGGAATCGGTATGCACCCTGCACCCCATCATTAGACCATTCTAATGCTAATTCTGGAGGTGCCGCAGACATCATAAACAAGCGCACGGTGTCAGCACCGAATTTATCAATTAGGCCTTGTGGATCAACAGTATTGCCTTTCGCTTTTGACATTTTTGCGCCATCTTTTAAAACCATTCCTTGTGTCAATAAATTGGTGAATGGCTCACTTGCGGCTGAAATTCCTTCATCTCGCAATAGTCTCTGGAAAAAACGTGAATACAATAAATGTAAAATAGCATGCTCAATACCACCAGTATATTGATCAACAGGCATCCAATATGATTCACGCTGATCCAGCATTGAATCATCTGCATCGAAGCTAGCATAGCGAGAGAAATACCAAGAAGATTCAAAAAAAGTATCAAAAGTATCTGTTTCTCGTTTCGCATTTTTACCACATTTTGGGCATTTTGTATTATAAAACTCAGGCATATCTCTGAGTGGTGAGCCAGTACCACTGAATTCAACCTTTTCAGGGAGGACCACCGGCAACTCATCAGCTGGCACAGGAACTGCATCACAATCATTACAATAAATGATTGGTATAGGAGTTCCCCAATAGCGCTGACGAGAAACACCCCAATCACGCAAACGGTAATTTGTAACTCTTTTTCCTTGTTTCTTTTCTTCAAAATAATCAGCAATTACATCAAAAGCCTCCAAAGAACTCAGGCCATCATATTTTCCAGAATTTATTAAAACCCCATAATCTAAATAGGGTGCTTTTTCAAGATCAACCAAAGTATCGGTTGTTGGTTTAATAACTTGTTTTATTTTTAAATTATAATGCCTAGCAAATTCCCAATCTCTTGTATCATGACCAGGAACAGCCATAACAGCACCACTGCCGTATGTCATTAGGACAAAATTAGCTACCCAAATCGGTATTTTCTCATTTGTTATAGGGTGTATTGCATATAAATTTAACGGTAACCCTTTTTTCTCCATTGTTTCAATCATAGCTTCAGCTGAATGATTTGTTTTACACTCTTCAATAAATTCGGCGATCTTTCTATCTTTTATAGCAGCCTTTATAGCAAGAGGGTGTTCAGCCGCGACTGCCATATACGTTACCCCCATAAGAGTATCCGGTCTGGTGGTAAATATGGTTATATCATCCTCTTGAGATTCCAACGGGAATGAGCATTCAATTCCCTCAGATCTTCCTATCCAATTTCTTTGCATTGTTTTGACTGATTCAGGCCAACCATCAAGACTATCAAGTGACTCCAATAGCTCCTCGGCATATGCAGTAATCTTCATAAACCATTGTGGAATTTCTCTTCTCTCAACGAGAGCATCTGATCGCCATCCACGACCATCGATGACCTGCTCATTTGCTAATACTGTTTGATCTACTGGGTCCCAATTAACAATTGAATTTTTTCTATACACTAAGCCTTTTTCAAATAAGCGTGTAAATAACCACTGTTCCCAGCGATAATAATCTGGTTTACAGGTTGTAACCTCTCGATTCCAATCATAAGCATAGCCGAGACGTTTGAGCTGCTCTCGCATATAATCTATATTTTTATATGTCCATTCTGCTGGAGGAATTTTCCTTTTTATAGCAGCATTTTCAGCAGGCATACCAAAAGCATCCCAGCCCATAGGTTGAAGCACATGTTTACCGAGCATTCTTTGATAGCGTGCAATTACATCACTAATTGTAAAAACTCTCACATGCCCCATGTGAAGCTGGCCACTTGGATATGGAAACATTGTTAGGCAATAGAATTTATCTTTGCCTTCATCTTCTTCAACAAGAAAACACTCTTCTTTTTCCCAAAACTCTTGAGCATTCTTTTCAATTATTTTTGGGTTATATGATGAATTCATAGTAATTTTAAAAAGATATATTAAGAAAAAGGAACTTGATTATAAACTAGTGAAGATAAAAAGAATTTTAAATTCTTTTTAAATTTTAATGACACCATTTTCTCTCAGGTAATTCACAATAGTGGATACTTCTTCACTAAGTTCCATTTTATCACTACTTAAATGAATTTCAGGCTTTTTTGGTGCCTCATAAGGATCATCTATACCAGTAAAGTTCTTTATTTTTCCAGCTCTTGCAAGTTTATATAGCCCTTTTGGATCCCTCATTTCAGCGGTAGCCAACGGGCAATCGACAAAAACCTCAATAAATTTCAAATTAGCCTCAAGATGGAGTTTTCGAACATTGTCTCTATCTTTTTGATAAGGGCTTATAAAACTAGATATTGCAATAATTCCTCCATCACCAAATAACTTAGAAACTTCACCCACACGTCTGATATTTTCTTGTCGATCATTCTCTGAAAATCCTAAGTTTTTGTTTATTCCCAATCGAACATTGTCTCCATCTAGACGATATGAAAGGACACCAAAATTATGCAATGCTTTTTCCAAGGCAACTGCTATTGTGCTCTTGCCACTCCCGGATAATCCTGTAAACCAGATTGTTGCCCCTATCTGAGGTAAAATCTTATAACGGTCTTCCCGTGATATTTCTCCTTCATGCCAAAATACATTAGTTGCTTTTTGTTTACTATCCACTTTATTTAATTCTCATTTTAAATTTTCGTCGTATTATATCTGACCTTGAAAAAACATCTCAATAATAATTATAACTTTTCATTCCTTAAGATTTTTCTCTTAAAAAAGACAATCAATAATAAGCTATTTAATATTAATATTGGCCAATTACCAAATAAAACATAAGGAGTTGCACCTTTTCGAGGTTGTGCAAAAGTTGCTAACTTGTAGAATACAAATTGATCAGATTGTTTTACTACCTTTCCCTTGGAGTCAATAAAAGCGCTAATTCCATCATTTGTCACACGCACCATCTCTCGACCCACTTCTAAAGATCTCATTCTGGATAATTGCAAATGCTGGTGCGGTGCAATTGAATCGCCAAACCAAGCATCATTACTAACATTAATTAATAAACCTGCTTCAGGAAAAGCATATAATTGTTGTGCTCCAAATGCGATCTCGTAGCAAATTGCTACAGCGAGCGAGACATTATTATCAAAAGTGATTAAAGGCTGTATCTGTTCACCACTAACTAAATCAGTATTTGGTAAACTTAATAAACGTAGCCACTCTCTCATGAAACCTGGTATCGGGAAATATTCACCGAATGGGACTAAATGCCTTTTTCGGTAATACTGCTGTCCAACACCATCTATGAATAAAACGCTATTATGATGTGTTTTTGTATGGGTATTTTTTTCCAGAATACCCAACGCTAGTTTCTTTTTAGATTCTTTGAGATGCGTTTCAATTAATTGAAGATATGATCTTATCTGATCACTAGAGGCAGGTATAGCAACTTCAGGCCAAACAATAAAACTGCCTTGAGGAGCATCTATTGTAGCCTGTAAATATAAATCCAAAGTTTTAGGGAATTGCTCCGCCTTCCATTTTAAATCCTGAGATACACCACCTTGTATGATTACAGTTTCTATTGGTTTACCATATTCTTCTGTCCAATTATATCCACTAAGACCATAACCAAATATAAACGGAGTAATTATAAATAAGAGGCCTGTGGTGAGTTTTCTTTTTATTAAACAATACAAACATCCAGCAACTCCGAACAATAACCACCATGATACTCCATACACTCCAAGTAATGGTGCCCAACCACTCAATCCTGTATCTATTTGACTATATCCAAGACTCAGCCAGGGAAAACCTGAAAAAAGCCAACCTTTTAACCATTCAATAAGTACCCATATAGATGGGCCAGAAAATATTATTGGAAATTTATTTTTATATGAGAACCAAGATATCAACCATCCAGCAATCGCAAAATAAGATGACATCAACAAAACTAGGCAAATCATTAGAGCTATTGCTATCCAGAGAGGCGCATTACCAAAAATATGGACAGAGATGTAAATCCAGTAAGTACCGGTTAAGTAATGACCTAAGCCAAAAATAAATAAATATTTGGCCGTTAAGTGAGGTGGGCATTTCAGGCAACAATAAAAAACTGCCATCATCAAGAAAAGAGGCAAGTAAAAAAGATCAAAAGGAGAAAATGCAAAAGTTAATAAAGCACCTAGCAAAAAAAACAAAAAGGCAAGATGCAATGAAAATTGAGTTTTATTTATTTTTAAATTTATTTTATTTAACATAATCTAAAACTTCTGAAAGAATAAATCTTGATTTATTCTTTTGTCATAGATTTTTTAACCTCTAAAACCTCTATGCGTCTTCGATGTGTTCTTATTACTTTAAATTTAAAACCAGAAAAGATTAATTTTTCTCCGCTCCTCGGTAACCTTCCAAATTCATGAACAACCAATCCACCTATCGTGTCATAGGAACTATGCTCAAGCTCACAATTAAAAAATTTATTAAAATCTTCTACTTTTGTCAGTGCACGAACCAAATATTTTTCAACACCATCCTTGTCGTGATTTTTTTCAATATACTCAAGATTATTTATGTCGTGTTCGTCATCAATCTCACCAACAATTTCCTCAAGAACATCCTCGATAGTTAATAGTCCAGAGATACCACCATACTCATCAACCACAACAGCCATATGATTATGACTATCACGAAACTCTTTTAATAAAGTATTTAATCTTTTTGATTCAGGAATAACAGATAATGGGCGAAGATAGCGCTTTATTTCAATAGGATCTCCAGTGACTTCTTTAAAGAATCTCAATAAATCCTTCGCCAAAAGAACCCCAATACATGATTCCCTATCCTTACTCATAACTGGAAATCTAGAATGTCCTGAAGTTACAATAATTCTGAGTATATCTTCCAATGAATCTTCATTATCTATCACAACCATTTGTGATCTAGGTACCATAACTTCACGAACTTGTGTTTCAGCCACATCAAGAACACCTGCAAGCATTTTTTCCTCATCTGGATCTATGGCACCATTAGAATTAAGTAGTAAATTCTTTAATTCACTTCTCTTGAGAGGCTGATCCAAAAAAACCTTCTTCAGACGATTGAGCATACCGAAGAGTCCATTATCATTTGGTTGGGATTTGTCGTTCATTTATAGCTTTAGTATTAGTTTTAAGGAGTAAAATTTCAATCTATATTCCATTTTGATCAATTTTATTAAAAAAATATTTCATTTATATGGATCAGAAAATCCTAATTTTCCGCATATAATTATTTCAAGATCTTCCATTTTTCTGGCATCCTTATTATGCATGTGATCATAATCAAACAAATGAAGGAACCCATGAATAGTCATATGACACCAATGTGATTGAATGGATTTTTCTTGTTCAGATGCCTCAGTATTCAACTGCGATGAACATATAACTATATCACCAAGATGATAAACTTGATCTGCTGGCCAAGCCATTACATCACTCATTTTAGATGGAAACGATAATACATTTGTGACTTTATTATATTGTCGAAATTTATTATTCATTGTTTTAATTTCATCTGCGCTTATTATGTTCACAGATAATTCAAATAAACTATACTCAGAAACTAGATAGTGATTAACATTCGCTAACGCGCAATTTAACCATTTCTCAAAGCTTCTTTGATCTGGTATATCTTCATCACATAGATTGTTAATATCTACTGATAAGGTGTGATTTTTTCCTATCATAAAATTTTAATCAACTTCATCCATTTCATATGCTTCAATGATTAATTTAACCAAATCATGTCTCACAACATCTTGGGCTGTGAAAAATGTAAAAGAAATTTTATCTATTTTTTCAAGAATTTGAGTTGAATGAACTAAGCCCGATTTTTTTCCTTTTGGTAGATCTATTTGTGTGATATCGCCAGTAACAACCGCTCTTGATCCAAAGCCGATGCGTGTTAAAAACATCTTCATCTGCTCAATAGTTGTATTTTGTGCTTCATCAAGAATCAAAAATGATTCATTTAACGAGCGCCCCCTCATAAAAGCTAATGGAGCAACCTCAATAAGATTTTGTTCAATTAATTTAGCCACCTGATCAGAACCAAGCATATCGTATAATGCGTCATACATTGGTCGCAAATATGGATCAACTTTCTGAGACATGTCACCTGGCAAAAAACCTAAATTTTCTCCAGCCTCTACAGCTGGGCGAACCAAAATAATTCTTCTTACCTCATCATCTTCCAGAGCTTTTATTGCACTCGCCACTGCCAAATATGTCTTTCCCGTTCCAGCAGGCCCAATGCCAAATGACAAATCATTTTTCATTATTGCGGCTAAGTAGGAATTTTGATTTTCACTTCTGGGACGAATGAGTTTACGTGTTGTCTGAATTTGCCACCTATCATCCATATCTTCGATAGCCTTATGTTCAATTGAATCATTTTCTGTTTCTAGCACATCGCACTCCTTCAAAGCAAAATGAACCTGCTCTTGTCTAATAATTTCATCCATAGTCAGTTCATAGAGCGATTTTATTACTCTGTTCGCGACAATAATCGCCTGATCATCACCGATAACCCTCAAATTATTCCCATTACTCAGAATCTCGATACTTAACTTTTTCTCAATATATCTGAGGTTCTCATCAAATTGACCGCATAAATTAGCAAGTCTTGTATTAGTTAAAGAATCAATGATAATTTCTTGAGATGAACTCATATTAAAGAACTGACTTCGAGAGAAGATTAATTACCAACCTAAACAAGCCTACCGCGAAGTGAATTTGGAAGCGCTTGAGTAATCACTACATCTACAAATTGACCCAAACATTCGTCTGTAGCAACAAAATTCACCCAGCGCATGTTTTCTGTTCTACCAGATAACTCAGCCAAGTTCTTCTTTGAGCGCCTTTCAACTAATACCTTTTGCGTTGAACCAACCATTGAGTGACTAATAATTGAAGCTTGTTTACTTATCTGCGCTTGTAAGGTTTGTAAGCGTTCTTTTTTTACCTCTAGTGCTGTGTCATCTTTGATATTTGATGCTGGTGTGCCTGGACGGGCACTATATATAAAACTAAAAGATTGATCAAAACCAACATCAGAAATTAACTCCATAGTCTTTAAAAAATCATCCTCAGTCTCACCTGGAAAACCGACAATAAAATCTGAAGATATCGAGATTCCGGGCCTCGCCTCTCTCAACTTACGTATTTTTTGCTTATACTCTATGGCGGTATGTCCTCGCTTCATTAAGGCTAATATTCGGTCTGCTCCACTTTGAACTGGTAAATGTAAATAATTTGCTAATTCTGGGTTGTCGGCATAAGCCTGAATAAGGCTATCATTAAATTCGACAGGATGTGAGGTAGTAAAGCGAATACGGTCAATCCCATCAACTGCAGCAACATAATATATCAGAGTTGCTAGATCAGAAATTTTACCATCATGCATTTCCCCCTGATATGAATTAACATTTTGTCCTAATAAATTTACCTCTTTAACACCCTGTTGCGCCAAAATATAAATCTCAGCCACTACATCATCTAATGGTCGGCTGATTTCCTCACCACGGGTATAAGGAACGACACAATAAGTGCAATATTTACTACACCCCTCCATAATTGATACAAAAGCTGTTGGTCCCTCAGCTCTTGGTTCAGGCAGGCAATCAAATTTTTCTATTTGTGGAAAAGATATATCAATAACAGGTTTATTTTTTTTCTTTGTATCCTCGAGCATGGCTGGTAATCGATGTAAAGTTTGTGGGCCAAAAATAAGGTCTACAAATGGAGCTCGTTTACCTATACCCGCTCCCTCCTGACTGGCCACACAACCTCCAACTCCTATTAATAAGTTTGGATTTTCTTTTTTCATGGACTGCCAACGACCCAATTGTGAAAATACCTTTTCTTCTGCTTTTTCTCTAATGGAGCATGTATTAACTAACAAAAGATCAGCTTCATCTGCTTTTTCAGTTAACTCATAGCCATGTGATTGTTTAAGGATATCAGCCATTTTCTCTGAATCATAAACATTCATCTGACAACCCATTGTTTTAATAAATAGTTTATTTTTCATAAGAATGTTTTAGGAGTCACGATAGCTTTTCCCATAATTGAGATCTTTTAAATTTAAGATGATATTAGGAAAAAATATTTTTCTAGAATGGTATATCATCATCAAAATCATCTGATGCATCAGATGAAGGTGCAGATGCAGATGAGCCGCTTGAGGCAAACTCACTTCCTGAAGCTCCTCCAGAATTTCCACCTGAGGATCTTCCACCTAACATTTGCATTTCATTAGCAACTATTTCTGTAGTCCAGCGATCTTTTCCTTCTTTATCTTCCCATTTTCGAGTTTGAATTTTTCCTTCAATGTAAATTTGAGATCCTTTTCTAAGATATTCTGATGCAATTTCGGCTAGACGATTAAACATAACAATTCTATGCCACTCTGTTTTCTCTTTCTGCTCTCCAGATTGCTTGTCTTTCCATGATTCATTTGTCGCTAAACTCAAGTTAGTAACTGCTGCATTACTGGGAGTGTATCGAGTGTCAGGATCGGCACCCAAAGTCCCGACTAAAATTACTTTATTTATTCCACGTGCCATTTTTTTTCCTCATGTTTGAAGTATCTCAACTTTTTTATTTATCTGATTCTATTTTACTCTATTGTAGAGCCTTGAATACTAAAATTACCAGTAAGTCTTTAATTAAATTCATTTAATCTTTATAAAAAACTAAGGACGTTAACCATAAAACAATTAAAACTGCTGTAAAAGTAAAGATGTTCTGTGGCTCTAAGGTAAATATTAACCAGCCGCCCAAAATTCCACCAGAAAATGCTCCTAAGAATTGAAAACTAGAAAAAACTCCAAGGGACGCACCTTTTAACTCATTTTTTGCCAATATAGATAATTTGGCAGGAAGAGAAGCTTCCAAGAAATTAAAGCCTGAGAAGAAAAATACTAGACTTGCTGTGATAGATAGCATGGAATTGGCGCTTAAGACCAATATTAATTGACTGAGTAATAATAGTATTACCGAAACAAACAAGAATATTTTTTTTCCCATTCTTCTATCATTAATAATCATCGGCACAGAAAATAGCAAAGAAACTATAAGCGATGAAACATAGATCTTCCAATGATTCACAAGTGAAATATTCAGTTGATCTACCAAAATTACAGGCAAAACAACAAACATCATTGTTAATATCAGATGCAAAATATATACATGCAGATCTAACATTAGTAATTGCGGTTTAAATGCTTCTTTTATATTTAGTCTGACTAGTGGAGCTATTTTTTTATGAGAATTTGGAATTAATGATAATAAGATCATTGCTAACAAGGCTACAAAAGCTGCCAGAAAAAACAATGACCTTACACCGAATAATGCCGCAATTATTGGGCCAAGAATCAATGCCAGAAGAAAAGAAGCACCAATTCCTACACCCAGTAGAGCCATGGATTTTGTTCGGACTTCCTCTCTGGTTGCGTCAGCTAGCAGCGCTGCCAATGTTGCTGAAATTGCCCCTGCCCCTTGAAGAAAACGACCAATAATAACACCATATATACTCCCGCTATAGGCCGCCACTAAGCTACCCACGATAAACACGAAAAGACCAAAAATAATTACTGCTTTACGTCCAACTTTATCTGATAGAAGACCCATTGGAATTTGAAATAATGCCTGTGTTAATCCATATGCTCCCACCGAAACACCGACCAGAAAAGGTGTAGCACCATGCAATTCTCTGGCAAATATGGATAAAACTGGCAATAAAGCAAATAAACCGAACATTCTGAACATCGCAATAAGCGCAACAATACCAACCACCCTGCGCTCATCTTTTAGCATCTTAGTCTCTGAATATTTTTTTTCTTGGGACATTGGAGTATCTATTATTCTCGTAAGGCCATGATTAAACTACAAATAGTTATATTGAAAAGTAATTTTTTAGCTGAAAGTCTTTGGTTTGTTACAAATAGTTAATAAGGTTTTTTGCTCGACACATGCGCTGGCAGTATATTAACAGGTTGTCTCAATTATGTTGTGAAATTATACATGAAATCAATTGATATCCGTGGCGCCAGAACCCACAATCTGAAAAATATAGACATAGACATACCTAGAAATAAACTAGTTGTCATTACCGGTTTATCAGGATCAGGGAAATCATCTCTGGCTTTTGATACTATCTACGCGGAAGGAAGGCGACGCTATGTTGAATCTTTGTCTACTTATGCCAGACAGTTTCTTTCGGTAATGGAAAAACCAGATGTTGATCATATTCATGGATTATCTCCCGCAATTTCTATTGAACAAAAATCTACATCTCATAATCCGAGGTCTACAGTCGGAACAGTAACTGAAATATATGATTACTTAAGACTTCTTTTTGCGCGAGCAGGAATACCTCATTGCCCGACTCACAAGGTTAAGCTTGAAGCTCAAACTATCAGTGAAATGGTTGATAAAGTATCGAGCTTTCCTGATGGAACGCCTTTTTTAATGCTTGCCCCAGTGGTTATAAACCGAAAAGGTGAACATCTTCAACTCATGAAGAAATTTCAAGCACAAGGTTTCATTCGTGCAAGAATCAATGGCGAAATATATGAATTAGATGATCCACCTAATCTAGAACTAAATCATAAACATAATATAGAAATCGTCATAGATCGCTTCAAAATAAAAAAAGACATGAAGCAACGCTTAGCTGAATCATTCGAGATGGCACTCAAAATAGCGGAGGGTATAGCTTATATCGCACCATTCGACCTCAAAGAAGAAGACATTGTTTTTTCAGATCGCTATGCATGTACTATCTGCGGTTATAGTTTAACTGAACTGGAACCAAGATTATTTTCTTTTAATAACCCTAATGGTGCTTGTAAATCATGTGATGGCATTGGACTTAGGCAATTCTTTGATCCTGAAAAAGTCATCGTCAATGATGAGTTATCCCTTGCAGGCGGAGCAATAAGAGGTTGGGATCGAAAAACTACTTATTATTTTCATATGATTCAAAGTATTGCAAAACATTATAAATTCGACATCGAAACACCCTTTAATGAATTGGAAAAGCGTATAAGAAAGATTATTCTTTTTGGGAGCGGGAAAGAAAAAATTGAATTTACCTACCAAAGCTTCAAAAATAGAAAAATAAAAGTTCAAAAGAAGCATACTTTTGAAGGGATAATTCCAAATTTAGATAGGCGCTATATAGAAACAGAATCAAATGCAGTTAGAGAAGAGTTGGGGAAGTTCCTAAACAGTCAAATATGCCCTGATTGTGATGGAACACGCCTAAATCAATCCGCTAGAAATGTCTTTATAAATGATCTTACATTACCTCAAATTAGTAAAATGTCAGTTGAGGTGGCCAAAGAGTATTTTGAAAAAATTACCATCAACGGCTGGCGAGCAACAATTGCAGAAAAAATAACCAAAGAGATTAGTTCTAGATTAAATTTTTTGAGTGATGTTGGTTTAGACTATCTCTCAATCAACCGAAGTGCGGATACACTATCAGGTGGAGAGGCTCAAAGAATTCGTCTAGCAAGCCAAATCGGCTCTGGACTTGTTGGTGTCCTTTATGTTCTAGATGAGCCATCCATTGGGCTTCATCAAAGAGATAACCAGAGGCTTCTCAGAACTTTAATTCACTTAAGAGATATCGGAAACACAGTAATTGTTGTGGAGCATGATGAAGAAGCGATTATGGCAGCCGATTATGTTATTGATATCGGTCCAGGTGCGGGAGTTCATGGAGGAGAAATTGTCGCTGCTGGAACTGCTAAAGAGATAGTAAATAACAAACTTTCTTTAACTGGAGATTATTTATCTGGTCGTAGAACAATACCAATCCCAAAAAAACGGACAAAGGCAATATCTAAAAAAAATATCACAATTAATGGTGCATCAGGCAATAATCTAAAATCAGTTACCACATCTATCCCAATAGGTTTAATGACATGCATAACTGGTGTATCAGGATCAGGAAAATCCACATTAATTAACGATACCTTGTATAAAACTGTAGCGGACGAATTAAATAAGTCTAATCGTAATCCTGCTCCACATCATGGTATTGACGGAATAGAGCATATTGATCGAGTTATCGATATCAGTCAAAGCCCTATAGGAAGAACTCCTCGCTCTAATCCTGCAACTTATAGTGGTTTATTCACTCCTATTCGTGAACTTTTTGCTGGAACTCAGGAGGCACGCTCAAGAGGATACCTACCTGGTAGATTTAGCTTCAATGTTAAAGGCGGTAGATGTGAAGGCTGCCAAGGTGACGGTGTAATAAAAGTTGCCATGCATTTCCTGCCAGACGTTTATGTTTCATGCGATGTTTGCCATGGAAAACGATACAACCGTGAGACCTTAGATATTTCGTATAAAAGTAAGAATATAAATGAAATACTTCAAATGACAGTTGAGGAGGCTTCATCGTTCTTTCAGAATGTCCCTGTATTGGCGAAAAAACTTCAAACTCTAATGGATGTAGGTTTGTCATATATAAGATTGGGTCAGAATGCCACCACACTATCAGGTGGAGAGGCACAACGAATCAAGCTCGCGAAAGAGCTATCTAAAAGAGATACCGGTAATACTTTATATATCTTAGATGAGCCGACAACTGGACTTCACTTTCAGGATATCAATCTTTTGCTAATCGTCTTACATCGCTTAAGAGATAAAGGTAATACAATAGTAGTAATTGAACATAATCTTGACGTGATCAAAACAGCTGATTGGATAATTGATATAGGGCCTGAAGGTGGTGAAGGTGGAGGTAATATAATTGCGAGTGGCACACCCGAAGATGTTGCGAAAAATAAATCATCTTACACTGGACAATACCTTAAGCCTTTGTTGTAGATTTTCGAATCTATAAATTATGTTTAAATCTTGTAATTGAGATTATTTTAATTGGCTCATTTATCAATTGGCCTTTAACATAACTGTTCTCTGTTTCCTTGTCAGAAGGTGCTTGATGAATAGCTCTAACAATGTCCATCCCTTCGATGACACGGCCAAACGCAGCAAAACCTTGTCCATCGGAATTGCGAAGTCCGCCATAATCCAAGCCCTCATGATCTCCTATGCATATAAAAAAGTCCGAAGTAGCAGTATTTATCGCCCCACGACTCATTGATAAGGTTCCATCAAGGTGTTTTATTCCGGTTATTCTTGTAGATTCATGCTTAATCATTGGAAAAGCCTTCTGACCATCACCAATACCTCCCTGAATCACCTCAATCTTGGGATTACCATTATCATTTCCATACCTTACAGTCCGATAAAATGAAGTATTATCAAAATACTTTCCATCAGCATAATTAAGAAAATTATTTACAGTAATTGGAGCTTCATCAGTATATAACTCTACCTTTATATTGCCAAGTGAAGTACTGAGGTTGACATTAATGACTCCCTCTTCTTTCGCATAAACATAATTTATTATTATTAACAAAAAGAGCATTAATAATTTGAAATACTTCATACTTGATTTGGCATACATTTTCATTCCTTTTAATAATGAGGTGGGAGCTCATTTATATTATTATTCTCTGAAGAAGCTTCATTTAACAAAGAAATTCTCTCTTGCAGATTCTTAAGTGAACGTTTTAAGACATCAAGCTCCGCTTGTTGTTTTATAATGATAGAATTCAATTGATCCAACAAACTCTCTTGATACGATAATTTTGTTTCAATATCGATTAAACGATCATCTTGCATGTTCATATACTCTCTAATTTTTCATAAAATAATAACTCACTCGCTATTTAATTTAAAAGTTTATAATTTAGAATAAGCCAAACATCATATGAAAATATAAAATTATGTCATTAATACGATTTGAAGAAATCTCTTTTGAGATAGGAGAGCAAAAAATCCTATCAGAAGCAAATCTGAGCATAGAGTCAGGTGAAAGGCTGTGCTTAATTGGAAAAAATGGTGCTGGTAAATCAACAACCTTTAAATTATTAATGAATCAAATTGAGCCAGATCAAGGCTCAATAATACATGATAATGCTCTAATTATTAGTCAACTTGAACAAACCTTACCTGAGTCAGAAGAAAAGTCAGTGCGCGAAATAATAAGGTCTGGTTTATCAGAAATTGAACTATTATTAAAAAATTATCACACCTTGGCAGGAAAAAAGTTGAGTGAGAAAGGCCTGCTTGACTTAGAAGATCTTCATAAGAAGATCGATACCCACAGTGGTTGGAATCTCAATCAGAGAGTAGATTCAGTCATTTCTGAATTGGATCTTCCTGCTACAAAGAAAATGAACGAACTGTCTGGTGGCTGGCTAAGAAGAGTCGCTTTAGGAAAAGCTTTAGTGCAAAAACCTGACGTTTTATTGCTTGATGAACCAACAAATCATCTAGATATATCAACTATAAAATGGTTAGAAGATATAGTTTATTCATATAAAGGCACAGTTATTTTTATTACTCACGATCGTGCATTTATAAAAAAACTAGCAACAAGAATTTTAGAGATTGATCGTGGCAAAATTACAAGCTGGCCTGGTGATTACAATAACTATATTGTTCGAAAAGAAAAATCTCTAATTGATGAAGCAAACGAATTTGCTAAATTTGATAAAAAACTTGAGCAAGAGGAAATATGGATTCGACAAGGTATCAAGGCTAGAAGGACGCGCAATGAAGGTCGCGCTAGAGCATTAATAAAAATGAGAGAGGAGCGTCAAAAACGATTAACTTATAGAAAGGATGCCCGTATCAATATTGAGGAAAGTGATAAATCAGGTCGAAAAGTAATAAGAGCAAAAAATATTAACTATCAATATACCAATGAATCATTAATAAATAATTTTTCACTTACTATAAAAAGGGGCGATAGGATTGGCATTGTCGGTAATAATGGTGTTGGCAAAACAACACTATTGCAACTTCTATTAGGAAAAATTCAACCTCAATCAGGTACAGTAAAATTCGGTACTAATATTGATATCGGTTATTTTGATCAATTAAGGCAAAAACTCGATCCAGAAAAGTCAGTAGCTGATAATGTTAGTGATGGTAAAACATATATCAAGATAAATGGACGTGATAGGCATATTGTGGGCTATTTGAAAGGATTTTTATTTTCACCAAAAAGATCAATGACACCTGTAAAAGTTCTATCAGGTGGAGAGAAAAATCGCATTATTCTTGCCAAACTCTTCACGAAAGCCACAAATCTTCTAATACTGGATGAACCAACTAATGATTTAGATATGGAAACTTTAGATGTGCTTGAGGAACAACTTATCGACTATAAGGGAACTTTAATAGTTGTAAGTCACGATAGAGAATTTTTGGATAATGTTATAACCAGTATGCTTGTTTTTGAAAATAAAACCCTCAATGACTATGTTGGTAATTTCTCAGATTGGCTAAAACGCAAACAACGTTTAACTGAAATCAATCATCAAACGAAAGAATTAAATAGCCCTGCTATAAAAACAAAAAAAATTGAGAAGCTTAGTTACAAGGAAAAGCGCTTATTGGAGATACTACCAGAAGAAATAAAGTCTTTAGAAAAAGAGAAAAAAATATTAGAAAAGCAATTATCAGGACCAACATTTTATGATCAAGATAAGATAAAAATTAAAGATGCCTTCAATGAGTTTGACAGGATTACTGCAGAAATAGAGGATAAAATTGAGATCTGGGGAGTAATAACAGAAAAAGAGGAATCCATTAAAAGAAATAAAAAACCCCCATCGAGATAGGGGTTTTAGATATTTATAAATTAGATGACTGAAATGTCAAATTTTATAGAATGATATCGTAAACAAATTACGAGCTAACGATATATTTACTGAGGAGTAACATTCTCAGCTTGTGGGCCTTTTTGGCCGTCTGAGACAGTCATAGTTACGCTCTGACCTTCACGCAAACTTTTTCTACCTTCTACATTGATTGCGCTATAGTGCACAAATACATCTTTACCGCCTTCACGTTCGATAAAACCAAATCCCTTTTCATCATTGAACCATTTAACGGTACCTTCTACTTGTTCTGACATTTTCTTCTCTTTCTTTTAATTGATGCCATAATAATATGGCGTTATAAAACCGAATATTTCGGTGCGTTTCTAAGTCATTACTTTGTGTTAATTATAATTATCAACTACTTGGTAAAAGTCTAGATTGACGCATTTTACGCGTGTTTCATAAATGTGCAAATATTTAAAAAAATAAATTAACTAAAATTATAATAAATTCTAAAATTATGAATATTAATTTTAATTAGCCAAAACCATTTCCAACCAATTTCATCAACACTGATAATGAAAAAACGCGAACTGACAAATTAAAAAAATTTCAACATAAAGTAAATCAAGGAATAGCTTAACAAATGTATTTATTCAAAAAGGAACCTTAAAGTGATACATGATCGAAACGCAATAAAGTCATTTTATTATTCTTTTTCAATATAAAAAAAACTATATATTTCAATAGGTTCCAAATAATCGATCACCTGCATCTCCTAAACCAGGAACAATATACATCTTATCATTCAAGTGACTATCTATACTTGCTGTGTAGATCTTTACATCTTTGTGTTTGCTTGATACTGAACTCAAACCTTCTGGGCAGGTTACTATACATATCACAACTATTTTTTTAACTCCTTTATCTTTTAGGGCATCGATTGCTGCGATGGTGGATCCTCCTGTTGCTAACATTGGATCTATAATCAAGTGCAGGCCACTAAGGGATTTTTCAGGGATATTCTCATAATAAGTCTCAGGTTCCGCTGTTTCTTCATTTCGAAACATACCTAAGAATCCAACTCTTGCGGACGGTATTAGTGATAGAATTCCATCCAGCATTCCTAAACCTGCCCTAAGTATTGGCACAACTATAACTTCTTCATTAATTTTTTTACAATTAGCTTCTTTTATAGGTGTTTCAACTGTCACATCTATCAATGATAATCCTTCGAGTGCACTGAAAGATAACAACATTGTAATTTCAGAAATTAACTGCCGAAACTTCTGGTATCCGGTGTCTTTATCTCTGATTTCTGTTAATTTATCTTGTATGCAAGGATGTTGTATTTCATAGTGCATATTTTAATTCCTCAGGTGTACTTCGCTTGGTTTAATGAGATTAATTATTGCTTTGTATTCAATTAGGCTAATTTAGTTCCATTCTTAGCCTCTAGGTCGGGTACTGCTAATATCACACTCCCATCATCTTGAGTAAAACCAGTTACCAAGCATTCTGACATTAACGGTCCAATTTGTTTTTTTGGAAAATTAACAACTGCTGCTATTTGCTTACCAATCAATTTATTTGGTTTATAGTGATCAGTAATTTGAGCGGATGATTTTTTAACTCCTAATTCTTCACCAAAATCTATTATTAATTTAATTGCCGGCTTTATTGCTTCTTTAAAATACTCGGCTGAAATAATGGTTCCGACACGTAGATCAACTCTCTCAAACTCGCTCCAGCTTAAATCAGACATACTATTCACCTCTCACTTGATCGAATAACTTATCACTTTCTAGGATCTCAAATAAGAGGCTCCATTTAAATCTATTATCGCTCCTGTAGCATAATCCATGCCATCCACAGAAAGCATTAAAACAGCTTTTGCTATTTCTTCAGGCTTACCTACTCTCTGCATAGGACTTTGATTTTTGATTGCTTGGCCTTGCTTGCCTTTAAGAGAAGATGCGGCCATATCTGTTTCAACAAAACCAGGTGCTACAACTCCAACAAATACATTATGAGGCGCCAAAGCAATTGCTAATGATTGACTCATCGCATTTATCCCTGCTTTACTTGCTCCATAGGCGGGAGCGTTAGGTTCACCCCTATTAGCACCTCGCGATGAAATATTGATTATTTTACCTCGTTTTACAGACATCATATATTTGGCAGCATAGTAACAGATATTTGCTGGGCCAATTAGATTGGTCTCAAGGGTTGTGCTCCATGCAGCCTGCCACTCCTTAAAAGTAATCTTGGCTATAGGATGGTTAATATACATTCCGGCATTATTGATGACTATATCTAATGCGCCAAATTTGCATATGACCTTTGTAATAACAGCTTTAGCTTCACCATCAATGGTCACATCTGACTGAATACAAATGTGTTTTTTACCAGGCAAAGATGCGATTAGTTCTTCTGCTTTATCTTTTTCTTTCTTGTAAGTAATAACAACATGAGCGCCATGTAATGCGAAAGATTCTGCTATTGCTTTACCTATACCTCTTGAACCACCAGTAATTAACACTATTTTTTTCTTAAATTGATACATAATAAGATTAATTTAATCGTCCATAGAAAGTCATTCTTGAGGTTTCTGATAGCGATATATTAGGTTCAGAATTATAGGCAAGCACTGCTAAAATTCGAGTTAAATCTCCTTCAACAGGAGTTACTCTATGAATTGAGTTCTTCCCCCTGAACAGAACTAATGTTCCTGGTTCCATGCTCAAACTTTCACTGTCAATCTCCCCACGCAAGAGCTTCTTAACTCCAGAAAAATTCATATCATTATTATCTGCATCTCTAAAATTTCTCACGTATTGAAATTCACCACCTTTTTGTGATTTCTGAATCAATAAAGTGACGGCAAACGATGAATTATCGAAATGCCATCCTAGTTCCTGAGATTGAGCTGCATAATGTATATTAATTGAAGAAAGATTATCCGCATATTCATATAACTGTTTTTTATTTACAGTTTGAGCTATAAAATTACGAAATAGATGAGAATCATATAATTTTCTTAATTTTGAATTATCTGGAACCTCATCATCCGTAATACAACCCTTGGATGATATTACTTGATGATTATAAGGATGGTCCGACTCAAAATTATTATCTTTTGGAGTAATATAAACATTATGTTGTTGCTCACAATAAAATGCCTTATGTTGATTTTCAAGGCTCTCCTTGATTAGCTCGTCTATGACTTCTTTGATTAAGAAATTAGGTAAAACAATACAGCCATTTGAATCAATGGATTTTTTACAATTATCTGCAAACTCCGGTCTATCAATAGGATAGCGATCAAAGTTGACTATTGATTTCAACGATAATTTTTCATCAATACTTATACCCATCTTCTTACTCTGTTTTTGTATGACTTATATCTCTCTGTAAATTTTACTTCAAGCATAATTTCCTCATGCTTGATGACCCGTACATTCATTATTGGAATAAATAAAAAAGCAATAAATATAGTACCCAAATTACTATGAATTAATCCAGTGCCAAGAAGAATAATCAGCATACCAAGATACATTGGATTTCTAGTATATAAGTATAATTTATTTGTAATCAAAACTGATGAGCTTTTGAATGGAATAATATTTGTTTTTTGTCGCTTAAACTCTATAACTGAATAAAGAATGATTATAATACCCAACAATATTGCACTTAGACCAAGCAAACTATTTATCCAGCTATTAAATGATAGAATTGTTAAATAATTTAATCCAATAAACTGACAAATCATTATTAACAAACAGATAATTAATGGCGTTGGTCCTTTTTCTTTTGACATTAAACGCATTAGATCAATTTACGAATTCCTACTGCATTCCTTATTTTTTGAATATACGGGACTGAAATTTCACGTGCTTTTTTAGCTCCTTTGATTAGTTGATTTTCAATCTCACCTGGATCATTTATTAATCTCTTATACTCTTCCCTTGCAGGTCTGAGCTGATCATTAATACATTCAAAAAGGATATTTTTCATCTCACCCCAGGCAATCCCACCCTGGTAAAGTAGTTGGATATTCTTGGTTTCCTCTGGAGTAGCAAAAGCTTTATAAATATCATAGAGAATAGAATCATTGATATCTTTTGGCTGACCAGGCTCAAGGCTATTAGTTTTTATTTTCATAATTAACTTTCTAAGATATTTCTCCTCTGCAAATAGAGGGATTGTATTATCATAACTTTTACTCATTTTTCTGCCATCAAGGCCAGCTAAAGTGGCTGTATCTTCACTTATAACAGCCTCAGGAACTACTAAAATATCACCAAAGTTATGATTAAATCTTTGGGCAATATCACGTGTCATCTCAATGTGTTGCTTCTGATCTCTTCCAACTGGAACTCTTGTTGATTTAAACATCAATATATCTGCAGCCATTAATATTGGATAGCTATACAAAGCCATATTAATGCCTTTGTCTGGGTCATTAGCACCATTATCAACATTATTTTGCACTTGAGCTTTATATGAGTGTGCTCTATTCATCAATCCTTTTGCGGTCATGCTAGTCAATATCCACGTTAGCTCTGGAATCTCAGGTATATCGGATTGCCGGTAAAAGAATGCATTATCAATATCCAGACCCAAAGCTAACCATGCAGCTGAGATCTCTAAAGTAGATCTTGCTATTCTTTCAGGGTCCTCAGCTTTAGCTAATGCATGAAAATCTGCAAGGAAATAAAAATTACTTATATTTTGATTATGACTAGCTTGAATACCAGGTCTAATGGCTCCAACATAATTACCGATATGAGGGGTTCCTGTTGTAGTGATGCCAGTCAAATAAATTTCTTTTGTCATAAATGAATATCCAATTTTAATATCATACTCGGTTTTCTATTTTTCTAAAATTCTTAAGATTTAAATTAGAGGTTTTAAATACTTAATGCATCTCATCAAGATCAGTATAAAATTCATAATACATAACTTTCTAATCGTGCCTATAATGACAATGATTACCTTATAAAAAGATACGATCGTAATTATGATAATTAATGAAAATTCAAAATCAGAACTTTTTGAAAAAAGCTACTACTCGCATCTCAATAGATTAAGGAATGAGTCTAATCAATTACTTGAAAATACCAAAGCGAAATATATAATAATTTTCTCTGGTAGTCAGCAATACCCATATATGGATGATAACGCTTATCCCTATAAAGCTAACCCTTACTTTATTCGCTGGCTACCTTTATTAAAACATCCTAACTCATACATCATTCTTGAATTAGAGAAAAAACCGCAACTAATATATTTCCAAGAACAAAGTTTTTGGCATAAAACAGTCGAAGATCCAGACTCTTATTGGGTTAAGTGCTTTGATATCAAGATTATTCATAGATTTGATGAGATACAATCCCAGTTACCATCAAATAAAAAAGAATGTATCTTAATTACAAACAATCAGAATGACGATCGATATGCTCATGGAATCGAAAATATTAATCCTGAAAATGCAATTAATTTATTAAATTATAGTAGAAGTATTAAAACAGAATATGAAATTGAATGCCTCAGAACGGCCACCAAAAGAGCAGTCAAAGGTCATCGATGCGCTGAAAAAAAATTTAAAGAAGGTGCTTCTGAGTATGAGATCCACCTGGCATACTGCAATGCCACGCAACATACTGAGAACGAACTCCCCTATAACAACATTATTGCGATAAATGAGAATTCATCAATTTTACATTATCAAAATTACGAAAGAATAAGAAAGAAAAATCTGCGCTCATTTTTAATTGATGCTGGTGCCACAATAAATGGTTACGCTTCGGATATTACTCGAACATACGCCTATGAGGATAATGAGTATAATGAGCTTATTAAAGCATTCAATGAGATGCAATTGAGTATTGTTAAATTAATTAAGATTAATATGACTTTTATTGAGTTGCATGAAAAAACGCATGAGAAGATTGCAGAAATAATTAAATTATTTAATTTTGCTATCGGCTCTGAAGAATCTTTAATCAAAAATAATATAACAAAAATATTTTTTCCCCATGGACTTGGTCACTTTCTCGGTATACAGGTACATGATGTAGGAGGATTTCTAAAAAATTCCAAGGGAGACTTCATAAACAAATCTCATGAATATCCTTATCTTCGCTTGCATAAAAAAATTGCAATTGACCAAGTTTTCACAATTGAGCCTGGTTTCTACATCATTGATCAACTAATCAATGAAGCTAAAATAAATGGTACTTTTAAATTACTTAATCAAAAAAAATTGGATTGGCTCAAACCTTATGGCGGAATCAGAATTGAAGATAATGTAAGAATTATGGAGAATGGCGTTGAAAACTTAACGCGAGATGCTTTTAATGATAATACTTAAAAAATTATACTGGCAATCTCATCCATGGTGCCCGCCAGAGCAAAATCTTTATCAGTGATTCCATTTACATCATGACTAATTAAGCTGACATTAACTCTATTATATATATTTGACCACTCAGGATGATGATCAATTTTTTCTGCCTCAAGAGCCACCAGAGCCATGAACCTGAACGCCTCATTAAAGTCAGAAAATATGAATTCGCGGTTTAATTTTGAACCATCAAATGTCCACTGCTTTAGTTGATTCAGTTTATCGGTAACTTCATTGTCAGTTAATTTACTAATATTCATCACCTGTCTATTTTTTTAATTTTAACTTTATTTTTGCATTCCGTCCCTTTTTAATTAAAAGAGGTGAAAGTATTGATCCAAGTTTTGGAAATAGATACGTCATATTAGTAAAAAAACCACTTATTTTAGGCATAGCTTCTTCAATTTTGTTGTTTTTACACAGTCTCAGTATGGTTAACGCAACTTCATCTACTGTACTAATCTTCTGAGAAAAAGTTAAATCCGATACAGAATCAATGTCACTCATAATAAAAGGAGTATCAATAGGTCCAGGAGAAACCGTGGCTATCTTTATAGCCTTTGTTTGAAGTTCATTTGCTAACGCATAAGTGAATGCCCTGAGCCCAAATTTTGATGCTGAATAAACCGCTGATCCAGGTACAGGTACCCTTCCAGCCAGTGAAGCAACATTTATGATTGCACAACCACTCTTAGTCATATGAGGTAACACCAAACGACTCAAAACTATTGGAGCTTTCAGATTAACATCGATCATTCTTCCGAGGTTCTGTGGATCATTTTCTTCAACGTAACCACGTTCATGGCAGCCAGCATTATTAATTAATATATCTATAGATGAATATTCAGCTAGAGTATTTTTAACTAAATTTTGGCAATCATCAAAATTAGATACATCCATAGATATGGCAATAACTCTAGTTTTCTGTTTTAAGATATCTCTAACTTGATATAATTTTTCTTTATTTCTTGCAACAAGAACTAAATTTGCTCCATTAGCTGCGAAGTGTTGTGCTACACCCTCTCCAACACCTGATGAAGCGCCGGTTATTATAACAGTTTGATTTTCATACGATCCCTTCATGAGGGAATATTATTTTTACTCATATAATAATAATTATACAAATAAATCAAGATAGCTAATCAGCAGTTTTAAGCTTCTTTGTCTTCATCACTTTCGTGATTGCCAGGTGCTTGATCTACTAATTGCACCATCGCCATTGGAGCAGCATCACCAGCCCGAGGTCCAAGTTTGAGAATACGCACGTAACCACCTGGTCTTTCAATAAATCTAGGTCCAATTTCTGAAAATAATTTACCAACAATCTCTTTATCTCGTAATCTACTAAATGCCAATCGACGATTTGCAACACTATCTTTCTTTGATAATGTTATTAGTGGTTCAACAACACGTCTTAATTCCTTAGCTTTAGGAACAGTTGTTTTTATTGTTTCATGTAACAATAAGGAGGTTGACATATTCCGAAACATAGCTTTTCTATGTGAACTATTTCTTCCTAATTTTCGTCCTGATTTTCTATGACGCATAACGAATACTCTTTATTTTTGAAGTAAATCTATTTATTGAGCAAGACTTACTGGGGGCCAATTCTCAAGCCTCATACCCAGTGTCAAACCATGACTTTCCAAGATCTCTTTAATTTCAGTTAGTGATTTTTTACCGAGATTTGGTGTTCTTAATAGTTCCACCTCAGTACGTTGTACCAGATCACCTATATACATGACACTCTCTGCTTTTAAACAGTTAGCAGAGCGAACTGTTAATTCAAGTTCATCAACTGGTCGCAGAAGTATCGGATCTACTAAATTTTCATCTTCCTCATTATCTGTCTCTTCTTCTCTTTCCAGATCAACAAATACCGATAGTTGATCTTTTAGAATACTACCAGC
>Ga0055584_100000259_pt1 | contig 50131 bp, 50 predicted proteins | sample OSDHelmetaG_FD_58716 | JGI IMG/M metagenome (GOLD analysis project Ga0055584, IMG submission 58716) | Pelagic marine sediment microbial communities from the LTER site Helgoland, North Sea, for post-phytoplankton bloom and carbon turnover... | ecosystem: Environmental > Aquatic > Marine >... | reverse complement strand
GATCTCGATCGAAGATTCGGGCATGTGTTCGTCGTAGTACGTGGCACAGGTCTTGCGAAGATCTTTGAGTTGCCACGGCTCTTCCTTGCCGGATTCGATGTTCAGCCGAGGTTTCACTCCGGCAAGATCGCAAAGCAGACGAAATCTCGTATTCGGTCGGGAACTGCCCCCCCGGTTCCGAAGGCCAATGCTCTGACCAGCGAAACAGGAAGTCCTTACCGACACATCTCATGAATCCGCTTGGAGTTACGCATCACGCTGAATCCACCTTCAGATGCTCCAACTCTCGATAGATTACAGGCTCTAGCACACAATTCCAGAGATTCCGTGCCGAATACCGTGCCAAGCAGATTGACCCGTGAGAGAATGGATCGAGCGGCTTCAATCGCATCGAGGTTCATTCGAGTGTCGTCGTTGGATTCGTGATCTTCCGGACGAAGTCGAGACGGTGAAGCTGGACCAAGTTACGGTGCGGCGACACGTCGGAGGACTCGTCTCGTTATTCGAGCGAAGAGCAGCATAGTTCACGGCCGCTCCCCACCGGCCTTGCCGACGACAAATGGAAACGACCGCACGAATCACATCCCCAGTGCTACGCAGAGTCCGGGATTTACTGCAGCTCTCAGTTCGTCGAACTCCACATCATGATCCACTACTTCCGGCTCATAACTCTGTTTCCGTCAGTCGGCCAGCCGTCATTCTAAATGCACTTCTTTTCCGACCAACGCTTCGCCGCAGGCACATCTACGGAACCTCGCGGTGACTCTCGCTACTCGATCGACAGCGATTCGAAGCCTGAGACGACGTCAAACAGTTCCTCGTCGATGCCACTCTGCCGTAAGCAGTGGAATGTCCTGTTGAGGGTCTCCAGCAACTCTTCGATGTTCTTGTCGGCGCGTTGCATGGCCGCCAGGCGGCTTGCGTTCTCGCTCGCGAGCGACTCCGCGCAGGCTCTGAAGAGTGAAACGAAAACATACTCGCGGACGAGCGCCCGCAAGATCGACGTGCCGCCACCCATGACTTCGGGCAGGTTTCCCGTCGGCCAGGGAATTTCGGTCAGCTTGCTTTGCCAGCTTTCGTCCAGCGGTAAGAGTCGCTGACCGATGGGCATATAAACCGCGCCGGATGAGGGACGGTTGTAAAAGAGGTGAAGTTCGGTGGACTCACCGTGGCTGTGGTGCGACTCGCTTTGCACAAGGATCTGTCCGACCAGTGGGGTGATCGCCTTGACAGAGTTCGGCATAGTGAAGAGTCCCGCCGGCGCGAGGCCCGCGTCCGCCAGTCGCGCGTGAACTCGCTCGCCGACGGCCCAGACCGCCGGTTTGGATGGCAGAGCTGCCAGCGTCTTGACCGCATAGTCTGCCACGACATCATTGAACTGCCCCACGAGTCCCTGATCTGAACCAAACACCACCGCCCGAATCTCAGCGGAAACTATTTGGTTGTTTGATGCTGTCTTTATCGGAACCGGCCCGTGTTCTCTTAAGTAGGCGCCTAATCCCGACTCCACAGTGCGATAGTAGTCGGCCAACGCGCGGACCGAGTTCTCGTATTGTCCGATGCTCGATGCGGCCACGGCCTTCATCGTGCGGACGACGGACTGGAGATCCCCGGCACGGCCGATCTTCTGGCGCAGACTGGCTGTCGTGTTACTCATGACTTCTCGATGGTTTCGGACTTCACTTCAGGCTTGATCGGTGTGTCGTCATCCGACCTGGGCTGAAAGCCAGCAAGCGCTTTGCGGGCGAATTCTATGACCACTTCGCGATCGTCGTCGCTTAGTTTGTCGGTGGAATCCAATCGCTCACGCACCTCCGCAGGGAGATCTTCTGCCGCCTCGCGCAGGGCGTGCTCGGCCTCCGTCATCTGGTGAAGCGACACGAGATCGAAGAGTTCCGCCGTTACTGCCAGCAGCACGGTGATCTGCGCGGGGACGGACACCGGAGCGAATTCCGGCTGTTTCAGGCAGGCGCGAATTCGCCGTCCGTGTTCGATAATCTGGCGAGTGTTGTCGTCCAGTCGCGCTCCGAACTGGGAAAAGGTCTCCAGTTCCTCAAACTGCGCGTAGGCGAGCTTGAGGTCGCCGGCCACCGCGCGGTAGGCCGCCCGTTGCGCTTTACCGCCGACACGCGAAACGGATCTCCCGACATCGACCGCGGGCAGTACGCCCAATTCGAACAGCGACGGCGAGATGTAGATTTGCCCATCCGTGATGGAAATCAGGTTCGTAGGAATATAGGCGGAAATGTCCTGTGCCTCGGTTTCGAGGATCGGCAGCGCCGTCAGGGAACCGCCGCCAAGTTCCTGACGCAAGTGCGTCGCACGTTCGAGCAGCCGCGAGTGGATATAAAAGATGTCGCCTGGAAACGCTTCACGGCCGGGCGGACGTCGCAGCAGCAGGGAAAGCTCGCGGTAGGCGCGGGCGTGGTGAGTCAGGTCGTCGTAAACGATCAGCACATCGCGGCCCGCTTCCATGAAGAACTCCGCGATGCTGGTCGCGGCGTAAGGAGCGATGTAAGCGAGACCCGGCGGGTCGTTGCCTTCGGTCACGACCACGACGGTGTAGTCCATCGCTCCCTTTTCCCGCAGCGTTGCCACGGCCTTCGCTACGGCGGAAGCGCGCTGGCCAATGGCGCAATAAACGCACACGACATCCTGCCCCCGCTGGTTGAGGATGGTATCGATCGCAATGGCGGTTTTGCCGATCTGGCGATCACCCAGAATCAACTCTCGTTGTCCACGCCCGATAGGAATCAGCGCATCGACGACCTTAAGGCCGGTCTGCAGAGGCACCGTGACCGGCGCGCGATCCATAATGGGAACAGCGGGACGCTCGACCGGCAGCCGTTGGTTCGAAGCCACGGGCCCGTTCCCATCAAGTGGCCGTCCGAGCGGATCGATGACGCGTCCCAGCAATCCCTCGCCGACGGCCACATCCATCACCCGGCCCGTTCGCTGGACTTCATCTCCCACTTGGAGATGCCAGTGTTCGCCGAGAAGCACGACGCCAATTTCGTGCACGTCCACGTTGAACGCAATGCCGAGCACACCGCCGGGAAACGTGACCAGTTCATCCGATCCCACGCTGGGGAGACCCGAGACCTTAGCGATGCCAGTGGCGACGCTGGTGACAGTACCTACCTCGCGCGGCGTCAATTGCGGCGTGAAGGTTTCTCGTCCCTGGGTGAGCCCGGCAAACGCACGGTCGAAGGCACTTTGCAAAGGATTGGTCGACGCGCTCATGTGGCCTCCACGGGAGCGGTCGGCTGCGGATCGGCATGCGTCTCCGATTCGGCGTTGGGTTTGGTCTGTTGTTGCAGCAATTCGCCGACGCTCGTTTCCAGCGAGACGAGATAATCCGCGATGCTCCAGGCGACCTTGCGTCCATTCGTCGTCAGTTCGATGCCGCTGATTACGTCCGGCGCGGTCTCAAAACGGACAGGGATATCAGCCGAGAAAGTTTCGTTGAGCGCCTGTTGTATTGTGGCTCGTTGCTCCGGCGGCAGGTCGAAGGCGCTGCGCACCAAAACGGGGTCGGATAATGCTTTCAGGGCTTTGGCGAAATCCACTTTCGCCTCGCCGTTCAGCTCACGCAAGCGGCGAGTGACTACGTCACTCATCCGTTCCTCAAGACTCGTCCCGGCGAGGTCCGTCAGCGTCTTGCGGGCGATCGCGAAAACCTCGTTGCTGGTTCGGAGCGTGATCTCGTCGTTCAGGCCTTGTTGTTCGCGCTGTAACGCATCCTGTCGTTTGGCACTTAAGGTGTCGGCCGCTTGACGCGCTTCGTCAAGGAGCCGCTGACGTTCGGCATTCACCTCGTCCGTTGCCTGGCTCAAGAGTGCGGCGCGCTGCTGATCAAACTCCTCGTTCTTGTGCTGAAATTCGTCCCGCTCCTTTTGGGCCTCGGACTTTTTGGTGTCTGAGTCCGCAAGTTCCGCTGCGATTCGCTGTTCCCGCTCATCAATGGCGTGGAGGATGGGCTTGTAAAGAAAACGCTTCATCAACCATACAAGGATGAGAAAGTTCAGCGTCTGCGCACCGACAGTAAACCAATCGATAAGCATGGGTTATTTCCCCGCCGCTTGTTCGATCACGTGATTCCAGAACGGATTTACAAAAATGAGAATCATCGAGACGACGAAACAGTAGATGGCCGTCGACTCGATCATCGCCAAACCGACAAACAGGGTGCGGGTGATGGTGGCGGATGCGTCGGGCTGTTGGGCTAGCGAAGTCAGCGCCGTCGCGACCGCCTTCCCTTCCGCCAGTGCAGGCCCCATCGTCCCGAAGCCGGTCGTAATGCCAGCGACGACAATGGATGCCACTCCCATAATAGTCACACTATCCATGGTATTTCCTTTGGTTGTTGTGGTTCAGTTTCAAGGGGTTGCTGCGGGTTGCTGCGGTTCCCGGATCGGGCTTGCGAACGCGTATGGCTGCCGCGATGTAGACGGTGGCCAGAATGCTGAAGATGTAAGCCTGCACCATGCCGGTGAGCAGTCCGAGGAGCGTCATCACAACTGGAAAGATGAACGGCGTGATGGAGAGCAGAATGCCGATGATCAAGGCCCCGCTCATCATGTTGCCGAACAGGCGGATCGCCAGAGCCAGCGTCCGAGAAAGTTCGCTGATGATGTTGAACGGCAACATGATGAACGTCGGCTTGACATAAGATTTGAGGTAGCCGCCGACACCTTGCTCCTCGATGCCGAACAGCGGGACGGCCACGAATACGCACAGTGCCAGTGCCGTCGTGGTTGAGAGCGAACCGGTCGGTGGTTCGTAGCCGGGGATGATGGTGCAAAGACTGGCTACGGCGACAAACAGGAACAGCGTGCCCAGAAACCCGAGATACTTCCGGGGCTGACTCAGGCCGACTTCTTCGATCTGTTTCACGATGCCGGTGACGACAATCTCCAGAAGGTTCTGCCAGCGAGAACGTTGCGAATCCACGGAGAGACGGCGTGTGATCAGTTTGGAACCGACGACCAGTACCAGCACCAATCCCCAGGTGAAGACAATGGTCGCGTTCAGTTTCAGAAAGCCGTATTGCCAGAAAATCATCTCATCGGGACTAAGACGCATGACTGGCCTCCTCCAACGAGTGAGTTCGAACGTCTGCCCACGACTGCGTCAGCCGCACCACGGTGAGTCGGGCCATGACGAATCCGACGAGACAGACCAGCAGCCTCTCCCAATGGCCACTTGCAACAAACACGAAGCCAGTCGCGGTAATACTCGTTCGCAGCAGCAGGCTGCCGAGGAACCACAACGCCGGATGGTTTGACGAAAGACCCTTGCGAACGGTCCACCACAGACCGCCGAAGAAAACTGCGCCGAGCAAAACGCCCGCCACCCACGCCGACAACAGAGTGAAGGTTTCAATCATCAGTTTTATCCTCGTCGTCCTCTCGCATTGCCTGGTCTTCTTTGGCAACCCACTGCCATGCATTCAAACAGCCCATTGCCAGCCCGGCTATTAACAGAGCCAGCGTCCAGGAATGCCGTCCCGAATAGTATTTATCCAGCCAGCCGCCGAGCGCCGCGCCGAGCAATGTGGGAACCACCACCGACCAGCCAATCAGACCCATCATGCCCAGGCCTGACCAGACGCCTGCCGCGGAATGCCGTTGGGCCTTAAGTTTGCGTGCCGCTTTTGCACCGACCTCTCGACTGAACTCAGAGTCATCGTTTTCGCCATCACGTTCCGGCGGATCACTCATGATGGAACTCCACTAAACGGCGGATGAAGCCACTCTCCATTTTCGCGACCACCGACCGGACACTTTGCTCCCGCTCGTTTAAGTTCTGAAACTCCCGCTCCACTTCCTCACGCAAATGGGCAAGGTTCGTTCCGACAATTGCGTTCCGCACGGACACGAGCACTTTCAATCCGGTTTTGACCAGCACGCCCTCATCCACGGCCACGTAAACTTCGCCCTCGGCTTCGCATTCGTAGATCAGAATTCCAGGCGTGAGCGCCGCCACGCAGTCGAGTCTGTGCGGCCACAGCCCAAACGACCCTTCCCGCGATTCTGCCACAATGCGCGACACCCCGGTCTTCGCGGCGAGAACTTCGAACGGCAGGATGATCCTGAGATTCATGAGTGTCGGTGTCATGTTGTCACCGTGGACTCGGGTTCGGGCACGACGTCGGACTGGTCGTCTGACTTGTTGACGGACTTGTTGACGGACTTGTTGACGGACTTGTTGACGGACTTGTCGGCTTTTGTCTTGCTCTTCGCTTCGCCAATCGCCCCGATCATGTAGAGCGAGCTTTCGGAGTGGTCTTTGAATTCATCGCCCAGGATTCGCTCGCAGCCGTCCAGGGCATCCTCAAGGCTGACAAGCTTTCCGGTCAGGCCGGTGAATTGTTCGGTCGTGAAGAAGGGTTGAGTGAAGAAACGCTCCAAGCGGCGAGCCCGAGCGACCACGTTGCGGTCCTGTGTAGAAAGCTGCTCCAGGCCGAGCATGGCAATGATGTCTTTAAGGCCGGAATATTGTGCCAGCGTCCGGCGGACTTCCTTCGCGAGGTCGTAATGCCGCTGACCGACGACCCCCGGTGTGGCCATATTTGAATTAGATTGCAGCGGGTCGATCGCCGGATAAAGACCTTCGCTTGCCCGTTTCCGCGAAAGCACAAGCGACGCAGAAAGATGCGAAAACGTATGCACGGCCGCCGGGTCAGTGAAATCGTCCGCTGGCACATAGACCGCCTGAATCGAGGTGATGGCACCTGCATCAGTATTGGCAATGCGTTCTTCAAACGCCGATAGCTCAGTGCCCATCGTAGGTTGATAACCCAGGCGCGACGGCATTTGTCCCATCAAGCCGGACACCTCCATCCCGGCCTGGAGAAATCGGAAGATATTATCAACCAGCAGTAGCACGTCCCGGTGTTCGTCGTCGCGGAAATACTCGGCCATCGTCAGCGCGACGTGGCCCACACGGAACCGACTGCCCGGCGGTTCATTCATCTGACCAAAGACCATCACCATGTTCGGCAACACGCCAGCCGCCTTCATGTCGCGGTAAAGTTCCTCGCCTTCGCGACAGCGTTCGCCGATGCCACAAAAGATGCTCACCCCCTCATGATACCCGATCATGTTGTGGATCATTTCCGTGAGCAACACCGTCTTGCCCACGCCCGCCCCACCGAACAGTCCGGCCTTGCCACCACGCTCCAGCGGAGCCAGCACGTCGATGACCTTAATGCCTGTTTCAAAGATCTCGGATTTGGTGGAACGTCGTGCCAACGACGGCGGAGCCCGATGCACGCTGCGCCATTCGACGTCGGTGGGCGCAGCTTCGCGATCGATGGCCTTCCCGAAAACGTCGAACATCCGTGAGAGGATGTGCTTACCGACCGGTGCATTTAATGGTCCGCCCGTGTCTTTCACCGCAGCGCCACGGGCAAGACCCTGGGTGGGAGTCAACGCAATTCCACGTACGTGATGCGCGTCGAGCTGCGCCAATACTTCGATGGCAATTTCTCTGTCTTTCGCGTGCAGCAACGAATAGATAGGAGGCAACTTCGTTCCAAACCGCATATCCACGACACTGCCTCGCACCGCGACCACGGTACCAATATGCGGAGTCGTGTCTTTTGTTGCGTCAATCACTGTTTCATGTGGTCCTGAATAAGACACGTTACACCGTTGCTTCCGGCGGATCGGCGACTTCTCCCAGCGGCAGGAATTCCGGCATGTCAAGTCGCGCTACACCGATCCGACTGTCTGCCATTCCGTAGTACACGTCGAAGCGATCTGGCTGGCCGAGATCATCACGCCGGTCGATGCCGGTCGGGAACACGACGTTGGCGACGGTCCCCCTGCGTTCCTGCGGCAACTCGGGCGACAGCACTGGTTCGGGCGATCGATAGCGGAGCACGCGGGGATGCTTCTTCGAGAGCACCATGACACCTGCCGAGTAACAAAGCTGGCGTCCATCCGCACCGGGTTCCGTCAGATCACTCACACCGTGGTAAACGACCAGCCACCCGTGTCGGGTAAGGATGGGTGGAGTTCCGCCGCCGATTTTGAGTCGCTCCCAGGGCGACACCGGAGTTGCCAGTCGATGATGCGAGTTAAACAGGCCGAGGTGATGCGGTTCCAGGCCTTTCAATGTCATCGGGCAATAAGAGATCCAAATACTTTCGTGATCGAGATCTACCTCGCGGGACTCGGCCTGGCAGGCGGTTTCCTCAGGAAGTGTGCCAGGGAAAAGCGGCCGGTGCAGGATGGCCAGTTGCAGTTTTCCGGCATGATTGGGGATAGCGATGGGGAAGAGGCTGGCGTCTTTGTTATCCACATGGGCGAAGTCAATGCAGGCGTACGGTTCGAAGGTCGCCAGTCCCAGCCGCTCCCAATGGAACAAGTCTTCCGATACCGCCAGGGCGATCCGTGGCCCGATCGGAGAATACGCCGTGTAAGTCATTACATAGCGCTGGAATTTCTCGACGAAAGTAACGCGAGGATCTTCACAGCCACCACGGCCATCAGGTAGTAGCTCGTAATCCGTTTCCGGCTCGAGCGCGATGCCGAGTCGCTCAACTCCGCACGGGTCGCCTGCCTGGTTAAATTGAACGCGAGCGATGCCGATCCGCGAATAGTTCCCCTCGGCGACCAGCCGTGGAAAAATGTAAAGCTGATCATCCGGGCCACGCACGGCAGCCGGATTCAGAGTGCCTTCGACCTCCTGCGGATTGCCTGATTCCGGCTCCATGATCAGCCCCAGTCGCTGCAACTGAAAATCGCTCATGAGCGTGCCTCCGCAGGCGGTCTGGTCGGTTGTCCCTCCCGTTTGGCCTTCACGCTTCATCCAACCAGTCCCGAGCTGCGGCAGCTTCGGCGTGGTCGAAGTATTGGACTGTGGCTTTCGTGAACGGTTTGCAGAACGTCGCCATGCCGTGCTGCCACTTCGTTTCACCGACCATCGCGACCCGAGAGATATCGGCGAAGTGTTTGACTGCGAACTTTGTGTCTTCCCATAGCTCGCCAGCATCCCAACCGTGGAAGTCTGTCATATCGAACAAGACTCGCAGCTTGCCGTGCTTGCCAACGAGCCGCTCGAATTCTGGCACGAATTGTTCGTAGTCCTCACTCGTCAGCTTTCCGCTGACATGTACGCTAAGAAGATTACTACTGTCTTCTTCATTGAGTTGGATGGGCATTGTCGACGACTCCTGTAAAGTTGCTTGACAGCCATAAAAAAAGCCGACGTGATGGAATGCCCTGAGGAATCCCACAACGTCGGCTTACTTATTAACTCGCCTCCCGGCCTGTATCTCGCTGAGATGGGCCGGTTTGCGTTTTATTCAGTCATCCGATTCATTGAGCGAAGCGGCCTTCAAGTTTTGAAGCCTCTCGCTTTCATGTGCCTTGAGTGTATCAAGCGATTCCGAAATAGATACCGCCGCATTCGTTTCGGATCGTGCCTGGGGCTCGTGGACACGTCAGCCAACGAGTCTCGAATTGCTGTAACCCTCAGTCGTGGCGATCTAAGTGAGTGTGGCAATCGGGGCCTGAGCGACGGCCAATCGGAGTCATGGTAGATCCTGCGTTGGCTGGATACACTAGGAGCCGGAGGGCATTAAGAACGACCAGAAGTGTCGAACCTTTATGGATGACAACAGCAGGGGCCAATCGCAATCCGAGTACAGCTGCAGGAACGAGGAAGACAGCCATGCCGAGACTGAGCCAGAGATTCTTACGCTCTCAGTACGTCACTCTACGCACGCATCACGAGCATCCGGCACCGCGGGTAACAACAGTCCGATTTCAATTCGCGTCTTCTCCGTCATGCTGTTCACTCAATTGGACGGCTGAAAGAGTTTGTATGTCTTGTAGCCGCCTCCCACATTTGCTGCGGAGAAACCGGCTTGCAGCAGAATGCGGGTCGCCAGATAGCCGCGTTTTCCCACCTGACAATAGGCGGCAATCTGTCGGGCACGTGGGAGTTCGTTGAGGCGGCTCCGTAAGTCATCCACTGGGATGTTCACGGCCTCGGGGATGTGGCCCGAAGCAAATTCCTGCGGCGTGCGAACGTCCAACAGAAACGGTTGCTCGTCAGCAGGAGCTGCCAGGACAACATCGACATCGACCTGCGGGTGATCTCCACGCAACAACCCGCCTGCCACGAAGCCCGCCATGTTGATCGGGTCTTTGGCCGATCCATATTGCGGCGCGTAAGCCAGTTCCATCTCTTCCAAATCGAAGACGGTCAGGCACGCCTGGATGGCCACGGCCAGCACGTCGATCCGCTTATCCACACCGGCTCCACCGACAGCCTGCGCACCGAGAATGCGTCCCGACTCAGGATCGAACAAGAGCTTCAGCGACATCCCTTCTGCACCAGGGTAGTAGCCCGCGTGATGCACCGGGTGAATGTAGATCTTTTTAAACGGGAGTTGGCTTCTGCACAAGACTTTCTCCGATGCGCCAGTCATCGCCGCCGTCCTGTCAAACACGCCAACGATGGCGGTTCCCTGCGTCCCCCGATACCGGACGGCACGCCCAAAGACATTTTCGGCAGCGATTCGTCCTTGTCGATTGGCTGGACCGGCCAACGGCACCTGGGTCGAGTCACCAGTAACAAAATCTTTGACCTCGATGGCATCTCCGACCGCGTAAATGTCTGGATCATTGGTTTGAAGTTGTTCGTTGACTCGGATTCCACCACGCGGCCCGACTTCCAGGCCCGTATCAACCGCAAGTTTGTTTTCCGGGCGCACTCCCACTCCGAAGATCACCAGTTGGGTATGCAGCCGTTGACCGGAATTTAAGCAGACCACCAATCCCTCGTTGGATTGCTCCAGCACTTCGGCAGTCTGACCGAGCAGTAGCGTAACCCCTTTGTCTGCCAACTCCTGGACGATAGGCGTGGTCATCTCCTTGTCGAAGGGCGATAGAATCTGCTCGCCCCTCTCGACCACAGTGGTGGCGATGCCACGTCGTACGAGATTCTCCGCGAGTTCCAGACTGATGAAGCCGCCTCCCAGGAGAACAGCCTGCTTCACACCCTGGTCCAGGCACTCCTTGATCGCGTCGGTGTCCTGTAGGTTTCGCAACGTGAACACGCCGGGCAAATCGTTGCCAGGAATCGCCGGGCAAAAAGGAGCCGCCCCGGTTGCGAGGATCAGCTTGTCATAGGGTTCTTCATACTCACGTCCCGAAGCGAGGTCACGAATTCGAACCGTTTTTGCAGACCGGTCAATGGCTTCAACCGATGACTGGGTTCGCACATCCAGGTTGAATCGCAACCGCAACCGATCTGGTGTCGTGACGAGCAGCTTCTCGCGTTCGGCGATTTCTCCGCCAACGTAATACGGCAGCCCACAGTTGGCGAACGATACATCCGGGCCACGCTCAAACAGAACAATCTGGGCCTCTTCGGACAGGCGACGCGCACGAGCGGCCGCGGAAGCTCCACCAGCGACACCGCCAACGATTAGTAGTTTCATGTTTGGTCCCACATTGAGGTTGAGCCGATTGGTTTTTACCGTACTTCAGACACGGATTCAGAAACGCTCGCAGCATTGCCAATGAGCTGCTTCAGTGCCTGATGCCCGACTGGCGGATCGATTTGCCAGGGAATGATCGCCGTGCGTTGGGCGTGTTCGGTGATGACCTCCCGGATGAACTTTGCTTCGTGACTCTGCCGACCACGAAGCACGGGGTCAGTTACCGTCAGCGGAAGCAGACTCTGGTTGATGACCCACGCATACGGCTGAATTTCGGCGCGAAGCAGATCTCGCTGCATCTGGGCCGCTTCGTGAACCGGCGTCGCTTCCGGCAGCGTGACGATCAGCACGCGTGAAAAGTTGGGATCACGCAGGCGGGGCAGGAGTTGTGCGACGGATTCAGGCATCTGGCTCGACTGCCGTGTCACCTCGCGGTGATAGGCGAGCGCGGCATCGAGCAGCAGAATGGTGTGCCCGGTGGGTGCGGTATCCAGAACGACAAATCGGTCTGTTCCTTCGGCAACGGCTTCGGCGAATGCTCGGAAGACTGCGATCTCTTCGGTGCAGGGAGAACGCAGGTCTTCAGCCAGCAAGGATTGACCTTCAACATCAAGCCCAGCACCGGCCGACTGCATGACTTCCGCCGAGTATTTCTTCGTTTCCTCAGCAGGATCAATTCGACTAACGGAAAGATTTGGAAGCGCGTCGCTGGCCATCGTTGCGGCTAAATGCGCGGCGGGATCGGTCGTGGAAAGATGAACGGGGAAGCCGCGTTCGGCAAGCCCCACCGCGACAGCTGCAGCGACGGTCGTTTTGCCCACGCCTCCTTTGCCCATCGCGAGAATCACGCCGTTGCCGGGAGCCTCCAAGTCATCCAGCAGCGAACCGAGAGGCGAAGGCACTGTGAAGTCCAACGTTGCCAAGTCAACCGGAACGCTGTTGTCAGCGATCGTCTCCGGCGGTCTTCCAAAAGCACGTAATTCGGTCACGCCCAATACACCGCATACCTTGAGCGGAATCTCGCTGCGGGGAAGGTCTTTCAACGTATCGGGCATCGCGGACACTGCGTCCTCGCCGCGCTGCTGCATGGCGACTGCAAGGCGATCCGACCGGTCGCTGGCATGAAACACGCCATTCACCACGACGTGCTGATTCTGCACTCCGAGCGCGGTAAGTTCGCCGCTCGTGCGATCCGCTTCTCGCAGCGCCGTCACTTCCGGGCGAGTTACCAATACAAGCGTCGTGATCGCAGCGTCGCTCAGTGCATGCACGGTGTCCTGATAGAGCTGTTGCTGATCCTGCAATCCGGCCAATGGGCCGAGGCACGATGTCCCGGTCGTGTTTTTCTCCATGAACCCCGACCACGCGGACGGAAGGGTCAGCAGCCGCAGCGTGTGCCCCGTCGGCGCGGTGTCGAAAATCACATGGTCAAACACCGAGGTCGTGTTCGCATCACCGAGAAGCCGAGAGAATTCATCGAACGCGGCGATCTCCAGCGTGCAGGAACCAGAAAACTGTTCCTCCATGCTCGCAATCGCTGTGGCTGGAAGCTGTGACCGATACGGACCGACCATCCGCTCTCGGTATTCGGCCGCCGACTTTTCCGGGTCGAGATTCATGGCGGAAAGTCCCGGCACCGAAGGAATCGGAGTCGGATGATGCTCCAGCGGTATCCCCAATACTTCATCGAGGTTCGAGGCCGGGTCCGTGGAAACGAGCAGAACTTTCTTGCCCGCATCCACAAGTCGAATCGCTGCAGCGCACGCCAACGATGTCTTGCCAACGCCACCTTTGCCGGTGAAGAACAGATTGCGAGTGGGGTGATCGAGGAATTTCATAAGACACACTTTACGTTTGTTTGACATGAGGAATTGGATAGCCTTCGATCGTTCAGGAGCAGCTTCCGGATGAGCCGCAACACTCGCCGTCTTCGCTGATGACCGTCGGAGCCTCGATTGGGGCCTCCGAGCCAACCCAAGTGCCAAGCGTTCCACGTGACGGATAATCGCGTCGACTTACGATGCGACCATCGATCAAGATCAACGGCAGACAGTCAGTGCCTTCTGAGGTCAGAAGTTGTTGAACTTCGGAATTCTCAACAAATGCTGCTGGCTGCTGGGCCAAATTGAATCTGTCGACCTGATGTCCCTGCGTTTTCAGCCAAGCCAGATCGGCTGCGAATTGCGGCAGTACGGGATCAACTTGAGGTCCGCAAACACCTGTCGAACAGCACATCGGCTTGTCGTAAACTTGAATTGTTTTCATGGTCTTCTCCTTATTCTTCAATGCGAGTCACTAAACAGATGAAATAAGCGGTTCGATCAGTCCCTCGTCCTTGGTCTTCATTATTCGACTGTCAGTGTGTTGTCTGCTGAACTTTGTGCGGTTGCTTGTGCATCAGGCCGTCTTCCATTTCGTAGATGGTGTCAAAAACATCGAGAGCTCGCTGGTCGTGGGTGACGACAATGACGCCAGCTCCCTGCTCGTGGGCAACTTTTGCGAATAGCTCCATCACTTGCCTGCCACGCTGACCGTCGAGAGCGGCCGTCGGTTCGTCAGCGAGGAGTACGCTGGGGTGGTTGGCCAACGCACGGGCGACGGCGACTCGCTGTTGCTGGCCACCGGAGAGCATCGACGGCAAATTATCAGCCCGGTCAGCGACGCCCAGATAATCCATCAACTCGATCGCTCGCCGCCGAGCGAACCCAAGGAATTTGCCGTTAAGCTGCATTGCAATCTGCACGTTCTCGGCCGCAGAGAGAAAGGGAATGAGGTTCGATTTTTGGAAGATGAAGCCAATATGCTGACGACGGAATGCACGCAGGTTGGCATGAGCACTTTCTCCGTCAAGAACCAGTTTGTCTTTGATCGTAACACGACCGGAAGTCGGCGGATTGATCAGCCCTACGGCAGTCAGGAAGGTCGACTTTCCGGAACCGCTCGGACCAAGCAAGGCAACGACTTCTCCTTGTGCAACCTGCATTGACGCATCACGCATCGCGACGACTTCGGTGTTGCCGCTGCCGTAGATTTTCGTGAGCCCGACGGCGTCGATCGCGAACGGCTTATCGTCGAACGATGTCGAGTCATCGAGTGTCGTGTCATGGGATGTCATGCAAGGGCCTCGTTGGGAGAAACCTTCATGGCCTTCCAAATGCCGAGCAGGCTGGAAAGCACCGAGATCGCCAGCACGATTCCGGCCAGTTGCAGCAAATCCGAATTGGCAAGAATGACGCGACGCGGAAACATCGGAAACAATTGCTGACCGACCAGATACGCGATTCCAAATCCAACGAAGCCCAGAATCAACGCCTGCTGAAGAATCATTCCGAGGATGACGGTGTTCGGAGCACCAATCAGCTTGAGCAACGCGATCGAGTGAATCTTGTCGAGTGTCAACGTGTAGAGAATCAGTGCCATGATGATGGCCGCGATGACGGTCAACAGGACGCGGAACAGCCCGATCTGTCGGCGTACTTTTTCGACGCTGCCTTTGAGCAACAGTTCGCGTTGTCCATCAGCGGTGTAGACGGATACGTCGCCCCAGCCCGAAATCGTCTCGGCGACTTGATTCACGCCGGCTCCCGGCGAAACGGTGACCATCACCGCGCTGATTTGCGGGCGGGCGACAGCGGGGAGTTGCGCGGTTGGTCTCCATGCGTTGTCCAGCATCATCGGTTGCTGCATCGCCAGCTCGAAGCTTTCGCCGCGTGATTCTCTGGCGGCACGTTCCAGTCGTACCGCTTCGCCCGGTACATCAAACTGAATCGCCTGTGCATCGGCGACCGTAAAGAATGCGATGCCGTCGCCGCCTGAACTGATCATGTTGCTGGTCGTCCCAACAACCGTGTACGTCTCTTTGCCGAGCGTCAGTTGCTCGCTGACGTCGAGGCCGAGCGACTTGTCGGCAATCATTTCGTAGTGTGCTTGTCCCAGCGGACGTCCGGCAGTCAGTGACACCCACTGCCCTTTGTCGGTCGGCCAACTCAATCCTAACACTGCGATACGAAGTGGCTTTCCGTCGCGTCGCCGCTGAACGGTGTGATAGGCAAACTCCCGCGATGACTGCACGCCGGGCACCGCCGCCGCCCGATACACCAAGTTGGACGGAACCCGCGAAAGCTCGGCAAACGGTCCGCGCGTGTCACTTTGCACGATCCACAAGTCTGCACCGACACGATCGATCAGCAACGTCGCGTCTTCGACCACACCGCGATATATGCCGCCCATGCCCATGACCACCATCAGCAACATCCCGATGCCGACCGCCGTAAGTGCGAATCGACCGAGGTTGTGACGAATGTCTTTAGTCGCAAGATTCATGGCTTCGTCACCTTGCGTCCGTCGCTAAGCAAGGTCGATGTATTCTTCGGTGTGACAATCGAATCTCCTGCCGCGAGTCCGTTCGATATTTCCACAGAATCGCGACTTCGCAGCCCGACGCTGACGGGCCGCCAGTTCGCGGCTCCATCCACCTTGATAAAGACACCTACATCGTCATTACGCCTGACGATCAATCGAGCCGGAAGCTGTACCACGTCTTTCTTTTGCGAAATCTGGATATAGGCTTCGGCTCGTTGCCCGACGGCCCAATTTTTCGGAAGCTCAAGCACACGAACGTCGACAATGAACTCACGTGTCTCTCGATCGGCTTCTCTTCCCAGCCGAACGACCTTGCCGGGATAGTCCTTATCCGGTTCGGATCGAAAGACAACGCGTGCGGATTGCTCCGGCTCCAGTCTCGCCATCTCTGTTTCATCGACCCACGCACTGATCCATAGTTCGTCGGTCGAAATCAGTGTCAAAATGGAACTGCCGGGGACCACGACATCGCCCGATTCTCGGCTACGCTTGACTACCAATCCATCAAAGGGAGCGTGGATGTTTGTGTCGAGCAGCCTCGCACGTTGGTACTCCAGTGTTTTTTGCGTAGAGATCAGTTCCTGCCGCCCTTCGGCAATCGCCGCTTCTGCGCGACTCGCGCCAGCTTCACCGACCGCTAACGCCTCTACGGCTTTGTCCGCGTCATCGCGGCTGGTTACGTTTTGTCGAACAAGATTCAGAATTCGATCGTGACTTTTCCTCGCTTGATCGTAGACAGCAACGGCACGAGTTTTGTCGGTTGTGAGTCGAACGATTGCGGCGGACGCGGCGTCCACGTTGGCCTGAGCGATAGCGACCTGTTGCTGCAACTCTTCATCGTCGAGCCGCACCAGCAAATCGCCGCTGGACACGCGACTCCCCTGATCAATTAACACTTCGACGATACGGCCCGAGATCTTGGGACTGATGGTCGTCTGGACACGAGCTTCTAAAGTGCCCGTGCCCATGACTTCTGCCATGATTGTTCCACGCTCAACTGTGTGGGAAACGACTGAAATTGGTGCGAACTTCACCCAGTAGATGATGCCACCAATAATTAGCAGCACAGTGATTACTTTCAGCAGCAACCAGCCCAGTCGCTTCGAATGTTTCCAGATGTCGCTCATCGTCGTCCCTTCGCCATATCTCAGTTCCTCAGCTCGTTGTTAGTTGTCGTTCGTGAACGCCCCTTGTTTGCTTCAGGCGTCGGTTCGGCATCAGAAGGCTTTTTGTCGGAGTGCGGGTCCACCGCACAACTTCCCGACAGTCACGTTTTGACGCCGAACTTAGGAAGCACCCAGGCGTTCAGCACGAACCAGACAACCAGAACGCCCAGTGGCAACACCAGTTCTTTCATTGCAGACCCTTTCTCATGTGCATTGTTTCAAGCCGGTTTCACAAGTGGCGGCAGCGGATGAATCGACGTCGAGCCCTGCATCGCGCCATGCTTCCAAACCGCCTGTCATGTTGAAGACTTCATGACCGGCAGCTTGCAGAATGCTGGCCGCGATAGCCGATCGACCACCGGTCTTACACTGCGTGACGATCGGCTTGCCGCTTTCGATCGCGAAGGCGTTGTCCGGAAGTCGGCCAAGGAATCGATGTTCCGCTTCAGTGATACGGCCTGACTTCCATTCTTCGCCCGAACGAACGTCAATCAGTTTCAATTCCCCAGACAGAATGCGTGCAGATAGTTCTTTGGGTGTGCCAGTTTCATAGCTCTTGGTCGCGAGTCCTGCTTCGCGAACTTTCGAGACGTTGAAGTAGCCGCGGACGTCATCCAACCCGATTTTTCTAAGTACGCGAGTTGCTTCCACAAGTTGGCTCGGATCGGCAATCAGGTAAGCAGGCCTGGAGTAGTCGACGACCCAGCCAGCCCAGCCGGCGAGCATTGAAGTCGGTATGTTGATACTGCCGGCGACGTGACCATCAGCGAACTGTTTAGCAGGCGACAAGTCGATCACCGTCGCTGATTCAATCGCGGAGTTCAGTTCGTCGATCGGCTGCGACTCGAGAAGGCGCTTGTCGCCGGTGATCTCCGGCCCTTCCTTGTTCACTCGCTTCATAACCGCAAAGTACTTCGGTGCTTCAGGCTGGTCGGACAGGATGTACTTGACGAACTTGTCTTCATTGGTGAACTGCAAGGCCGGGTTGAAGAGCTTCTCATAGCCGACAGTTGACGAAGGAATCGCCCCGAGCCCTTTGCCGCAAGCGCTTCCGGCTCCGTGAGCAGGCCAGACTTGTAGAAATTCTGGAAGCTGTTTGAAGGTCTCTGCGGAATGAAACAGTTCGCGGGCCCCCGATTCGGCAGTGCCCGCTAAACCTGCCGCCTCTTCCAACAAGTCGGGCCGGCCAATCGAACCAACGAAGACGAAGTCGCCCGTGAAAATTCCCATCGGTTGGTCCGCACTTCCACCCAGATCGGTCAACAGAAACGAAATGCTCTCTGGTGTGTGTCCGGGCGTGTGCAGGACATCAAACTTGATGTTGCCGATCATGAATGAGTCGCCGTCCTTGACCAATTCGTGGTCGTACAGATCGGCGAACAGATACTTCCACTCGGCAGGTCCTTCGTCTGAGACATACAGCTTCGCGCCGACACGGTCAGCCAACTCACGAGCACCCGACACGAAGTCTGCGTGGATGTGACTCTCTGCCACAGCGATCAGCTTGACGCCTTCTTGTTCGGCAATCTCAAGATATTGGTCAATGTCGCGGCCGGGATCGACAACCACAGCAACCTTGGCTCGCTGGCAACCGACCATGTAGGAAGCGTGAGCGAGAGCTTTGTCATAAAAGTACTTGAGGATCATGGGAGTATCTCCTTGCGGCTTGACCATGCGGACAGTATCTCGCCCGCTTGTTCATAAACTTCGCGATTCTTTGACTGCCTGACCGATTCGCTTGAAGCCATCGCTGACTTCGCTGGCCAGCAGTTTCAGTGATTGCCACACGTCGTCCGACGTTTCACCCACGGCGTCTTTGACGGGCTCATACTTCGAGCACAGCTTTGACAGCTTTGCGTCGAGGCGATTCCACTCCTCGCGCATCTCCATTCCGGTCAGATGCATTTTGACCGACAGCTCATTACGTTGCTGTTTCAATGTACTGATCAATTCTTTGACTCGGCAAGATTCGTCGGACATCAGTCAGGCCTCCATGATTCCTGGTGTGAGTAACTATAGAAGGGGAGCAATGACCAAACTCGTAATTGCCAGAACCTTGATCAGGATGTTCAACGATGGCCCCGAGGTATCTTTGAACGGGTCGCCGACGGTGTCGCCCACCACGCAAGCGTGATGAACAGGCGAGCCCTTTCCACCCAGGTGACCGTGTTCGACATATTTCTTGGCGTTGTCCCAGGCGGCTCCTGCATTGGCCAGCAGCAACGCCAGCAGAACACCACTCAGTAAGGCGCCGACAAGCATTCCGACCAGAGCCTGAGCACCCAGACCGAAACCAATAGCCAAGGGCGCGGCCAGCGCGATCAGAGCAGGCAACGGCATCCGTTTCAGCGCAGCGTCCGTCGCGATGGCAATACACCGCGCATGGTCGGGAGTACCTGTGCCAGTCAGCAGACCGGGTATTTCTCGGAACTGGCGACGAATCTCTTCCACCATTTCGGAAGCAGCATCACCCACAGCAGTCAGCGTCAGAGAACTGAACAGGAACGGCAGCATTCCACCCAGAAACATACCCACCAGCACAAGCGGTTCGATAATCTCCAGCCGCAGGTCAGTTCCAACAACTTCAACAAACGCGCTTATCACTGCCAGCGATGTCAGTGCGGCAGCTCCAATTGCAAATCCTTTACCAATCGCGGCGGTCGTGTTTCCGACCTCGTCCAGCATGTCCGTTACAGCACGAGTGTCAGCTCCCATGCCAGACATCTCTGCGATCCCACCTGCGTTGTCAGCAACCGGGCCGTAAGCATCGATGGCCATGATGATTCCAACTGTCGCCAGCATGCCAACCGCTGCCATGGCCACTCCATAAAGTCCCGCCAGGTGAGTCGCCGCTAGAATGGTTGCACCCAAAGCGAAAACGGGGATGACCATCGACTGCATCCCGACGGCCAGGCCCGCAATCAGAACCGTGGCAGCACCGGTCCTGCCCGCCTCGGCAATCCGCTGCACAATGTGACCTCGAGTGAAGTACTCAGTGGCCAGCCCAATCACAATTCCAGCCACTGCCCCAGTGACCACAGCCCACCAGAGATTCTGAGTGACGCCAAGATAGTGAACGACCCCCCAGGCCGCCGCGATAAACAGCAGACTGGAAGTGACAATTCCACTGCGCAGCGCGCCCGCTGGCGAACGGCTGGCAAGCATTTGCACCACACCAATGGCAATGATGGAGACCACAAGTCCGGCGGCAGCCAGTGCGAACGGAAGAAACAGCAACCGCTCCCGTCCACCAAGGGCGTCGGCATCAGGAGCCGCCATGACGGATGCAATCGCCAGTGCGGCGATGATGGAACCACAATACGACTCGAAGATGTCCGCCCCCATTCCGGCGACGTCGCCCACGTTGTCTCCCACGTTATCCGCGATCACGCCCGGGTTTCTTGGGTCATCTTCAGGGATATCTGCTTCCAGCTTTCCAACCAGATCAGCGCCCACGTCGGCACTCTTGGTGAAAATGCCTCCGCCGACTCGGGCAAACAATGCGACGAGTGATGCTCCCATCCCAAAGCCGCTGAATACGGGGAGCGACTCCATATCGGTCCCCAGCAGCAGGTACAGTCCTCCCAGCCCCAGCAGCCCGACAGACGCCACTGTCAGCCCCATCACGGAACCACTTAGAAACGCCAGTGAGAGTGCCGCGGAGATACCTTTGGTATTTGCGGCGACAGCTGTCCGGGAATTGGCTCGCGTCGCCGACAACATTCCTGCCACGCCGGCCACGGCCGAGCAAGCGGCCCCCACCACAAAGGCACTCCCGACCTGCCAGCTCATGAGCAGCAGCATGGCCACGAAAACGGTGGCGACGACAATCGCCAGCACCGTGTATTGCCGTTGCAGATAAACGATCGCTCCCTGGCGAATCGCATCAGCCATCTCCGCAACCCTGCCATCACCCGCAGGCTGCTTTTGAATCACTTGATGAATCAGAATCGCCGCAAACACTCCGAGCATACCTGTGGCAGGTACAAGCCAGACAAACTCCATATCTACCAGCCTTCTCTAGTGGAAGTGTCACGATGTGCCAGTCGATCTAGTTCGACTTTGCGTAAGGAAACGCCGCCGCGATGGAGATCAGTCCGACAATTGCCAATGATTCTGCGATCGACTGCGTGGCGTGATGTCTGACAAGAGAGACCAGCACCGGTACGGTAATCGCCGCCCCGCCGGAGCCAAGCAGCCCCAGCGTCAGTCCGATTATCAGTGCTCCTACCAGGATGACGGCCATAATTCGTTTCCGTCCTCTTCCGTTTCAACGTTGATTCGACATTGAGTCCATCTCACCGGCGTTCACTTCACCGTGCAGCAACCGCCGTCGTCGTTTATCTGATTCCACGGCATCTTCGAGATCAGCATTCCCATCGCGCAGCTGTCAGTGATGCCGGCAAACATCAGCCCGGCTCCAACGAATGCCGGTATCCCTGCGAGGTAAATATTCCCTGTCACCATTGCAGCGACCGCTCCTGCAAGCACGATGAACCCAGCCGCAGTACGCACCTGGCGTTCGAGCGACATTGCCTTCTTGCCACGGACGACCGGAAGTCCGTCCTCCACGCAAGCCAGCGTGCCGCCTTCGATGTTGACCACATTCGAGAAGCCCGCCTTGAGGAACTTCTCGCACGCCTGCTGGCCTCGGCTTCCCGAGCGGCAGATGAAATACAGCGGCTCGTCGGTAGAGCCGTTGCGAGTCTGCATCAACGCCGCTGGATCAAGTTGATCCAATGGGAAGTTCCGAGCGAAGTCGACATGGACCTCACGAAATTCGACGGGCGTGCGCACGTCGATGAGGTCGATCTTTTGACCCTTCTTGCTCAGTTCGGCAACCTCTTGTGGTTTGATGACGGCGATGCTCATTGTCTTCTCCTCTTCATTTCGAAGCGCTACACAAATGTGATTAAAGGTTTGATCGTTCCGTCCTCTTTGGTCTGCATCATTCGGACCGCCTTCTCGATCTCGTTGAATAGGAAGCGATGCGTTGTCAGCGCGAGTGGATCGACGCGTCCCGTTTCGACCAGACGCAGCAGGCGGCTCATCCGCTCTGAGGCTCACCGCAAACGAAAAAAGCCGACGTGATGGGACACCCTGAGGTATCCCACCACGTCGGCTTACTTATTAACTCGCCTCCCCGCCTTGAACTCATTGAGAGCGACCGGGTTGCGTTTTATTCAGTCATCCGATTCATCGAGTAAGGCGGCCTTCAATTCTTGATGCGCCGCACTTTCGTATGCGATTGTATCGAGTGACACCGGGATAGATACCACAGCGTTGGTTCCCGATGAAGCAGCATGCCAGGTTTTCCAAAACACATCAGTAAACGAGGCTGCAGAAGATGCAGCAAGATGGCGACAGTGATTCCAGCGATGACATTCCCGCCGATGCGAAGTAGCCGTTTCATTTAGTCGCCTCACCGCTCTGAGCGACAATCGTGAGCAGGAAAGAGGAAGATTCGACGGCCTCAAGAGCGTGGGGTTCACCGGCCGCCAGATACAGCATGTCCCCCGCCCGAAGCTTCTTCGGCTCTCCCATTGTTGTGAACGTGACGTCTCCCTCCAGACATTGCACGATGATCTCGCCGGGGGCTTTGTGTTCGGACAGCACTTTGCCTGCCGGAAGAACCATGCGGATCACTTCGACGAGTGGCGTCTTGATGAGCGTTTTGGTTTTGGACGCCGCCAGTTTGTCCGCCAATGGCCGCACGTCGATCACGTCGCCGGGCTGTGCGTGAGGAATCGCCATAATGGTATCTGATTTTCTATATTGATAATGAATGGGTTGGCTCTTTGAATTCTGTCACTATTCCGATTCTTTCTTGAACGAGTGCCCTGTTTTTAGCCCGGCCACGAACAGGACAAGGGCAACGGCTCCGAGAAAGAACACTGTATCGCCCGGCACTCGCATCCAACGCAAGGTTTGCATCAGATCAATCTGCATGAACTCGCTGCTGCGGGCGTACCAATAGCTGTGTTCCACGGAAGCCTTCGTCTGCAATAGGCCGACTGGCAACAGACTCAGGACACACATCGCCATCAGGCCACCGTTCAAAGACCAGAACGAGAACCTCACCAGGCCATCCTTCCATTCCTTGCCGGGGATCAGCACTCGCAGGCAAATGAGCATCAGTCCGATGCCAAGCATCCCGTACACGCCGAACAGAGCCGCATGAGCGTGGAGCGGCGTCGTGTTGAGTCCCTGCATGTAGTACAGGGCGATTGGTGGGTTAATCATAAAGCCGAACAGCCCGGCTCCGACCATGTTCCAGAAGGCAACGGCTACGAAAAAGTAAATCGGCCACTTGTACCGCTGGACCCACGGTGACTTTCGGGACCGTCGCAAGTCTTCGGTGGCATCGAATCCAACCAGTACCAAAGGCACAACTTCCAGGGCACTGAAGACTGATCCCCAAACCAGAGCGACCGTCGGCGTCCCCGAGAAATACAAGTGGTGGCAAGTTCCGATGATACCGCCTGCCAGAAAAATGGTGGCCGATAACAGGGCTGCTGCTGCTGCGATACCCGGTCGGATGAGATTGAGCCGCATGAAGATGAAGGCGATGACCGTGGTCGCAAAGACCTCGAAGAAGCCTTCCACCCACAAGTGAACCACCCACCACCGCCAGTATTCGACCATTGACAAGTGCGTGTGGTGTCCCCATGTCAGTCCTGCGCCATAGAACAAAGCGATGGCTCCCGTGGCGACAGCCAACAGAGCGACCAGTTGTTTTGTCTCGCCGGTCTTTCGCAGAGCCGGAAGCAGGACACGGATCATGAGAAACAGCCATAGCAAGAGTCCGATGAACAGAGCGATCTGCCAGACGCGGCCCAGGTCGACGTACTCGTACCCCTGATGTCCGAGGTAAAAGGAAACGGTGTCGGTCATCTTGTTATGGATGCTCAGGCATTCGCCCGTGAGTGAACCAATCACGACTAGTAGCAAGGCTGCAAACAGCACATTGACGCCGAGTCGTTGTCCCTTTGGTTCTTCGCCGCTGACGAGAGGCCCGATGAACAGCCCGGCTGCCAGCCACGCTGTGGCGATCCAGAACAGGCCCATTTGAACGTGCCATGTCCGGGTCACGCTGTAGGGCAGCCACTCCGAAAGAGGGAACCCATAAAACCCGTCGCCTTCAACGCCGTAATGCGCCGTTATAACTCCGAGTAGCATCTGCACGAGGATCAATGCGGAAACGACCCAGAAGTATTTGACCGTGGCCTTTTGAGATGGAGTTGCTTCCCAGAGTGCCAGTGGATCGGTCTCCGGTGGTGCTGGTTCCTCTTCTTCACTGCGTTTCGAGGCATACCACCATGCCATTGCTGAAATACCTGCCAGCAACATGATGATGCTGACGCCGGTCCAGACAATTGTGTCGCCGGTAGGCCGATTGCCAATCAGCGGTTCATGCGGCCAATTGTTGGTGTAAGTGCTGATGTCATTGGGCCGGTCGGTGGAAGCGGCCCACGCCGTCCAGAAGAAGAATGCTGACAACTTGCGTAGCCGCTCCGGGTCGGACACCGCCCCGGCCGGAATCGCATAGTCGGCGTTCCCTTCCGAGAAGACTTCGGTGTAATGAGCAAGGTTCGACTCAAACGCTTCGACTCGAATGGGATCAATCGTGACCGTGCCGGTCGATGAATCATAAGTGTTCGTGTGCAGTAACTTCGTCAGGCGAGCAACGAGTTGAGCCTGCTGTTCGTTGTCGAGTTTGTCGAATTCAGAGTTGTGATCAGATTCGGCCCAATAGTCGAGAATGAACACCGCTTCCCGGTGCAGCCAGTCCGCAGTCCAGTCAGGAGCGACGTAACTGCCGTGCCCCCAGATAGAACCGACTTCCATGCCTCCCATCGATTGCCACACATTCTGCCCGGCCGTGACCTCGCCACTGCCAATGAGTACCTGGCCGTCAGCGGTCACAACCTTCTCAGGAATTGGCGGCATCTCCTGATAGATACGAGTGCCGATCCACCCAAGCACAAGAAACGACAACACCATCACCGTAACGAATGCTATCCACAATAGTTTCATCGGTTTTTCACTTGGTTACTGATGTTTGTCATCAGCGTGGTTGTTTCTTCGAGGTCCATCGAGTCCGAGCCAGAGCAAACAGTCATCGACCCCATCACGGCTTTCGCACTGACTTGATGACTATTGCGGCACCACGACCACAATTCGAAATGCTGGGCAGCCCGCAACTCCTGACCGGCTATTGAAAGCGTGGCGCTGCGGTCAGGGAAAACATCACGATTTCTTCGCCGGTCACGGTGCTGATGTCATGGTGCATGCTTAGCGATTTGACGCCGGTGGCCTCGTGGATCAGCGATTCCATCATGGGGCGTCCCAACTCCAGAAGTTGCTTGCGGGCTTGCTTGATGAGGTCACGGCCTGTTTCCGGCAACGACGATTTGCCGAGTTGTCGCTCCGCGAGAGTCAAGGCGCCGCGAATGCGGATCAGCAGCAGGTCTTTGAGGAAGTGGACGTGAACCTGCTCTGACCTCCACCCAAGAAACTCATCTTGAAAGCGAATGGTGCCGTCACAAATGGCCGCTTCGCACTCGGCTTGAGTCAGTGCTTTTGAGCGTCGCTCGCTCCGCAGTCGTCGCGCTTCCACCATCGGTAGGCGACGATCTGATCCTATGTTCGCGCACGCTCGTGGTTTTCCTCGCGATTGGTTTCCACGCGCCGCCATCGGTACGACACTCGCCAGGACGGCTTCGATATCAGTCAGGGCTGCGGGTTTCACAACGACCGCGTCGCAACCGGCCTTCCTGGCCAGTGTTTGATGTCCTTCGTCTTTCAGGCCGGTGATGGCCACGATCTTCGTGTTTGCGAAGGCCGGCATCTGGCGTAGCTGAATGACGAGTTCGCAACCGTTCATGTCGGGCATGAGCAAATCGACAAGTATCAGATCGGGCCGAAAGGCGGCCGCCACGTCGAGTGCTTGTGTCCCACCGTAAGTCACATGAACCTGGTTGCCAAGTGCTTCCACGAGCAAACCCAGAGCGTCCGCACCGTCACGGTTGTCATCCACGATTAGAACTCGAAGAGTTTTTTCTGTTGTCGCCATCGTCTTTGTTCCAATCTCCACTGCTTATGAAATGTACGCCGCTATTGGTGATTATTCATTAGCCGCCGGTGTTCTCGTTTGATGTTGACGTCACGTCACCATTGGGTGGCTCCGTTCCGCTCACAGGGACTTTTGCCAGAATCTGCTGCAACTGCGTCATGCGTGCCGGTTTCACCAAATGGTGGTCGAATCCCGCTTGCAGGGAACTCTGTCGATCTGAATCCTGCCCGTAGCCTGTCAAGGCGATCAGCACGACGTTCTCGTAATCGGGCTGCTGGCGGATCCGCTTTGCGACTTCATAGCCATTCAGGCCGGGCAAACCGATGTCCAGCAGAACCACGTCCGGGCGATCATCGAGGGCCATTTGCACTGCCGTCGGCCCGTCGTGCGCAGCCCGAACATGATGTCCCGACGCTTTCAGCAGCATCGTGAAACTCAGAACCGTATCCACGTTGTCATCCACCACCAGCACATTCAGGGGGCGTGTGGTCGGCTGATCGGACTCCGTGTCAGGCGACGCAGGCAGTGGTGCGTCCGTTGGCGTCAGCGGCAAACGTATAACAAACTCGCTCCCGTCTCCCACGACACTGGTTACCTCGACCGTTCCCTCGTGCAATTCCGTGAGCCGTTGCACCAAAGCCAGCCCAATACCCAATCCACCGTCCGAGCGGTCCTGAGATCGTTCCGCCTGCGTGAACAGATCGAAAATATTCGGGAGAAGTGTCGAGGCAATTCCGACGCCAGTATCCCGAACGCGAATGATGCACTCATGGCTTTCTTCCTTTACGGTCAGCCAGACGTGACCACCTTCTGCGGTGTACTTGGCAGCGTTGCTGAGCAGGTTCACCGCCACCTGTTCCAGCCGTGCCGCATCGGCGTGCAGCCAGATTGGTTCCGTCGGCAGTGACACCGTGAGTTCCTGTCGGCGCTGTTCGATCAGCGGGCGAACCGTCTCCACCGCGTTTTCGAGGATGCCGGCGATGGCGACCCGCTCCCGGCGAAGCTGAACGGTCCCCGAAGTCAAGCGGGACATTTCGAGCAGGTCATCCACGAGATGTTGCAGTTGTTTCATTTGACGTTCGATGATGCCGCGGGCCTGCTGCTGAATCCTGTTTTCACCCGTCCGTTGAAGACCGAGCAGTTGCACGGCGTTGGCGATGGGCGCGAGCGGGCTGCGCAACTCATGACTGAGCATCGCCAGAAACTCGTCTTTGCGGCGGTGCATGTCCGACAACTCGACCGCCTGCTGCCGCTGCTGGTTTTCCAGACGGCTGCGTGCGCTGATATCTCGAATGTTGCACTGTACGACGCGTCGGTGCTCCAAATGATAAATGTTGCTGACGAACTCGACCTCGATCGGCGTAGCTCCCTTGGAACTAAGCGGGAGGTGGTCGTAGCGGAGATCGCCCTTCAAGAGCAGCTCTCGAAACGCCGTGTCGTTCGCCGCTTTGTCGCGAAACAGACCGATCTCCCACAGTTCCTTGCCGATGTACTCGGTCCTTGAGTAGCCCGACAGTTCAGCCATGAACGGATTGGCTTCCTGGATTCTTCCCGTATCGGCGTCAAGGATCAGGACGCCGTCCCTGGCCGTCTCGAAGAGCTGGTGGTAAAGGGTTTCCGATGCTTGCAGCTTCTCCTTCAACTGTGTGCGCTCGGTGATGTCCTCGATGGCCAGCAGAATCCGTTGGGTCTTGCGCTGAGGGTCGAGGATGCGCCGGGCATTGAGCAGCATGGTGCGGTGGCCCAACTGCCTGAATTCATGTTCGACCTGGAATTCTTCGATGCTCGTCGTCTGCGGCAGGACTTCCTCCAGCAGCTCGCGCAGACGCGGGATGTCCCACTGGTGATCGCCCAGGTCGTAGATGAACTTGCCGATCGTCTCGGCGAGCTCGACCTGAAACATGCGGTAGAAGGCGTGATTGGCGCTTTCGACGCGCAGATCGCGATCAAGGACCACTAGCGGATCTCGCATGGCATCAACGATATTCTCGGCGTAATCGCGAGCGTCGGCGACCGCCCGCTCACTTTGCTTGAGTTCGTCGATTTCCAGCAGCAACAGCACCGCACCGTCCACATCCTTGTCACTCGTCGTGTAGGGTCGCGCACGTAGCGAGTACCAGCACCCGGCCTGATCCAGAACCTCGCGCTCCCGTTCGCTCTCCGACGACATCACTTCGACACACAACGCCTCCATATCGAGTGGCGTGCTTGCGTCGTCCGCGTGTACGAGGTTGTGCCGGACGTGACTGATGCGACGCCCCACGTCAGCGGCCAGTAGACCTAACTGTTTCTCCGCCTGCGGACTGAAACGCCGAATGGTCAGATCGCGTCCGAGCAGCAGGACGACCAGCCGCGTCGAGTTCTGGAAGTTCACCAGGTCGTCGTTGAGAACCTGCAGTTCGATGTTCCGATGGGACATCTCGTCGTTGACGGTGGTCAATTCTTCGTTAGCCGACTCCAGCTCTTCCTTGGACGTTTCCAGTTCCTCGTTGACACTTTGCAGCTCTTCGTTGGCCGACTGAATTTCCTCGCTGGCGGCCTGGAGTTCCTCGTTGGCCGCCTCGTGCTGTTCCTCTCGGGCTTGGAGATATTCGCGTGTTTCGGAGAGATCTGTTTCAAGTTTGGTGATTCGACGGGCTTCGCCCTCTTTGCTGAGCGGCTGCCTGACCTGTTGATGATGCTGCGCCGCGCGGCCGGGCTGATCAGCATCGTGAAACAGAATCAGGAAGCAGATTTCAGACAGGTTCTTGAGCGGGATGATCTCCAGGTGGACGGCGCGAGTCACACCGTCCTGTACGATCCGGACGTTCTCCCGACGTGTGAACTTGTTTTCCTTTTTGGCCTCACTGATCGCGGCGTGCAACGGAAGCATCAGACCCTCTCGTGCCATCTTCAGCACATCGAAGCTGGCCTTGCCCACCGGCGGTTCAAGGAACGCGCCGGTCGAACCGCGAAATTGCAGGACCTGCAGCCCGGCATTGACGAGCACTCCCGGCGGCGCGAACTGGTTGAGGGTAATGCGGTCGGCCTCGCGCTGAGCGCTCTGCTCACCACCGAATCCGTCCGTCAGTTGCGGCTGCCCCAAGGAAAGAGCCGAGACCCTGCGTCCTGTAGAAGTCCACTCCCCGCGGTCCTGGCTGGTCGGCATGTGGAACGCCGGAGTTGGTGCCGCCTTTCGGGAATAGATCTTGTATTTCCTGTCCAACGGCTCAAACAGTTCGGTGAAGCCGGCAACCGATTCCGACGCGCCCAGGAACAGAAAGCCGCCGGGCTTGAGCGCGTAGTGAAATGTCGGGATCGCTCTCTTCTGCAGGCTCGGTCCCACGTAGATCAGCAGGTTGCGGCAACTGATGAGGTCCATCCGCGAGAAAGGCGGATCGCCAAACAGGTTCTGCCGCGCAAAGACGACCATCTCGCGCAGCGACTTGCTGACGCGGTAGCCGTCCTGCTCCTCGACGAAGAACCGCTGCAGACGCTGGGGACTGACGTCGTCCGAGAGGCTTTTGGGGTAGTGTCCGAAGCGAGCCTTTTCCAGCGACTTTTCGTTGAGGTCCGTGGCGAACACCTGAATGTTTCGTCCGCAGGCTAAATCATCCGCCGCCTCCATCATGGCGATGGCGATGGAATACGCCTCCTGCCCAGTGGAGCAACCGGGCACCCAGACTCGGATCGGTTCGTCGCCGGGCTGCTTCAGAAGATTGGGCAGAACCTCGTGCTGCAGCGTCTCGAACGCCTCCGGGTTGCGGAAGAAACTCGTCACATTGATCAGCAGATCGGAGCACAGCGCATCGAGTTCTTTGGCATTGCCTTGCAGGAACGTGGCATAGTCGTCCAGCGTGTTCTGCTTATTGATGACCAGCCGCCGAGTGATGCGCCGCTGGATCGTGCCGGATTTATAGAGTGTGAAATCCACGCCGGAGTGAGTGCGCACCAGCGACAGCGCTTTGACGTAGCCGTCCGTCCCGCCATCGGACGAAGCAAGCTCCGCTGTTGTCTCCGGGGGATCCTCTTTCGCGTGGACCAAAGACTCGAGTGGCTTACCGGCAACGTACGGATGCTTCGCGATCCGCGTCAGTTCTTCAGCGATTGCCTTCGGCGAAAGAACAAGATCCACACACCCCGCCGCGACGGCGCTGCGCGGCATGGAGTCGTACTTGGCCGAATCATCCTGCGCGAAGGTGAACCCTCCCTCTACTTTGATCGCTTCCAATCCCAGCGTGCCGTCGCTGGCTGTCCCCGAGAGTACGACGCCAATGGCCCGCTCGCCGTGGTCCGCCGCCAGCGATTCAAAGAATGAATCGATCGGCCGATGCGGCGTGCGAGTCTTTGACCGCGGCTGAAGTTTCAACAACCCGTCGACGATGCTCAGGTTCGTGTCGCGTGGAATGACGTAAACACAGTTGGGCTCGACCGGCTGGTTATTAGTCACATCGCACACCGGCAGCGCCGTGGCACGCGAAAGAATTTCAGTCAGCGCGCTTTCGTGCTCCGGGTCGAGATGCTGGACCAGCACGAACCCCATGCCGGTGTCCAGCGGGAGCGCCTGAAGTAACTGCGTATACGCATCCAACCCGCCCGCCGAGGCTCCAATGCCAACAATCGGGAACGACGCGACAAGGTTTCGCCCATCACGGGCAATTTCCGCGACTTCAGCATCCTCTGTGGGCGCCGGCGTTTCCAACGACGTTTTCGTTGGAATCGATCGCTTCTTTCGTTTCTTTTTCATAAACGCTTCAAGTCCTTTTATAGTGTTCGCGAACAAGAGACGCGATCTGAGGATCCGTCATCTTGTCGGCCGTCTCCAGCTCAACGATGTGCGCAGGAAACTTCTTACTCTTGAGACGCTTCTGGAATTCGCCCTTCGCTTCACCAGGGCCAATGATCAAAACCGAGTCCGCACCATTCAGAGACGTGAGCACTGAGTCGTAGAACATGTTGAGTTCGTTCATGAACTTATGCTCCTGCGTACTCTCGGCCACGAAGCCCTCGCGACGATCCGGCTGCTTCGAGCCCGGACCTCCAGCGGACGCAAACGGTCTGTCAGCGCCTGAATCAACCTGTCGAGTTTCTTCTCCGTCGTCTGTAATAACAACGACAACCGCCTTGCGATGGTCAATCCACACACCTGCTTTGTTCTTCATTTCTTCGCCTTTCGTTTCTCAGGACGACGGTTTTCACCGCCATAACCGCTGATCCCCTTCATCAATCGCAGCAACCCATAACAGAGCCAACCTGCGATCCGTAAGGTGGCAGGCCGCTGGTTCCAGGTATCACGCAAGACTCGCTGACCATCCATTTCCACGGTCTTTTTCAGACATTGCGTCAGGTGCGCGCCAAACGCCTGGTCGTCGACGACTACATTGGATTCAAGTGCAAGCAGCAGGCTGAATGGATCGATATTAGACGACCCCACCGTTGCCCAATGTCCGTCGATTACCGCCACTTTGGCGTGGAGTAATCCCTTGCGGTATTCGTAAACCTCAATCCCTGCTTCGAGAAAACTGCCGTAGAGTGCCCGCGAGCCATAATACTCAAGCAGGTGGTCCACCTTTCCCTGCAGTAGCAAAAGCACCCTTACCCCGCGCTTGATGGCATTAAACATCGCATGACGAAAACCAAGCCCTGGCAAAAAGTAAGCATGGGCAAGAATGATTTCGGATTCCGCTTGATCGATCGCCCGAACATACGCCGCCTCAATGTCCCGACGATGGTGGAAATTGTCTCTCATTAAGAACGCCGCGTTCATGGATCCGCCGGTGAAGGTCGAATCCGGCAATGCTCCGCACAGGGGATGCCTTTTGCGAAAAGAGGTCCATGACACCATCGACCACAAGCGTTGTGTGGAACGGCGGATCACATCCACTAGCGGCCCTTCCACCGCGACTGCGTAATCATAGCGAGGAGCCATCTCGCCAGTTGCTCCCCTGTCATCAACAATGTTGATTCCCCCGACAAAGGCGAGTTCCCGGTCGACCACCACTAGTTTTCGGTGCATCCGACGCAAACGCTTACGTTGAAATGTCCACGGAGCTATGCGGGGACGGAAGATGAGCGTCTTCACACCATCCGTCCGCATCCGGCCCAGCATGCTCCTCGGGATGTCCCTGGATCCGTAGCCGTCGATCAGGACATAGACCTTGACGCCTCGCAGGGCGGCCCGTGTCAGCGCGTCCGCAATCCGCTGTCCGGTGGCGTCATCTTCGTAAATATATGTGACAAGATAGATCTCATGTCTGGCCTTATCGAAGGCTTCTTCGATGGCAGGGAAATAAGCTTCTCCATTCTGTAACAGAGTGACCTGATTGCCTGGAACAAAGCCCAACGAATCGGCGGATGGGACTTCCTGGTCCACGCTTCGACGTTGTCGTTTTCTATATCGCATCACCATGACCAGTGCCGGGAGATTGCTCCACCTTGAATTAGTCCCGCTTTGCACGCACCGATCCAGCCGCGTTGGTCTCCGATCGTCTCGATGCCCAAGTAATCGCCTTCACTCGACTTAGTCCCGGACCGAATCGTTGAATCCATCAATTGGGGTTCCCTTCGTTCCGCCACGCATCCGTGGCTAACGCCGCCTTTGCCGCCGTCAGCCAGAGGAACGCGTCTTCCCGTTCAGAATGAGGAAACTGTTTGATCTCTGCCTGAACGAAATGGGCGGCGAATCTGGGGGCCGCCGAGAGGAAGCTGTCGTCACTCACCACCGCGACTTTCTCAATCTTCTGGTGATGGCTTTCGACGAATTTCAGGTGTGCAATCAGACCGTCGAAGTCCTGCCAGCCGGGAAACGATTCTGCATCGATCATCAATCCGTGCAGTTTGCCACGGGCTTCGATATATGGATCGAGCTCTTCAGACAATTCCTGAAAGTCAGTGGCTTCGAGCGATGCTTCAGGGGTCACAATGAGAATCCCTTCAGGCTGCCTGAGTTCGTAGTGGATCATCAGACACCATTCCTTTCGAGCTTCCGAATTCTGTACTGGGAACAATCGGTAACACCGCGCATCAGCGTCTCAGTCGGACTTCTACACTTGTGACGACATTCAATTCGTTTCGGATGGACTTATGTGGATAAGCCTTGCGGACGGCTTCCTGGGTGACCTGTTTCTGGTAGTAACTGTCGACTTGCCCCTCAATCACGACGGCACTGCCGTGGATAAACACGTCAATCGCACGCGGAGGTAAGTGACCGGCGCTCCGCATTGCGTGCGATACTCGCTCAATCGGGTGACCGCCTTCAGATTCCTGCGTCAGGTGTGGCTCCGTCTGCAGTTCGAGATTCCGGGTGTGGTCTTTGGTCGAATTCGGGCTGAGCAGCATCGGCAGAGTTCCATGTAAATGAAGGCGAGCGTGACACTGGCCGACGAGGAGACTCGTCGCGAAACCCCGTCACGGGCAAAAAAAAGCCGGCGTGACCAGACACCCTGAGGTATTTGGTCACGCCGGCTCACTCATCAAACAAGGCCCCCACCTCAGGTGGGTTCCTCTTTTGTTAGTTATCCGACAACTTCATCTCGATTAGCAGAGCCGCTTCAAAGTCTTTAACGGCTCCTAAACTCTTCCATTTCAATTCAACGAGTCTGAGTGTAACACGCTTGCAACCAGAATGAGAGGAAGCGATTTCCCTCGCCTTGTCGCCCGTGGACTTTCGGCAGGATTACCAGAGTCCGTCTCGAACATTCTGTGGTGCTTCGGAATTGAATTCGTTCAGCAGTTCCCGTGCCCGATCATTAAGTTCTTGGGGAGCGACGATCTTCAGAACCGCGAACTGATCGCCTCGCTGACCAGTGCGGCGGTCCACGATGCCCTTGCCCTTCAGTCGCAGCTTTGTCCCGCTCGACGATCCGGGCGGAATCGACATCACGATCGTTCCTTCGCTGAGTGTCGGGATCTCGACTTTCGCCCCAAGCGTGGCCTCGACGATTCCGATTGGAACATCCAGAAGCAGATTCGTTTTCTCGCGTCGAAAGTACGGATGCTTTGCGACACGGACCGACACCAGTAGATCGCCAGCTGTGCCGCCGTTGAGCCCCAGTTCGCCCTGACCGGCCAGCCGAATCACGCTGCCCGTGTCGATTCCGGCCGGGACTTTGACCGATAGTGTTTCTGGTTTGTCACTAGTGTTGCGATGCAGGTGCAGGTCGTACGTGTCGCCTTCCGCTGCCACCGCGAACGGCACCTCGATCTCCGCACGTACGTCGTGACCACGCATTGGCCAGTCGGCCCGGCCACCGCCGTGTGTGCCTTGTCCGCCAGCTCCGAACCCACCGAACGGGCTGCGACCTCCAAACAGCTCTTCGATGTCAAACGGTACGTCACTCCCGTCGGCAGACGACCACGTCCGGCTTTGCCTAGGGCCTGCCGCTGTGGGGCCGCCGCTGAACTGAGGCCCGTCCGGTGATCCGTACTGGTCGAAATTTTTCCGTTTCTCCTCGTCGCCGAGGATGTCCCAGGCCACTTGGACCTGCTTGAATCTCTCCAGCGCGGACGGGTCGTCCATATTCGCATCAGGATGGTGCTTGCGGGCCAGTTTCTTGTAGGACTTCCGGATTTCGTCGCGTGGCGCGGATCGCCCGACTTCAAGAACACTGTAGGGATCAAGTGAAGCAGACATCGAGTGAATCCTGATCGTCAAGACGTATCGCTGAGCGAGCGGCGATGGATATAAGAAATCAGTACGGCCGCAACCGCTTCCCTTCAGCGCGGGCTATTACTTGATGAGCATCACTGGGCATTGGCAGAACACGGACACCTGATGGCTGATGGTGCCGACTCCGTGGCCTGGCTGGTTGGGATCGACACGCTGCGAATTCATCACGATCAGATCGACCGACTGCGTCGCTGAGTAATGGACGATGTCACGGACCTGATCCCCGACGACAATCTCCCGCTCAACAGACAGCCCGACGGCTTCAAATCGCCGCGCGATTTCGGCCAGCTTCGAACGGATCGAATCTTCCAGATCGGAGTAGAAGTGACTGATCTCATCGTCGGCCTCGTCAACCGAATCGATTGCCTCGATGACGTACAACAGCGTGGTCCGTGCCCGATGCTGTGCCGCCATCTCCATCGCCGCCTCGATCGCGGAGCCCACCGGTTCCCGAAAATCTACAGGAACAAGCAGGTGCTGATATTGCATAAGAACATCTCCCGACCGGTGATCGATTCCGGCAAATACCCCAAACGTGATTCCATAACCATGCCGATCGGCCAGTTACTCCGCAGTCTTCCGTCGCTGAACTGAATTGCGTGTGGAGGCTCATCGCCCGAGCGTCAATGCCGGTCTCGCCCGGCCCTTGTCGCGTGGGTTGAGCACGCACACCGGTCGATAACTATCTCCGATGACGGGTTCAACTTTGAGCTTGCCTGGTGACTTGAACACGACGGCGGGCTGGAATCGGAATTGTTTCGGACGGGAAGTGAGACCAGAAACTCAGCCCCGGGATCGTCTTTACTGGCGATCACTTCGATCGTGCCGCCGTGGGCTTCGACGATGCGGCGCGTTATGGCCATTCCCAAGCCGGTTCCTTTTGCCTTTGTGGTGTAGAAAGGCTCGAAGATGTGGTGCCGGCAGTCGGCAGACAACCCCGGGCCGTTGTCGCGGTAGTGTACCTCAATCACGGGTTCAGCCTGGGCTTCTACGAGTGCGCACGCGATGTGAATCTCGACACGATCAGGACATGCCGCAACCGAATTCTCAAGCAGGTTGCGAAACACCTGCTCGATGCGACGTTTGTCGATGGTTGCTCTGAGCGGCAGTCCGGATTCGTCCTGGCCTGAAATGTCGATCCGTACGCTGCGTGACGAATTCAGCGCGCGAACCTGGTCGGCTGCATCAAGCAGAACAGTCGTGATATCCACGCACGTCAGATCGAGCTGAATCGGGGCGGCGTAACTTCGCACGTCTTCAAAGAGTTGACTGACGCAGCCCTGGTGCTTGTGGACCCGCTCAATGAGTTCCAGTTCTTCGGTCTGTCCTTCGAGCTTCCAGGCGAGCATGTCGAGACTGGCGCTGGCGAGCTGAAACTTGTTGCGGCTTTCATGAATCAGCACGGCCATCATTTCGCCGATCGCCGCCAGACGCTCTGCCTGCTGAGCCCGTTCATCTGCCTGGCGGACACGAGCGATGCGCTTCACGCTGGCCAGCAGAGTCTCCGGATCGATCGGTTTGAGAAGGTAGTCCGCGACTCCAAGCCGCAATGCTGTCACAGTGCCTTGAAAGTCCGCGTGCCCGGTGACGACAACAATCCCTGCACTCGGTGCGAGTTTCACGAGCTTTGGCAGCAGCTCCTCGGCGGAGCCGTCGGGCAGACGCCGATCCAGAAGAATCGCGGTGTACTCGGGCCAGTCGCTGCGATCCAGGGCATCTCTGATACGCGAGGCCAGTTCGACCTGGTAGCCATCCATTTCGAGAATGTCTCGGAGATTCGCTCGCGTGTCCGCGTCATCCTCGATCGCCAGAATTCGAATGGCCCCTGTCATAAAACACCCATGCCCTCTCGTGTTTAATCACCCGCGTTATTGAAGCGTGCCGTGTCGCTCAGCGGAGATTTACGATCGCTCGTTGTCGATCCTCGATTGGGCAGAAACCGTTGCTTTCCCGGATACGCCTGCCGGTGGAAGTCGTGGCCGCGGGACGATCTGGACGCAGCACGAGCACGGCACATTCGGCGTCGTGCAGAACACGCTCAGATACAGTGCTGCGAGGAGTTCGGTCACATTCTGTGTGATAGCGAGTCACCATAATGATTAAATCAGCACCGTGATTCGCAGCGTAACGTGTGATGACCAGCGCCGGGTCTCCAGCGTACCCAGCCAGTGTGACGCCATCCAGATCGTGCTCAGCAGCAAACTCGACGAGATGAGAGTGGCCGCGAGCTCTCCTGGCGGTGACGGATACGTCGTCGTCCGGTTTATCGGGCACGTCAGAGGTCTGCAGGTCGTCCGGCAGCGGCTCGGCCACGTGCAGGACATGCACGTGGCGTCCAGCCTCGACCATCGATAATGCCGTATGGACAGCGTCGACTGACGCATGGGAAAAGTCCGTCGGGACCAGAACCGTTGCGCGAGGTAACCAGTACATGATGCTCCAGGTGATGATGAATTCAGGTTGTCAGTTCGCGGGCAAAACCGGCCAGTGATTCGCGGGTTCTGACCGGCCACTCGAATTGTGATAAGCTTTGATGAGCGTTCGGCACTGTTCTGCCATCGTGATCACCAGACGATCCGTGTCATTCATGGGACTGGTCCGATTGAGATGGCGTAGCAATGACTGCTCCGCTCGTCACCAGAAGCGTCGAAACGCTGGCCGCGTTTTCGAGGGCACAGCGAATGACTCGGGTCGCATCGATGACTCCAGCTTTGACCATGTCTTCATAGACGCCTGTCGCGGCATTGAACCCCCAATGGCCCTCGCCTTCCACAACGCGTTGAACGACGACACTTCCCTCGTGACCCGCATTGGCAGCGATCCACCGCAATGGCGAACGACAGGCTCTGCGAATGATGTCGTACCCAGCAGCTGTATCATGATTCATTGTCGCCGGTTTACAGGCAGCGACAGCTCGAAGTAGAGCGACACCACCTCCAGGCTGAACGCCTTCATCAATCGCTGCACGCGTCGCACTCAGCGCGTCTTCAAAGCGCATTTTCTTTTCTTTGACCTCAGATTCTGTGGCACCACCGACGCGAATCTTTGCCACACCACTGCTCAGCTTTGCCTTGCGAGCGACAAGTTGCTCACGGTCGTAGTCACTGGTCGCCAGTTCGATTTCGCTGGCGAGCTGCGTGACTCTGTCCTTGATGGCCGCCTTTGTGCCGAGGCCTTCGATAATCGTCGTGTCGTCTTTAGTGATCACGATCTGTTTCGCCCGGCCCAGATGCTCAAGCGTTACGTTTTCCAGCGTGACGCCGAGGTGTTCCGTAATGGCAACGGCACCGGTCAGAATCGCAATGTCATCCAGCATGGCTTTACGACGATCGCCGTAGCCAGGAGCCTTAACCGCACAGCTTCGAAAGGTTCCTCGCAGTTGATTGATGATCAGCGTCGACAGGGCTTCCCCTTCGACACTTTCCGCAATGATCAATAGCGGCTTTTCGGCTTCCGCGATCAGGTTCAACAGCGGCAGCAACTCCTGCACGTTGGAGATTTTCTTTTCGTGAACAAGTATGTACACGTCGTCAAGTACGATCTCCATTCGTTCTGTCTGCGAGACGAAATAGGGCGACAGGTAGCCATTGTCGAAACGCATCCCCTGCACCCATTCGACTTCATTGGTCAGGCTCTGCCCCTGTTCAATCGTGATGACGCCGTCCTGCCCGACCATGTCGATGCAGTCGGCAATGCAGTTTCCAATCTGTGGATCGTTGTTAGCGGCAATCGATGCAACCTGAGCGATCTGATCACGACCGTTGACTGGAATCGACTGAGTCTTGAGTTGCTCGACGATATCCTGCACGCAGAGCCTGATCCCCCTCGTCAGCTCGACCGGTTTCGCGCCGGCGGCCGTCACTTTCAGTCCTTCCTGCAGGATCGCATCGGCAAGAACTGTCGCCGTGGTCGTGCCGTCCCCTGCCATGTCGTTTGTCTTTGACGCCACTTCGCGGACAAGTTTGACTCCAACGTTCTCGTAGGAGTCTTCGAGTTCGATCTGCTTTGCCACTGTCACGCCATCTTTGGTGACGGTCGGCGAACCGAAGGGCGTATCGAAGATGACGTTTCGGCCGCGAGGTCCCAGTGTCGTCCGGACTGTGCGGGCCAACTGTGACACACCTTGTCGAATCGCTTCACGGGCGTCCTGTTCAAAGGCAACTGTCTGAACCATGGTCGTATACTCTCATTAAGGGACGCAGCCATCGGTCCTTTCGCGGGCAAAACTCGCGATTGACGGATGGGGATAGACGGAGTTCCATTTGGCATTAGCCAGTTGGTCAGCTCGACCGTAGATGTCGTGCTCCCGGATGATGTCTGATTCGTCCGAAGGGTTGGTGGGGTCTGTGTGGTCCCAGATTTCCGCGACACGGCCCCAACTTTTGAGCCCGATCAGTCTGTGCCATTTTCCCGCAGGTATCTCAACGAGTTCCCCGCTCTCGTACACGTTGTGGCTCAGAGTGTCCCAACCGTCGCCACTGGTGACTTCCACGGGGCCATCAATGACTCGCCATATCTCACCACGTCGTTCATGCCACTGCAGTGATAGCATCTGCCCTGGACCGACGAGCAGAATCTTGGGGGCCACATTGTTCTCGCTCAAAGGCGGATCGAAGTTTACGTCCAGCCAGTACGCCGCCAGAAACGGGACCAGTGCGTCTTTTGTAAAACGCAAATACCCGCCCCATGGTTTAATCGCGTTAACCTCACAAAGTGGCAAGTTGAGGCGACGCGACTCGGCCAGGAGGGCTTCCATGTGAAATTGCTTTGTCGAATCACAAGGCACGGTATGGGCAGTTCTCATAATTATTCACCTGTTGACAGAGCGACAGCTCAGCATTGATTTCAACTCATTCATCTGCATATTCGCCAAAACGAGCGCCATATCTGCTGGCATGTCGCTGCAACAATGCAAAAACCGATAACGATCCAGTTGAAGAGTTTCATCTTTCCGCCAGACGCATGGCGGATTCACGCTCCGATTCCATCTTGAGATTTGCCTCCGGAATCGCAGCGAGTAATCGCACGAACTCAGAACGGGAGAACCGTGGACTGAGGAGCACTTCGAATCTGAGGCCCGAGAGTTTCTCCAGCGTGCTGAACTGCGCAGAAATCCTGACGTTGCCTGATTGGCTGAGACGATCGAGGAGCCATTTGGCGTTCTCGATTTCGTCCACGCGGACCCTGCAAATGTCACGCAGGCACCGTAACCAAACGTTGAATGCATTCATCGTTGCGCCTCACTAAGGAATAGGCTGTGTCGCTCATCAAAGGGTTTCTTTACCGTTGCTGTACCGCACGCCCGTTCGGTCGCGCTTGGGTGGTGCAGGACAACTGCGGACATAGTCGAGGACGTCTGTCAGCTTCGCGGTGGCAAGTGCAAGGCACGAATCAGCGCCGCCGTAGTACATCCGGATCTCGCCGGTACGTTCATCAAGAATCCAGCCACACGGAAACACGACGCCGTTGACATCTCCGTGTTGCTCGTAAGGTAATTCCGGTGCGAAGATCCATTCATCGCTGCGGTTCAGGACCTGCCATGGCTTTTCCAGGTCGAGCAAAGCAAGTCCCAGCCGGTAGATGCATCCGCCAGGTGTGTGCCTGACTCCGTGATAGAGAATCAGCCAGCCTTCGGGTGTTTCCATTGGAGGTGGGCTCAGTCCAATCTTATTGGCGTCCCACCATCCTCCCTCTCTTGCTCGGAGCAGGACATGGTGATCGCCCCAGTGCGTGAGGTCGGGCGAAAACGACAGCCAGATGTGCGCGCCGAAACTGCCCGTCGAAACCGGCCGATGGATGATGGCATATCGATCGCCGAAGCGACGCGGAAAGACGGCTGCATCCTTGTCGTCCGGAGGCATCACGGGGCCAAGGCGAGTAAACGACCTAAAGTCGGTCGTACTGGCCAACGACACCAGAGGCCCACTCGACGAGTAAGCCGTGTAAGCAATAATCCATTCGTTGCGTTCTTCCATCCAGGTCAGGCGAGGGTCTTCGACTCCCCACCTCTCTTCCGGGAAGTTATGCGGCTCAGGTGCAAAGCTTGGACTGGAATCGATGCGCCAGTCTGATACGCCGTTACTGCTGCGAGCCACCGTCAGGTGCGAATGACCACGACGATCTTCCACTCGGGCAAGCAGAATGGTTTCGTCGCCTACCTGGCATGCCCCGGCGTTGAACACTGTATGTGCCGGATAGGGCCAGTCCCGCGCCGTGAGGATCGGATTGTCAGGATGCCGCTGAAACAGATCAGCGTGAGGCCTCGGCTGTGTCGAGTTTTGTGGCATGTCAAGTTGTCTTTGAAAAACGGAAGGCATCAGAAGTTAAGGAATCACGTTGTCGTTCAGGCGACCGCAGTTGCTGTATCAGTCTTCAAGTGAGAGGAATCAGCCTGCTGAAGCCCCTTCGCAAGCATCTCGGTCCACAGCCAGGCGAGTGTTGATTCCGCACCCTGATTCCTGTTGGGGCCGTTGGCCTCCAGCCCGTCAAAGCAGGTGCCGCGTTGAACGTCTGCCATCGTCACTTTCAGGTTGTTCTTTCCCAGGAACCACGCGTGACTTCTCTTAAACACAGCAAGATATTTGTCGTCACCTTGCAGTCGCTGGCCGGCCAGGGCTGCCGAAGCCATCGTGGATGCTTCCACAGGTTGCTGGGCGTAAGGCGACTTCTCTTCGCCTCGTGAATACCAGTCATCGCTTCCGATTGGCCAGAAAACGTCGTCGGACGTCGTGACCAGGTTGAGGAAGCCGAATGACGTTTCCGCAATCGGAAGGAAAGATTCATCAGGCCACCGCTCTGCCGCGTCGAATAACGCGTGTGGTAATACGGCGTTGGCATAGGTCATGCGTGACTCGAACCACGGCCAATCGGGGCGGTGCGACCGGTTGTAGCAATCGACGAGACGATCAGCCGCAAGCCGGGCGAGTTTCTCAAGGGTTTCGATGTTCGCGACTCCCGCGCGCGACAGATGTGCCCATGCCTGAATCACATAGGCCTGTGCTCGCAGACTTCGAAGTTCCGCCAGAGCAGGCAGAGCTTCGTCGAGTAACTCATGCGACAGATCACGGAATCCACAGGGAAGATCGCTGCCTGACACTTCCGCCAGTGCCAGCACGGCCTGTCCCTGGCAATCCTCCGTCCCACCCGAATCCAGCCAGTCACGCTGGTAGCCCATAAAGTTGTGGAAGCCTCGCACCGGGCTGCGGGAGTGCTCCATAAATCCAAGATAACACGCGACGCGCGCCAGCATCTGTTCGTCGCGTTGCTGGTCCCACAGACGCACGCTTAATCGCAGCGCTCGCGCATTGTCGTCCGTTGTATAACCACTTTCACGCCGCGGAATGCTGTAAATCGCGTGCTGGATCAGGCCCGTGGAATCCGTCATACGGTCCAGATGTTCCAGCGGCAATCGATTGTGTTCGTTCATAAGAGTTTTCCCTGTAAGACAGTGCCGCGTGACATCATTTCACCGGTGGAATTTGTGCCGAAGAGCCGGCGTGAAGTGTTATCTCCTGCAGCCACGGCCTCAGCGAATACCTCCAGGTACTGCTGACCCACGTTCGACCAGAACATGGGACGAGCGTACTCGTATGCCTTTCGGCGAGTACTGGCGGCGAGACTGGAGTTGGTCAGGAGTTGCAGCGTGGCGAAGGCCATCGCATCACTGTCGGCAAAGGGCACGAGCAGGCCGCGTCCATCGCCAAGTACCTCTTTGGCATACAGATACGGAGTGCTGACTACGGCACCGACCGTCGCCAGGGCGTAGGCCATTGTGCCACTGGCGATCTGATCCTTGCCGGGATAAGGTGTCACGAAGACGTCGCAGGCCTGTAGGTGTTCGAGCAGTTCGGACAGGTCAAGATACCTGTTGACGAAACGCACGTGGTTGCCGACACCCAGAGATGCCGCCAGTTCCACCAGCTCCTCGCGGTAGACCTCGCCTTCATGGCGTTTTACCTGCGGGTGAGTGGCGCCCACAATCAGATAAAGTGCATCCGGGCATGCAGCGACGACCTGGGGCATCGCCCGAATCATGTGCTCCAGACCCTTGCCACGGTTGATCAATCCGAACGTGCAAATCACTTTCCTGTCGGCCATCCGGAGTTCGACCTTATGAGCCGGGTCTCGGTCAAATCCCACTTCCGGGACTCCATGCGGGATCACATGAATCGGCGTTCCCGTCACTCCGTAGACATCAGCGAGCAGCCGCGCCGCAATCTGTGTCATGACGATAACACTCTGACTGCTTGCCGCCACAGTCTGCACCAGCCGGCGAGGCAACGCCTCAGGTCTCGTGAGCAAAGTGTGAAACGTCGTGACAACCGGCTTCTCGCAGTGATGCACAAAGTCCAGTACGCGGCTGCCCCATTCGTCGGGATAGAGACCGAACTCGTGCTGGAGGCTTACCACATCACACGGACCGTCGTTCACCACGTCCGCTGAGTTCCGATAAGCATCGCGCCGAGTGTTATCGATGGTGTGGACAACGCGCGGATTGTCGCCGGGAACGGGACGGAGTTTCTGAATCGCCGCGACAGACGACACTGCACGGCCTGTGGCAAGATCGACCGCATCTGCGGAGTCCTTCGTAAAGGTTGCCAGTCCGCACTCTTCCGGCGGATAAGTCGACACAAAGAGCGGGTAGACAGAACGCATATCTGAATCCTTTGGAAGAAGTGTTGAGGTCGCGGCGTGTGAAAGCACCGAGTATGAACAGGCTCCTGCAGCGTCACCGGTTGCTCATCAGACCACCGGACACCGACGGCCTTTCAGGGAACTTGCAGGCTCGTCGGTGTCCGTATTGTGGCATAGATAATCATCCGACTGCCGACGGCAGGACTGGCTCTTGATAAGGCGATTCGACGCGGCTCTCCGGTCGCGGCCTGGTGTGGCTCGCCTCCGCATTCGGTGATCCGCCCTTAATGAAGGCACTCAGCAACTCAATCGGCATCGGAAACACAATCGTCGTATTGTTCTCAGCACCGACGTCCGACAGCGTCTGCAGGAATCGCATCTGCATAGCCATTGGATGTCCTTCCAGCGTTTCGGCGGCGTCTCGAAGACGACCGGACGCCTGGAACTCTCCTTCTGCATGAATGACCTTCGCGCGGCGCTCGCGCTCGCTTTCAGCCTGGCGAGCCATTGCCCGCTGCATGCTCTCTGGGAGATCGACATGCTTGACTTCGACCGCCGAGACTTTCACCCCCCAGGGATCGGTCTGCTGGTCAATCATTTTCTGCAGGCGACTGTTAATTGTCTCCCGGTCTGCCAGCAGTTCGTCCAGCTCCGCCTGTCCAAGAATACTCCGCAAAGTCGTCTGTGAAACCTGGCTGGTCGCGTACCGATAGTTTGCGACTTGAAGAACAGCCTGTTTCGGATCGGTCACATGAAAGTAGACGACAGCATTCACTTTCACCGACACATTGTCACGAGTAATGATGTCTTGAGAAGGCACGTCATCGACGAACGTCCGCATGCTGACGCGAACCATTCTGTCGACCGGCCAGTAGACCATAATCAGTCCGGGGCCTTTATTAGTCTTAAGGACTCGACCGAGGCGAAAGACCACACCTCGTTCGTACTCGTTGAGAATCCTGATGCAGCTCATCAGGTAGACTGCGACGAATGCACCGCATGCGGCACCAATGTTAAATGCTGTCGGTTCCATGAGAGTACTTCTTTCTTGTGGAGTGTGTTTCCATAACTCCGGACTCAACGAGCCCGAATCAAGCGATCAGTCCAACGAATCAAAAGAAGAGCCCTCTCCTGGGACCGTTTCTGCCAGGCGACCAAGGGCCAGGGCCGTCGGACTGTATCCGCCCGGGAGAGGACTCGTTCTGTCTATGTAAGGCCCATTCATTGTTCAGAGGCATGCCACTTACCAGTGCGGTTGCTTAATGCGCATCAAGTCTGCGACCGCAACTTGTCGCGAGTCGTACGTTAACCAGATCGAATTCAGCCGCGTGAACGTGACTACTTCCGCCGGGAATCCCGTCAGTCCGCACAATGCAAATCGACAGCTGATGCTCGTCGCGCCTGTGCGGCAGCGAATAAGAACACTCAAAAACCCGGCACCAATATATGTGGTGTCACTCAGATCGAGTAAAAGTGCTTTCGGCAACACTTCCAACGCTGAATGCAATTTTGCATCCAGTCGAGTCAGCTTCAGAAACTGTGTAGATCTGTAGTCCTGTTCAAGTCGAATCACCGTGACCTCGGATTCCTGAACGCTCGTCGAATCCATGACTATGTCATTCATTCTTTCTGTCTTCCTTTGCCGCCGTTTTGTGCACAGAATGTGTTTGAACTAAGGACTTCGACTTTCTTCGCAGTAGGTCGTTGAAATTGCGGTAAGCACTGCGTCTCTAAGAGGCTGACAAAGAACTGAATTTGATGGCTGTAAATGTCTGGGTTTCCCAGCTTTCCACGTCAGTTGTTTGCCAGCCTCTAAGTTCGCTTCAGGCATCTTCCACGCCCTTCGTCGCCTCATCTCCAATCCACGCTGTTTCACTGACCGTGTGCAGTTCTCGAAGTTTCCTTGCGGCTTTGTCACGCGTGGCACGCAAGCCGTGGATCAATTCGTAGTATTTGAAGGCAATCTCTCCAGTGGACTTGTTCGCATAATTCATCAGCCTGCCAATCTCTCGATCCTTCGCTCTCAACGTCGTATTTCGTCTCGCGACATACCTTGCCTTTGTGATGATGATGCTCCCTTACTCGGATGGCAGACTTAATATTGCAGCAGTGAAACTCCGAGTTTGTCTGTCGGGGGGACCGTGGGCCCTTCAGACGTTGACTCCCCTGTGTTTGATCATTCGCATTCCTTTGTGAGTCGTTCACCATGTCCGAAAGCCCGTAGTTCCAGCAGTCACGCTGGACGACCGGTCTCAACCGCACGATGCGGCACTGTTTAGTCGCATACGATATCGCAGGAAGTCGACTCATCCTGAGCTTTGTCGAGGGCCATCTTTGCATCATCAGTCTGTTTGAGCTTGCCGGCTTTCTGGTCCGCTTTGCCTTCCTAACGAAGCTCCTTGTTGCTGGTCAATGTGCCGACCGCTTTCTTGATGCGTCCCTTCACCTGGTCTGTTTTACCACTCATGATCGTGACTCTTGTTTCTTAAAAGGGATGTGAACCGTTACGCGAAACAGCGTCTGCTTGAGATCACTCGCTATGCACAGATCGCGTTAGCGACCTGGTGCTGGCGATGGTGTCGGAGCAGAATCTGGAGCTGGTATTGGAGCCGGAGTAGAATCCAGGGCCGGGGTCAGAGCCGGAGCCGGAGCCGAATCCGCCGATGGAGCAGACAATCGCCCCGGTGCTGGCGGCGGTGCGTAGTCCAGTGGTGGAGACGGAGCCGGGCTGCTCGTCTGGATCTCCGGAACCGCATAACCTGCCTGCACGTTTTGACATGCGGTCTGCACGACACAGCATGCCGGTTGCGGATTACAGTGGGCATTCGTACTGACGTACCACGTAGGCTGGCGGCGCTGCCGCCGGCTGGAGTAGTACACCTGTCGTTGAGTGCCGGTATCACAGCGATCAAAAATGCTGAAAATACTGTGACTGTAATTACTGGCCTGGCAACAATTGCGACTACTGGATTGGCTGCGGCAGTGCCCGGCCTGTAGTTCGACTGTTCCCAGCACAAGTGTAAAAGCTGCGGCGAGCGCTTTGAGTGACAATAACTTCCGTGACATCACAAAGCTCCTTTTCAGTAACAAGACATTCTGACCCGGATGGGTCGACGATTCTGTGAGGAACTGACCTCCAGAATTTGTATGACTATCGTGGGAGCGCCGTTGCTGACTCGCATTTGGTCACAACTCTATTCTGGATACGTTCCCAGACTTCCCAGCGATGCACGGGAACCTCGGCGGCCACCTCGAAGCCAAGCTTCACACAGCCGTGCCTGATTTCGAGCACGGTGACTTTCAGCAGATCCTTGAAGCCGGCCGCGCCATCGACGACGACAGCTTCCTGCAGTTTTCGCATTAAGACCAACATCCCTGAACCTCCCTGTTTCCTGAGTGACCACGTGCCCTGCATTAAATTGTTAAGTTCATCGGCCGGCGGCAACGCGTTGAGTCTCAGAGATGCCGTCGGGACAACAAAAAAGCCGACGCGACGAATGACCTTGCTGGTCTTCCATCGAGTCGGCTTACTGAACAACACGTCTTCCGGTGGTACACCAGCTACGCTTTGCCAAGTCTTCCGAAATTATTCATACAAAAAAGCCGGCGTAACGAATGACCTTACTGGTCTTTCACGACGCCGGCTTACTTTACAACGCGTTTCCCGATTCCATCCGGGCCACGATTTATTAAGTCATCCGCAAAGGCGAAGAGTCAAGTGATTACACGTCTCACATTGCTCTTCACAGTCTCTCCTTTGTATCCGAAGCGTTTCGAAAGACAAGGAGCTCGTGGAGGAAATCACGTCAAGTTGCTAAAGTAAATATTCGCACATGGAAAAATCAGTGGTCTTCAATCCGGCATCTGGTGCCACTCAACCATTCAGCGACAGTTCCGAACATGCGCCTGTTCTGCGAGACCCGAACATGAAAACGCGTGGAGAAATTGAAGCCGCCGTCTGTCAGGGGATCACTCAATTCGAACAGGAGTACATGGGACGCGGCCCGAAGCACATTCACACACATCTGCTGGACGATCTTCTCGTCGTCCGACTACAGGGCGTTCTGACGGCAGCGGAGCAACATCTCGTCAAGAATCGCCAGCCGGAAAAGGGCCGCGACCTGCTGAAGCAGGTCCGGACTCAACTGATTGAGACGGCGAGGTCAGCTCTGGAAAGACTGGTCCTGGAGATTACCGGCGTCAAAGTGGTGAGCATGCACCACGACATCAGCGTCGTCACCGGCGAAGAAGTTGTGCTCTTCACACTGGCCGAGCGCCCCGATGTTCGCGAGATGACAAAGCGATGAGCAAATACCGGGGCCGCACCGCTGAGACGTGCTGAAAAGGGCCGTGTTTGTCCGGCACGGTCCACTCGCACGCTCAAAGACGCTTCACTGCGAACGTCGTATTTCACACCGACGGCGTCTGGCAAGTCGACGACAAACTGTGGATCGCTGAAGAAACCGATCCCTTGAGTCGCCTCGAAAAGTCGCTGATCCTCATTCCAGAAGCCCTGCTCTTCGAACGCTGCTTCTGAGTCAGTCCGGATCGACCTGCCGCGTACGGCACGTTCGTCGTTTCAAAAAATCGAATTACCCCGGCGTGCGTTCGCAGGCTGGCGTTTGTCAGTCTCTATCTTGATCTACGAATCGACTTTGGCGGGTTCGTCGTCATCCAACGCAATTCGCACGCGTTCGACTGCTCGGGCGAATAGCCCTGGATCTGATTTCTCCTGCTGAAAGACCTCAAGCACCACGGCAGACATATCGTCTTTGCCGCCAGCTTGCACCGCACAATCGATCAGTTGCGTCGCGATAGCTTCGGCCGAATCGTCTGAACCCAGCAGCTCGGTCAGGTCATCATCACTCAGAACGTCGTGAACTCCATCGGTTGAAATCAGGAATCGGTCGCCACCACGGAGACTCATGACACCAACGTGCACAGTATCCTCTTCGAAATCGGCCCCACCCAGCGATGACAGAATGACGTTTCGCTGCGGATGCGTCCGTGCTTCCTCTCGCGAGAGAGCTCCCGCCCGGACAAGGATTTCGACCCACGAATCGTCCACCGTCAACTGCTGCAGTTTTCCATCCCTCAGACGATACGCGCGGCTGTCTCCGACATTGGCGATAAACAGGTGGTCGTCGACCCGCAACGCCAGAGTCATTGTTGTGGTTGCCCCCTGAAATTCGGGATCGATTTCGACCAACTCGGTAATCACTCGACTGACACGGTGTAACGCTTCGTCAATGAGCTGTTGGAACAGATCGTCCGCACCACCGAACGGCCAGTTGTCTGACTGAGCAACGATTTCTTTGATTGCGGTCGTGCTGGCGAGTTCTCCCGCGCGGTGACCGCCGACGCCATCGGCCACGAGCAGCAGCTCAACGTTGGGGGTGATATGAATGGAGTCTTCATTATTCTCGCGTCCGGTTCCGCGTTGCGTGCAACCAGCAGCCAACAGCCGGAACTCACCTGTCGTGGTTTCAAAAGTCAGACCATGTGATTTCATAAGATCTCCCTGAGTGCAGCCATTCCGTGATTGTTGGAGACGCACAGATTGACCGGAACCGGGTCGTACTTCAACACGGATCGCAATGACCATGCCGGACGGCGGATCATTTCCGTTCGAGTCGTTGCCTCAACGACAACTGCCTGATCAGGGCGGACGGCAGGAGTGGTTGGAACCGGGCGCATCGGCCAGGTGGTGATTGAGATTCTGCGTGGCTTTGGCTGTGAGGTGCTCGCATACGACGTTGTCCGGAATGCTGCGGTCGAGAAGTCTGGAGCGAAGTACGTCGGTCTGGAAGTGTCAGTTTGCGGGCAAAACCGGCCAGTGATTTGCGGGTGAAAATCGGCCATTGAAGGAGCGGTTCTGCTGGGCCTTCAGCACGATAGTGCTGGAGGTAACCAGCATGTCGAACCGACTTTCGATGTCGAAGATTCATTCTATTGAGACACTTCATCAGTCCGGGCAATCCAATCGCGAGATCGCACGTTTACTGAGCGTGGATCGTGGGACAGTGAATGCGTATGTGCGGCGTCTGAAGAGCCAGAATCGGCCAGACCCGCAAACGGGATCAACCGTTGAATCTGTCGAGGAACCGTCCAGGCCAGAGACTGGTCCGGATCAAAACCGGCCAGGGCACCGACCGCAGGTTGGTCCGCAAACCGGGTCGAGCGACCCTTTCGCCAATCAGCCGGAATTTCTTCCGGTCCGAAGCGGGCCGCGGAGTTTGTGCGACGGCTATCGCGAACAGATTGAGCAGAAGCTGGAAGCCGGGCTTTCGGTTCAGCGGATTCTTCAGGACCTGAAGGAAGACGGCTTTGAAGGAAGCTATCACTCGGTCAGTCGCTTTGTGGTGGCCTTGGGCAAGAGGATTCCCTTGCCGTTCCGGCGGATGGAGACGGGTCCTGGCGAGGAAGCTCAGATTGACTTCGGGGTGGCCGCCCCGGTCGTTGGAGCCGATGGGAAGAAGCGTCGCCCATGGCGGTTTCGGGTCGTACTGAGTTGTTCCCGGAAGGCGTACAGCGAGGTCGTCTGGCATCAGACATCGGACAATTTCATCGCGGCCATCGAGAACTCGTTTATTACTTCGGCGGAGTTCCCAGGACGCTTGTGATCGACAACTTGAAGGCGGCCGTTCAACGAGCGGACTGGTACGACCCGGATGTGCATCCGAAGTTGCAATCGTTTGCGGCTCATTACGGCACGGTGTTTGTTCCGACTGCATACGTCAGTGGGAACGCAAAGCGCTCGGCGGGCGGATTTCACAGCGCGGTGT
>Ga0055584_100000257_pt1 | contig 50245 bp, 46 predicted proteins | sample OSDHelmetaG_FD_58716 | JGI IMG/M metagenome (GOLD analysis project Ga0055584, IMG submission 58716) | Pelagic marine sediment microbial communities from the LTER site Helgoland, North Sea, for post-phytoplankton bloom and carbon turnover... | ecosystem: Environmental > Aquatic > Marine >... | reverse complement strand
AATTGATAAAATCGAAATTGTATTCAGATCAAATTCATTTTCGATAGGATCTAGAATAGAATGGGACGATCATAATCACTTTTACGTTTCTCAAGGATTAGGTGGCAATCCTTATCCTGAACCTGGACCTCAAAATCTGAGCAATGATGGAGGTAAAATACATCGTCTACATGATGATGGTCAGGTACCTCAAGACAATCCTATCTTTGATACTATCAAGGGCCCTACTAGTATCTGGACCTATGGTCATAGAGATCCTCAAGGACTCTTTTTTGATAAGGACGTCGGAGTTCTTTATGCCAATGAGCATGGACCACTAGGAGGAGATGAATTTAATATCATCTATCAAGGAAAGAACTATGGGTAGCCACTTCATTCATACGGTAAGAATTATGACAATTCAGAAATATCAACGATCACTGATGAAGAAGCTAGGACAACAACCGTTCTACCTGAAAAGCACTGGGATAAAAATATTAATGTAGCTCCTTCGAGTTTATTAAAACTCAAAGACAGCAATTTTACCCTTTGGAATGATTCCTTCATCATGGGATCATTACCTCAACAAAGGCTTGTTACTTATAATTTGCAAACAGGCAAAACAGAAATAGTTTTAGAAAATATAGGTCGTGTTCGAGATATTGCTCAGTTGTCGAATGGAAACCTCATTGTTCTAGTAGATGCTGGCAGTCCAAACAGCTCAGACAAAGGAAGAATAATGGAAATTTGGCCAAAGGAAGAATAGATTCTTACCAGAGTAGTACATATCTCACTATTGGCCTAGGACATACCATTCTATTGCCTCTATATCCAAATTAGCTCTTCTGCCAGTCTTCTCAGGTGCATAATGAGCTGACAAATAGTCTAATACTTTGGGTTCTAAAGTTCCTAGTTCAGGCAGTCCTTGAGTCTCTTGCATCCATTTTATCATGTCCTTCCACCCTTCTCGAGTTGCTCTATTCTGTATGATCAATTTAGATGAATGGCATGAAGTACATGTAGCTTTAACTACTTTAAAATTTTCATCATATACCATACCTGAAGCTACGTCTATTCCATCTACTACATCAGGTCCTCTGTCCACAGAAGCCCTTTCTTCGGTATACTTTGCAAGTTCATCGTTAGAATATTTCGACTCTCCCCATTGTGAGATATATTCGCCCATAGGTAGATATAAGACCACTCCGACTACACATAATACTGTGAACATCAATAATGACTTCAGCAGAGACCACAGAGGGCCTGTATCCATATTATAATTATCCTCCATGAACTATACTACTTTTACTGCTATCCGATGACAAGCATTATTGAGGTACCCCTTCGGGTTCCATCCAGGCAAGATGATGGGTTGGGTATTGCCATCACTATCAGTTGCTTTAGCCCAAACTTCATAATACCCTTTCTTTGGAAAAGAAACATCTGCACCAAATTGCTGCCAATGAAACCTGTTTTCTGGCTCTGTGATAGCGCATTCTTTCCAATGCTTACCAAAATCAATAGAGTACTCCACTTTGTTCACTTTAGGAGTCGATGTCCAAGCATGTCCTTTGAGAGGAAGTGATTGGTTGGTTTTTATCGTGGCTCCAGTTTTAGGAGAAGTAATCAGTGACTTCACAGGCATTTTTTCAATTATGCACATATCAGCATCATCCACTTTAGTACCTGGAGCGACCGCATCACAGGGTACTCGATAAGACTGCCCCCCCATTTTAGCTCCGTCATGAACTTCATTTCTAATCACAATCTTTTCTAACCATTTTCCGCTGCAAGAAGCAGGTGTACCTCCAAAGACTAATCGAAGAGGATGGCCATTGAGCACCGGAATGTCCTTCCCATTCATTGCCCATGCTATCATACTTTCTTCTTCCATAGCCTTCGCTATAGGTACTCCACGTGATATACTATTCTTGTTTGGATCTCCAGAAAGGTGGGTATCAGCTCCATAATAACCAATATATACAGCATCATTTTTCACTCCTACATCATTCAATACATCTTTTAGTTTTACTCCAGTCCATGCTGCACATCCTACTGCTCCAGTACTCCATTGATTACCCTTTGCAGGTGGATTGAATTCTTTTCTACCATTACCGCCACACTCCAAAGTAATATTGAGAGTATGGTTCGCAAATTTTGATTTCAGATCGGCAATAGTGTAAGATTTCTTACTGGATGCTGACACTCCTTCTATAGTGAGCGTCCATGTAGAAGGATCAATACTGAATGGAGGAATACCATTGTTTCTGACAAAAAAGAGATCATTTGGTGTCAAATCATCATTGAGTAAATGTGGTAATGTCTCAGCATTTACTGGTCTATCATTAAGTATTGTGACATATGGGCTTTTTCCATCCAAAGGACCATTCTGATCATAATATGTAATACCAACGGGAACAATTCCTTTTGGCAAATGATGTCCAAAGACTATATCTGTGCCAATTAGTGTCGCGAAAGATGCTAAGGCAGTTTTTGATATGAATCGGCGTCGGTTGAAACCAGTTTCTAGATTCTCTTCCATATCAAGCTAATGTAATGAAAAGTGTCTATTAGCAATTGTAATTATGGTTACATATCCAAGAATATTTGGCTCAGAACAATTTGATTCAGGGGCATAAAAAAAGGCTTTCCGTTGAAAGCCTTAAAACTCCAAAAAATCAATTGTAAACAATCACCATTATGACGTTGTAGTTTTTAGAAGGTCACATATAAGAATTGTTAATTTTTTATCATGGTATATAGAGATGTAAATAGTAGAATGTTTATTTTTTCGGAAATATGTATTCCATTTTCAACGGAACAGGTCTGTTCAGATACCAAAAACGAATGCAGTACCTACCCTTTATAGGTGAATGCACACAAGCTAGATTTTAGGTTAAAAAAACAAAAATTAAAAAAATAGAGATTCATAATAATTATATCAGGTCTTTTTAGAATTTAGCAGATTAATAGGATAACCTGAGCTTAAAACAAACCATATGGAACTACAAACCTCTCAAATCGCAGTTTTTCTAGGTCTTACAACCTTGATTGCCGTAGTGACGTATTTTTACTGCCGGGGACAACGTGGCTCGAGTGATGAAGGAAAAGAATATTTCTTAGCAGGAAAAGGACTTAAATGGTACTTTGTGGCTGGGTCCATCACTTTGACTAATCTATCCACTGATCAGCTTGTTGGAATGAATGGCAATCAAATGGCTTTGCTGGCTTGGTGGGAACTTGCAGCAGTGGCTGGATTACTCATGCTCACCTTTTTATTTATCCCCGTCTATTATAGATATAATTGTACTACCACTACTGAACTGTTAGAACGTCGTTATAACAACCCACATATACGTTCATTGATTTCTTTGCTTTTCCTTGCAGGAAATGTCTTCATTCTATTGCCAGGCGTATTATATGGAGGTTCATTATTCATGCAACAAATGTTTGGACTTGAACATCTTAATATTTATTATTTGGCTATCGCTTTTGCCTTGGTGGGATCGGCCTACGCCATATTTGGTGGCTTGAGAGCTGTTGCAGTTTCTGATACTTTCTCAGGTATTCTGTTACTGTCCTTGGCAATTTTAGTAGTATGGAAATCCTTGGTAGCCATTGACTTTGATTTTTCCGATGTCCCAGCAGACAGACTATCCATGATTGGTGGATTTGAATCTCCCATACCTTTTGCCACTTTGTTCACAGGTATGTTGTTCATTCAGATGTTCTATTGGTCGACTAATCAGACGATTACTCAGAGAGCCATGGCATCTCCTAATATTAAAGAAGCTCAGAAAGGTATTTTGGCTGCTGCTGCCATACGATTGATGATCGTACCACCTATCATCGTATTGCCTGGTATTATTTCTTATAAATTATATGGGGAGGTAGCAAACAACAAAGCATTCGGAATGATCGTCAGCGATCTTCTACCATTGGCTCTCACAGGAGCTTTTGCTGCTGCCATGGCGGCTGCCGTTCTCACCACATTCAATTCCATTCTCAATGCATCTGCAGCACTATGGGTTTGTGATGTTCATAAGACTTATATCAGTAAAAAACCTAATGTACGCCGACTTTCTTTAATTGTTTCTGTCATTATGGTCGGGCTTGCATTCATTATGTTCCCTGTCTTTCTACACGCTGAAAATCTTATAAATCTGATGCAAGAACTGTATGGCTTCTTATCCATGCCTATACTTTCAGCATTTATGGTTGGACTTCTTTTCAAAAATGTGGATGCTAAAGCAGTTATTATTTCTGTGGTTCTAGGAGTTCTTTTATATGCTTTTTTAACTATGGTTTGGCCACAGTTACCTGGCGGAAATTACATCCATATGATGGCCATCACTTTGTTTTTCAGTGTGTTCAGTGCCCTTATGATAAACAAATTCATTTATAAAAAGAAAGCCAAATGGGATGCTCATAATGTCTTTGGTAAAAACCATGACAAATGATGCAACTAGGTGTATGTTATTATCCAGAGCATTGGTCAGAAACTATGTGGGCAGAAGATGCTGCCGAGATGAAATCTCTTGGACTGTCCCTTGTCCGAATAGGGGAATTTTCTTGGAATAAACTGGAACCAAAAGAGGGAACATTTGATTTTAGCTGGTTGGACAAAGTGATAAATGTATTAGATAAGGCAGGACTCAAAGTCATACTAGGAACTCCGAGTGCCACACCGCCAAGATGGGTATTGGATAAGTTTCCAGACCTCTTAGCATATGATGAGCAAAGCCAACCAAGAGGCTTCGGTTCCAGAAGACACTATTGTTTTTCACACAAAGGATATAAACTTTTATCAGGGCAGATGGCAAGTCGACTTGCAAAGCGGTATGGTGATCATTCTGCTCTTTATGCCTGGCAAGTAGATAATGAATACGGATGTCATGACACGATCCGGTCTTACAGTCCTCTTGCAAAAATAGCTTTTCAGAATTGGCTTTCAGAAAAATATAAATCCATAACCGAGTTGAACCGAAGATGGGGCAATGTCTTCTGGTCTATGGAATATGACGATTTTGGTCAGATAGACCTTCCTAATTTGACAGTGACAGAACCCAATCCTAGTCACAAAATGGACTTCTATAGATTCTCTTCGGATCAAGTAATCTCTTGGAATCAGGTCCAGCTCAAAGCCATAAGGTCTCATTCAGATAGGCCTATCTTTCACAATTATATGGGCCGAATTACTGAGTTCGATCATTTCAAACTGGGCGAACCAATGGAAATCGCCACGTGGGACAGTTATCCCCTAGGTTTCCTAGAAGATCGGTCTGATAGATCTGAGTCATTTAAACATAAGTATCAATACACTGGAGATCCTGACTTTCAAGCTTTTCATCATGACCTCTATCGAGGTGTGGGCAAAGGCAGATGGGGTATCATGGAACAGCAACCAGGTCCTGTTAATTGGGCACCTTACAATCCAGAACCAGCCCCAGGAATGGTAAGAATTTGGACTTTGGAAGCAATGGCACATGGTGCAGAATTTGTTGCATATTTTAGATGGCGGCAATTACCTTTTGCTCAAGAACAAATGCATTCAGCCCTCAAAAGATCTGACAATCGGCCCTCAGAAGTGCTAAAAGAGATACACTTATTAAGGAAAGACATTAATAAATATAGTAGTGTTCAGAAACGAGAAGCACCTGTAGCACTGATATTTGACTATGAGAGCCAATGGGCATGGGAAGTACAGCCACAGGGTAAGGACTTTGATTATTTCAGACTGGTCTATGATCTATACTGCTGTCTGAGAAAACTTGGACTGGACATTGACATACTTCCACCAAATGGGAAATTGCTAAATAACTATTCTTTGATACTAATACCTGGGCTTTTTTCGATCTCTGACGAGCTATCACAAGCTTTATCGTCCTATAAAGGTGAACTACTGCTAGGCCCTCGCACAGACACTAAAACTGAAGATTTCTATATTCATTCTGACAGTGTATCTAAACTTATGCAATTGCCTATAAAATTGGACCAAGTAGAGACACTTCGACCCTTTGAAACAAGGAATATAGAAGGAGTCGGTACTTTCCATACTTGGATCGAGAAGCTAAAAGTACAGGATGAATTCGTTCCTCCTCTAATCCACAATCAAAACAAGACTTATATAGGAGGATGGCCTGATGAAAAAACATTTATTTCTATTCTATATAACTGTTTGGATCGGGCTGGTCTTCAGCCTCAACTTCAAGAAGAAGGTGTCCGGCTGCAGAATGGGTTTGTGATAGATTATGAGAAGGTCAGTTTTGAACTTTTGAAATGATTGAAACGGGAATAAAACCCCAGCTCGGCCCTACTCTCCTCTGTCTACTTTTATATAACTATTGAATAATTCTTAGCAAGCAATTTATTTTCATTGCATCAATTTGTTATCGGACCAAATCTACAGTTCCCTGCTTGATAATATTGTCTTCCTCTGGAAAATCAAGCAATCCATAGCTCAAAAACCAACCATATGTACCAGTCAACATATTTTGACCACCCTTTTTTCCATCCCAAGAATCAATTGGGTTATTACTTTCAAAAACAACAATACCCCACTTATCGTATATAAGAAACCTAAAATGAGAAAGGTTTAAATTCTCTGCAAAGGAGGCCATAAAAAAGTCATTTATCCCATCCCCATTTGGTGAAAAGATGTTTGATAAATAAACATTGTTTAGGCATTCTAATGGTTCTATATCAAGATGCAAACTAATACTACCGCAATCGAGTTCTGCTATAACTGTTTGAGCCCTAATTTGATCTAAAACTCTAAATTCACCAACGATTCCATCATCCCAATAAAATTCTGCTGATTCCAAAAGTGGAAAATCAAATTCATCCAATAATCGAATTTCAAGAGGACGGTCAGCACAAGCCTGGATTTCTTTTGTTAATTCTAATGGTAATTGAGTCAGTTCAAGGTCATCAATATGATAATAAAAAGATCGAAAAACTCCACTGCTGGCCATTGTTTCAGTACACGGCGGCAATTCTCCAAAAGTTCCAAGAGGCATTATTAATGCAAAGAAGGATTCTCCACCTTTAGCCTCAAAACAAGTCGATACTAATGTCCATTCCTCGGAACCATCACCTTTAATTTCTTCCGAATCCAAAGTGGCTACCATATCAGCAGAAGTTGAGGCAGAGCCAAAAGCAAAATTATTAACTACACGTATACTGTCTTCGGACACATAAAGATCAATATGCTTTTCAGGATTGAGGGAACAGCCAGAGAATGAATCATCAAGTCCTTGAAATGAGCCTTGATTGAATATGGCCATTTGAAAAAAGTAGGTCTGACCTTCTACCAATGGTCTTGTGAGTTCAATAGCTATTCCTTCTGTAAAATAGGTTCCATTTGAATTCCAACGTGACCAAATGCCAGCATAGTTACTGCCTTCGAAAGGAGTTAGTTCATCATTCCAAAAAACAAAATCATTTTCATCAAAATTACATGTCCCTTCAAAGAAATCAGGGGTTGCATCCAACAAATACCACAGCTTCATCCTTTTAAATCCCTGATCTGGTCGTTCACATTCCCCATCAATGACAATCTCAAACCCCCCATCAGGAATGAGGTTTTGCCCATATAGAGAGGAGTAGACGGGAAGAAAATTTAAAACAAAAAGAGCTATAAAATAATATAATAAATAGTAGGGATCATTAGTGAATAGTCTTGAATGATTAGATATCATCATTCTCTAATATATTTTTAAACCAGTTTTAATCCAATCACTAAATTTATAATTTGAAAGCTTTTTCTGCGATAATGCTATCATTCGTTCTTAGCTGTATAAAATACATACCGTGAACTAAATCACCTGTCACTTCCCATTTCCAAATACCTTTTCTGTTTTTAGCAACATCTTGTGATAATAGGGTTTTAACTAATTTTCCTTGTATGTCATAAAGACTTAAATCAAATGGTTCGATGTTTTCAAGTTCATACTCTATTATTACAAAATCAGTAAAGTAACTCGGATATATTTTCAGTTTATTTTCATCAACTACATTGATGTTAGAAATTTCTTCTTCGATAGTTAATAATTGATTGGCAGGCACATTAGTCAATTGTTGTGCATTACCTCCTACCCATCTTACTATTACAGAACGTACCGTCTCATGGTCACCTAGTCCAAAATGAGCAATGGTACTGTTTTGGGACATATGACTAGAACCACCATCAATTTCCCTTACCAACAACCTATTATCGGTTATAACTTCTACACGTGAACCAATTCCATTCTTGTCAGCTCTTTTACCCTTAAGCTGAATCTTAAGCCAATTGCCATTGGCAGCATCGTTGCGAAATAGAAGAGTGCGCGCAGGAGGTAAAGTCGATGTAGGATCACGTGGTTCCTGATTCACTACTAACAAATCCATATCTCCATCATTATCATAATCAAAAACTACTGAGCCCCGCCCTATTCTGGGATCATCAACACCAGTACGGCGGCTAACGTCTTTGTAATCGCCATCAAATGACTCAAAGAAAAAATTATGGTTAGGTCTAATCGTAGGGTTTAATGCTCCATTATTTACAAATAAGTCTAAATCTGTATCATGGTCAAAATCAAAGAAGTTTGCTCCCCAACTAACGGGTACACCACGATATCCAGGATTATTAATAAGTGTAGAAGTATTTCCAGCAATTTCTCCAAAATTTAGAAAGGATGTGCCATTCTGGTTTTTAACAAAGAGACTAGCACTAATATTAGTGACATAATAATCCATCCAGCCATCAAAGTCATGATCACCAGCAGCTATTCCCATCGCGTTCATACCAAAATTGAGTTGAAGCCCATTAGATTTATCTGTTAAAGATTTAATTGGATAATCATTTCTCAATGCAACATTAGGATTCGCTTTGAATCCAAAATCATTGGCAATAAGCAAATCGAGATCCTGATCATTATCCCAATCTGTAAAGACACCTTCAAATCCAAAACCATCGTGATTCATACCATACAAATCACTTGCCTCTACAAAGTATTCTCCACTGGTATTGATAAATAAAAAATCTACTGCCGGTGCATAATTATTAATAATTGTCTGTTCATTGAAAATAGATACACCATTTGGTGATGCTGCAAAATAATTGGCTACGAATAGATCTGGAAAGCCATCAGCATTAATGTCCCCAAAAGAAGCACTCATACTATTACTTTTATGATTATCCAATCCATATTGGCGTGTAACATCTTTAAATGTTCCATCTCCATTATTCAGAAAAAGTAAATTGGGTGATAACTCTCTATCAGCTTTATAATACATGGTTGTGACCAGAAGGTCCTTGTACCCATCTCTGTTCACATCTGCCGCTGTAGCTCCTTGTGTGTGTATTGGAATGGTGTTTTCAAATCCTGCTCCTTCAATAACATTAGTAAAGGTGCCATCTCCGTTATTTTTGTAAAGAGCATCTGCATTATTCCCTCCGGTCAGATATACATCTTCGAAACCATCGTTATCATAATCTATAATCGCTGCCCCTCCGCCAAAAGTCGCCAAATCCACCTTAAAAGCATGATCAATTCCTGCAAATCTTGATACTTCAGTAAAGTATTGTGCTGTGAGGACATTATTAAAAGAAAATGCTAGTAAAAAAAGTATGATCCTTATTCTCATCAGGTTAATTTTTACTTGTTCAGATAGTTGGCTTACCGCATTGTCTATTTCTAAAATTATAATAATTCTTTATACTCAGTACACAAATATTAAAAACTATGGAAAAAAAGATAGGCCCAATCGAAATCAGGCCCATTTTACATTTTAATTAATCTGTTGAGATATTATCAATATCCAGGATTTTGTGTCAAATTGGGATTCAAATCCATTTCCTTTTGAGGAATGGGAAATAGCATATGTTTAGGATCAATAAAGACTCTTGTATCAATTGATTCGCCAAATAATGTGATTGTATTTCTAACTTCAGCATCACCCCATCTTAACAAATCAAAATATCTGGTACCTTCCCAAGGGAACTCAACATGACGCTCCTGCTTTATTGCATCTAACATTTGTGACTTGCTCAATCCTGAAACCAGATCAGGCAAACCCGCTCGATTACGGACCTGGTTAATGGCATCATAAACGTCCTGATTAGGCCCTGAAACTTCATTTGTCGCTTCAGCGAAATACAGCAAAATATCGGCATAACGGAACAAAATAAGATTAGTCTCGTTGCACGAACATCCACCTTCGCCAATAGTAGCATCAAGATCTACCCATTTTCTAATAGCATAAAATGGTGAAAATCCTGAAAGGCTGGCATCATATAGTTCACCTCTCCATTCAGAAACTCCAGGTACAAATAAATTGCCAAACATCCTTGGATCTCTGTTAGCATATGGGTTGTCAGGATCAAATAAAGGAGATTCGTCAATAGACATACCATCAGTCATCTGAAAGGCATTTGCCAATTGATCACTGGGTGTTATAGAACCCCATCCTCTCCCTGGAGCACCTTCTGGTCCTGGAGCAAGTGCCACTTGCATGAAGTTTCCTTCTCCTTGGGTTCCTTCCGTATACTGAATATCAAAGAGTACTTCCCTATTGTTCTCATTATCTGCACTAAACACGGATTCGTAGTCATCCAGCAATCCAATCACGCTTGGATTTGCCGCTGACAAGTCCATGAGCTTTCTAGCTTCTGCAATGGCTCCCTGGTAATCCTTATTGTACAATTTTAAACGAGTCTTTACGGCTATAGCAGCCTGCTTAGTAGGTCGTCCAACATCTCCGTTGAAAGGTGTTATATCCAGATTTGCTTCTGCAAAGTCCAAATCATCATAGATGGATGATAGTACTTCTGATTTTGGTGTTCTCCCTACTACCAATCCTTCGTCACGTGTTAACACATTCAAAACAAGTGGAACATCACCATAAAGATTAACCATCTCCTGATAAATTAATCCCCTCAAAAACATTGCCTCAGCGACTATTTTGCTTTCACTTTCGGAATCTAAACCAACATTACCAACATTTGCAAGCACTGAATTGGCTCTAAATATTCCTTCGTAACCGAAGTCCCATTTGCTGTTTATTATTCCTCCAGAAGTCGCACTATGTTCACCTTTGGCTATGGTCGTATATTCTTGTTCCCATGGGCAACATCCAACACCATTGTCTGTGAGGATATCAAAATTTTGATGCATCCAGTAAAATGATCCGCCCCAAATACTCCCTTGGAAAACATCATAGATACCATTAAGTGCTCGAAGAACATCTTCCTGTGTTTCAAAAAATCCTTCTACACTTCCTTCACTGATAGGTGCTTTTTCAAGAAAGCTATCACTGCACCCTACGGCACCCAAAATAACGAGTGCAAATACAAGAAGAGTTTTATTAATTGATTTCATTTTAATAATTTTTTTCTATTTGAATTAAAACTTGATATTCACTCCTCCAGTAAACATTTTTAATTGGGGATATACAGCTGTTCCGTTTGTTTCTCTTGGTGGTCTTTCTGGGTCAAACCCTATAAAGTCTGTAACAGTAAATAAATTCGTGCCATTTACAAATATTCTAGCGCTTTTAATAAAATTGTCTTTGAACATATCTGCTGGGAAATTATATCCAATTTGTAAATTCTTGAGTCTGAAATAACTCCTACTCGTGGTAAACCAAGAATGATCTACACTGTAATTCGACCCTTGACTTATCGACAATCTCGGTAGAGAAGCATCTGTGTTTTGTGGGGTCCATCGATCTCTCCAAATCGCGGAAACACCACCACTATTTGCAAAAGGAGCGAAAAATCGTCCTGTCTCAAATACTTGAGCATCAGCAATACCTTGAAATATAGCAGCCACATCAAATCCTTGAAATGAAAACGATGTATTGATCCCGTAGGTCCAGGTAGGTTCGTCCTTACCCAATACCGTTCGATCTTCAAAGTTGACAATACCATCGCCGTTAGTATCTTCATACTGCAAGTCACCTGGTGCTGGAGCGCCAAAAATAGATTGATCAGGAGCTGCATCAATTTCTGACTGAGATTGGAAAATTCCAAGGGCATTCATACCATAAAGAGCATTGATCGGTGATCCTCTTTGAATGATAAATGCGCCATCGATTACCCTATCAGCTTGTCCTAATAACATTGGGTCAATTTGCTTTACCTCACTATTCACGTGAGTAACATTAAAGCCAATACTAAAATTTCCTTTGCCAAAATTGTGCTGATAACTTGTAAATAATTCCCAACCTTTATTCTGCACTTCGGCTATGTTAACCGTGGTTGGTGTTCTCACACCTGTTACTCCTGGGTTATTTTGATCAAACAATATGTCTGAGGCATTTCTAACAAAATAATCGGCTTCAACGCTTAAAGCACCATTGAGCATAGATGCATTTATTCCTATATCCGTTTGTGTTGATGTTTCCCATCGGATATCTGAGTTTCCTAGTGAGGATTGTGCAGCAGCACCTACAATGGTTCCACCAAAATTATAGGCTGGCTCAAATGATATACTTGCAGCAAAAGGATAATTGCTACCTAAATTCTGATTGCCTAACTGGCCCCATGAACCCCGAATTTTAAGAAACTCAATAAATCCACTATTGTCGAAGAAATCTTCTTCAGACAGAACCCATCCTGCCGATACTGATGGGAAAGTACCCCATCTGTTATTGGCACCAAATCTAGATGAACCATCACGTCTAATATTGAATTCAAACAAATACTTATTGTCAAAATCATAATTTACACGACCAAAAAAGGATCGTAATGCCCATTCCGTGGCTCCACCCGAGTTTGTAGATGTCTCGGGGTTACCAGTACTTAATGCAGGCAATGAATTACTTGGTATTTCTAACCTTGCAGCTTGAAAGAATTTGGTTTCTGAACTTTCCTGATTGATACCTCCTAATACTTTGAAATTATGATTGTCGAAAGATTTTTCATAAGTGGCTTGTAGCCAAGAAGTGAGATTTAATGTTTCTTGATGGAAGTTAGTAAACTGACGGTTTTCAAGCCATACAAGTCCTAAATCACCTGTTCGCCAATCATAAGTTTCAAATCTACGATTAAAGAAATCATCGTCATCTGTTTGGTAGTTCGCTGCAAATGTTCCTTTTATCTTGAAATTATCAATTGGCTCATACTCCGCATAAAAACTGCCAAGAAATCGATTATCCTTAAGGACTCTGTTCAAAGCTTGTACCTCTGCAAGGATATTTGGAGTTGAAAGTTCAAGACTATTTAAAGTTCTATCTCTATCTGCCAATCTACCCTGACTATCATATGCTGGAAAATTAGGTCCGAGACGTGTTGCTCTTGCCAAGACTCCTCCGTCCTGACCTACATTATCAAGATTGGATTCCTGACGACTTATATAAAAACTACCTCCAATATCAAATCTATCATTAACCTCGGTGTCAATATTTATTCTTGCATTGTATCTTTTACTACCATCCGTATTTTTTACTATTGACTCTTGATCCAAATATCCAAGAGAAATATTAAAGTTTGTAGTTTCACTTCCACCACTGATTGAAAGATTATGTTGCTGTATAGCACCATTTCTAAATATCTCATTAAACCAGTTGGTATTCGGACCATTGGCATAATCGTTGATCACGTCTGCTGGATAAAGAGGAGGTCTTCCTGAGTTGATATCCGCTTCATTTCTAAGATTCATGAATTCCTGCGAATCCCAAATGTAATCAGGAACAGAATTGACCTGAGATGTACCAGTAAATCCTGTATAGTTGAAAGTAGGTTTAGAATTACGTTCACCCCTTTTTGTAGTTACTAAAACGACACCATTTGCTGCCCTGGCTCCATATATCGCAGCCGAAGCAGCATCCTTGAGAACTGTAACTGACTCAATATCATTAGGATCTATATTATCAAAAGGAGCTTCTATTCCATCCACAAGAATCAATGGATCGGGATTATTGAGTGTACCTATACCTCTAATTCTAATGGTTGCCCCATCCTGTCCAGGTTCTCCCGAATTTTGGTTTACCCATACACCGCTTACTTGTCCTTGTAAACTTTGTGATGCACTTGTGAGAGGTCGTGCAGCGAGAATCTCCGCATCAACGATTCCTACAGCTCCCGTGAGGTTGGCTTTCTTCTGTGTACCATATCCAGTTACTACAACTTCATCCAGCTGACTACCGGCTTGGAGAACCACATCAATATTAGAGCTTGTTCCCACAGTAATTTCTTGAGTAGCAAATCCAGTAAACGAGAAAACTAGAACATCGCCTTCATTAGCTTCAATTGAGTAAGCTCCAGAAATATCAGTTATTGTTCCAGATGAAGTTCCTTTGACCAATACATTAGCACCGATAAGGCCTTCTCCGTCGGTAGCAGATATGATTCCACTTACAGTCTGACTGACTCCATTAAAAGAAATCAACATGGAAAAAGAGATCAATATACACTGAGTTAGTTTTTTCATAACAGAATTATTAATTCCAATAATTGGTGATACTTTAATTAAACTTTGTGTAATAATACAATAACAAAACATAAATCACTAAAAGAAGTGTTATTTTTACACATTAAAATGAATAATGTCGTAATGGACATCTCAAATAGCTCAGTAAAAATCCCCAAACACCTTAAAGATTCTCCAAAATTTTATAGTGGTGTCGAAAAATTACTTATCGCTGTTGACTGTATTATTTTTGGATTTGATAAAACTAACCTCAAGTTATTGCTCTTTAAAAGGAAGGTCCAACCTTTTAAAGATAACTGGACACTAATAGGAAGCTTTGTTCGTAAAAGCGAAAATCTAGAACAGGCAGCAAAAAGAATACTTTATGAAGCTACGGGCCTATCAGAAGTGTTATTAAAGCAATTGTTCTGTTATGGCAGAACAGATCGTGATCCAGGTGATCGGGTTATTTCAATTGCCTATTATGCATTAATCCCTTTAATCGAAGATAATGAATGTACAACTGGTGAACATGAGGCACAGTGGTTTGAAGTGGACAATGCACCCTCGGTAATCCTTGATCATAATGAAATGGTCTTTAGTGCTAGAAAAAAGCTTTGTGAGAATACCAAATATGAGCCCATCGGATTTGAACTGCTACCTGAGAAATTCACTTTGCCACAATTAAGGTTATTGTACGAAGCTTTGTTTCAAAGAAAACTAGATCGACGAAATTTCAGTAAAAAAATACTATCTATGGATATTCTTGAAAAACTGGATGAAAAGGATAAAAGCACTTCTACCAAAGGAGCCAACTTGTATCGATTTGATGAATTGAAATACAAGGATAAGTTAGAAAATGGATTCTATTTTAAAATTTAGCTAATTAGGACAGGTTTGAAGTCATTTAGCAGTTTCAATATGTCAACAAACATATTACTATAACCAATCATTCCAATATTGATGAAATAAAAGTGTCTTCTATTCAAATTTGATTTGGGACCTAACCTCTTAATAGTCAATATATGCTAAAAAGTAAATTATATGAAATGTAACCATATTCTTGGGTGCAAGATGATATGGCTCTTCCTATAAATGCTCTTGTTCTGAATAATTTTTCCTTGTCCTTGGATTGAGAAATTAGTAATTGTCATAAATATGAGACCTCATCATATTCTTCTAAAAGAATAAGTAAAAAATTAGAAACATGATTTCCTATTTTTCATTTGTATCTATAGGGTTACGATTGTGAAGGTTCTAATTATTCTATATCAATTTAAAATAAATGAACACCAATAATTTAAACATTCCTAATATAGATTTACCAAGAATAGTAATTGTTGGATGTGGTTTTGCTGGACTTAAATTAGTAAAAGCAATCAATAGCAAATACTATCAGGTAGTCCTTCTTGATAAAAACAATTATCATACATTCCAACCTTTAATGTATCAAGTTGCCAGTTCTGGATTAGAACCAGATTCTATTGTATACCCAATTCGAAAAGTTTTTAAAGGAAAAGACCATTTTCATTTTAGGATGACTGAAGTACAAGAGGTAGACACATCGGCTTGCCAATTGACTACAAGCATAGGAAAAATTAATTATGATTTCCTCGTTATTGCAACTGGTGCTACAACTAATTTCTTTGGTATATCAAATATTGAGAAGTACGGTTTTACGATGAAAAGCCTTCGAGAATCTTTGGACTTAAGAAGTATTATCATACAAAATTTTGAAAAAGCTCTCACCCTTTCAAGAATTGATGAAAGAGAGCGATATATGAATTTTGTAATAGTTGGCGGTGGTGCTACTGGTGTTGAATTAGCAGGTGCACTAGCTGAACTAAAAAAGAACACACTACCAAAAGACTACCCCGATTTAGATTTATCTCAAATGCAAATTCACGTAATTGAGGCATCAGATCGAATATTGAGTAATATGAGTGCGAATGCATCTAAGAAATCTTATCAATTTCTAAAAAAATTAGGCATAAACGTTTGGTTAAATACAATTGTAAAAGATTATAAGGACGATATAGTAATTACCAATAAAAAAAGCTTCCATACAAAAACTTTAGTTTGGTCTGCTGGGGTGATGGGTGCCCCAATTGAAAACTTAAGTCACACATTAAACAAACACAATCGCATTAAAACCGACAAATACAATAGAGTAAAAGGGTTAGAAAAAAATGTTTTTGCAATTGGTGATGTTGGATGTATTGAAAGAGAAAACAATGAATTTGGACACTCAATGTTAGCATCTGTTGCTGGACAACAAGGGCATCAACTCGGAGTCAATTTCAATTTATTAGCTAAGGACAAAGACCTACAACCTTTTAACTACCATGATAAAGGAACAATGGCAACAGTAGGAAAAAACAAAGCTGTAGTGGATTTACCTTTTTTTAAGTTCTCAGGAATCTTTGCTTGGGTGATATGGATGTTATTGCACCTCATGTTATTAGTAGATTTTAGGAATAGAATGATTGTGTTTACTAATTGGTGCTGGAGTTATTTCAATTCTGACAAAGGGCTTAGACTAATAATTAGAGAAGTAAAGAGGAAAGGAGAATCTTAATTTTGGTAATTTGTAATCTGCTCAACATCTACACATTCATTAACTAGATACACAATGCTAAGAATTGGATTTATACTTTTGAAAATTGGAGAATTAACCACAAAACTATAAGAAAATTGATTTAGGATTATTTGTCTTCTTTACTATCAAAAAAATAGAAATGGTCTATATCTATTTTTTCATATCGGAAAACATTAAAATGATATTCACAAATTGTAAGATCAAATAAGATATCAAGACTCATATGGAATTATTTCTTTTGCCAACTTTCCATTGATAAGTAAGAAAATTGGAACATAATTAAAACCTAACATTTATGACAACTTCTATCAAAAAAGGCTTTTTAAAAGATACTTTCTCATCTAATCATTCCTAAATAAAAATTGAAATGGCTCGAAATTACATGTTCAAGGAAATTGCAAATACTGATGAGTTAACTGAATTAAGAAATGAATGGCTAAGTACCTTAACAAGCCCCCAAGATGGAATGTGGGAATCTTTTAGGAATAGCGGAAAGGAGTGGGGAATCGTGCAAGACAATGAATTGATTGGGTACTCTTCTATAGGTGAAAACAACCAATTGATTCAATTTTATATTTCGCCAAAGCACTTAGGGAAAGGTGAATCAATTTTCAAAGAGTTCATTGAAAAACTTAGTATTGAAACAGGTATCGTAGGCACAAATAATCCTTGCTACTTATCAATTGCATTAAACTTTGCCAAAGAATTTAATGTAAATACATATTTATTCAGAAATAATTATCCAGTCTATATTGAGGAAAAGGAAGGGGAATTGAAAGAGTGTCAAAATGAAGATATTGAGAAAATAGTACATTTTTGTCATTATAGTATGGGTGCTCCCAAAGAATGGTTAGCAGGATACATAAAAGATTTAACTGAGAAAAAAGAAATATTCTATCTTGAACATGGTGATGAAATCATAGGAACATGTGAAGTGAGGAAAAGTACAACAGCTGGTGACTTTGCTGATATTGGAATGGTGGTGTCTCCTGATTATAGAAGAAAAGGATTTGGTACCTATCTACTTAATGAAGCTAAAAAAATAGCTATTGAATGGAAAAAGACCCCAATCTGTTCTTGTGAAAAGGACAATATTGGTTCAATAAAGTCTATTCATAATAGTGGATTTGTGAGTATGTATCAGCTACTCCTAATTTCTTTCAATTAGAAAACTGATAAGATGAATTAGCTGTTTTTGTGATACATGATCCATAGTTCCATATTGTCAGCTGTTCTTATGAATAAACAGTTGGATTTAATGTCATAATGAGTAAAAACATTTCCGTTTGGTATGAGGATAATGAAGTTGATCCTCAAGATTTACTAGGAACGCAAAACATTAGCATTGATTTTTGGGAATTACCACTACAAATAATCATAGGTATAAAAAGGCTAAATGAACTAGGGCATTAATACCCGATATATTTTGTTAGAAGAAATGACATGGTTGAACTCGAATATGAAATATCAATATAAGAATCAAACATCAACAATATATCATTCAAGCCTGAGAACATGATATCAATGTGGAATGATGATTCAGGCAAAAAAGAAATGGGTGATTCTGAATCTCTTTCATTTGAATTTTCTCTCCCAGAACAACTAGTTAATAGAATAGATTTTAAAAATATGAGAAGTAAAAAAGAAGAAGATAGACATCTTTAGACTTTTTCACATTAAATGAAGACAACTGTCCCTATTCTTTTAATGTACATGACAGTCTGAGTGAAGCAGAATTAGCATTTGGCACAGAGGCCAATGCTCTCAAATGTTTTGAAAAATATTTGGAGTTAAATCCCAATATTGAAAACCCCAAAAGCATAATTGCCAAATTACAAAACAAACAATTCAGTAAATCAATAACTATGACATCTAACTAATCACTAAAAACAGATCAAAATGAAGAAGTATAAAAAAGAGGACATTGAAATAGTCTGGAATTCAGATAAGTGCACACATGCAGGATTTTGCGCAAGACAACTATCCAAAGTTTTTAAACCGAAAGAACGTCCATGGATTCAACCAGAAAATGCGACGAAACAAGAAATCATTGATCAAGTAAAGAAATGTCCATCGGGTGCTTTATCAATTCAAAAATCAAAGTAAAAAACTCTACTTAAAATTCCCAAACGGATGTAAATAGTAAGACAATGAATTTCGATCTCAAAAAATCCATTGAATTTCTGCAAAGGACTCCTATTGTAATAGAATCTCAATTAAGTGGATTATAAGATGATTGGCTGAAAAATAATGAGGGAGAAAATACATGAGCCCATATGAAATAGGTCACCTTATTTATGGATTAAAAACAGACTGGATAACTAGAACAAAAATCATCATTTCAAATTATAGCAATAATACTTTTGAATCTTTTTACAGATTTGCTCAAGGAAATGAAGATTCAGAAAGGCCCATCAATAAACTGATAGAAAAATTTGAGGGGTTATAATCTAAAAGAATTAGAAAACCTACAAATTAATAGTTCAATTTTAATGGAGAAAGGAATCCATCCTGAATTAGGGGATGTCAGTCTAAAAGAACTTCTGGCCTCCTGGGTCGTTCATGATTTGGGCCATATTTCTAAAATTTCAAGAGTGATGGCAAAACAATACAAAGCAGAAATCGGACCATGGATTGCATTCCTTAGGATACTTAAGTAGTAATATTTACAAAAGTGTATGTATGCAGAATTTAGAAAAGACCAAATAATAAACCTAACTATGAAATTTCTCTCCTTTCTCAGCCATTTGCACTAATCTATCTGGAGGCATAAATCTAACTCCATATTTGCCATGAAGATCATACATCCTATTCACCACATTCTGAATACCCATTGTATCCATGGCTCTAAATGGGCCACCAGTGAAAGGCATAAAACCCATCCCAAATACAGCGCCAATATCCCCATCTTTAACACTAGATATAATTCCTTCTTCCAAGCAATTTATGGCCTCCTTATAAAGCAACATAACTGCTCTATCTTGAATCTCTTCTAAAGCCAATTCCTCACCCCCATTACCTTTAAAATATTGATAAGCAGTATTATCCACTCCTTTTCTTTTTCCCTTTTCGTCATAAGAGTAAAAGCCTTTTCCATTCTTCTTGCCTTTTCTTCCGTCCTTATACATTTGTACAGCAGCTTCACTAATTATTACCCCTTCCCTATTTTCAAAAAGAGATTTAGAGCTTTCAGTAACATGAGCGACAATATCTAGTCCTACTTGATCAGCTACAGTTATTGGCCCCACAGGAAATCCTTTTTTCACTAATGCTTTATCCACAGTATCTATTGCCAATCCCTCATCCAGCATCAGCATACATTCATTTGAATAAGGTGCTAAAATCCTATTCACATAAAACCCTGTACCATCTTTTACCACGATACAAGTCTTTCCTTGTCTTACACCCAACTGATAGCAAGTAGCAATTACTGACTCTGAAGTTTTATCTGTTTTTACAATCTCTAATAGTGGCATTTTTGGTACTGGAGAGAAATAATGCATGCCAATCACATTCTTCGGCTTCTTGGCATGAGATGCCATCTCAGTAACTGAAAGTGAAGAAGTATTCGTCGCAATTATTACGTCCTTATCACAATTCTTTTCAATGTCTTCAATAATCCTCTTCTTCAATGACATCTCCTCTAAAACTGCCTCTATGACCACATCTGCAGAATTAAAATTAGCATAAGTCAAATCCCCAGTGACATTGCTGATTTGTTGTTCTGCTTGAATTTTAGTGATTGATTTTCTTTTTAATCTCTTTTTGATACTTGTCCATATCTGCTTATAGGCTCCATCTATGACTTCTTGTTTGATATCTTTTAATAGGACATTTACGCCTTTCGTTGCACTTACTTCTGCTATACCAGCACCCATAAAGCCTGCCCCGATAATCCCAAGATTGTCCACTTCTTTTGCACCTTTGAATGGATTTTTTTTGTTATCTGTCATGGCAAAAAAGATAGATCTAAGTGCAGCACTCTCTGGCGTCAACATCAGTTTTTCAAACCATTCTAACTCCTTTGCATATCCGGCATTTACTCCTTTTTTGTACCCCGTCTCCACACAATCTATTATAGCAGGTATGGCTGGATAGTTTCCTTGAGACTGCTTAAGTGCCATTTTTTTTGCTTGAGAAAATAGGACTCCTCTTCCCAATCCACTTTCTAGAATTTTTTCAGCGAGTGATAATCTTGATTTACGTTCGATTGGTTTGTCGATCAATCTTTTAGCCATCTTAATAGCCGCCTGAAGTAACTTGCCTTCATCTGTAAGATCATCTACAAGACCAAACCTTTTACATCGCCTAGCATCCAGCTGTTTACCTGTGAGCATCATATCTAATGCCTTTTGGATACCAATAAGACGAGGTAATCTCTGCGTTCCACCTCCACCGGGAAGTATACCTAATTGCACCTCTGGCAAACCCATTTTTGTTCTTGGAGAGCGCGTGGCTATTCGACCTTGACAAGCCAGAGCCATTTCTGTGCCAAGACCAACACAAGCACCATTGATGGCTGCTACGAAAGGTTTAGAGCTATTCTCTAATAATTCAAGAGATTGATGTCCTTGAGCTTGATATGGCTTGAAATCACCTTCCTTTTCTATTTGAAAGGACTTGATATCAGCACCTGCCATAAAATCCGGCTTCTTACTGATAAATACAGCTGCTCTAATACTAGCATCCTCTTGAATCTTTGGATATAAATCTCCCATAATTTGAATTACATCAGGAGATACTACATTCATAGTTTCCTTTTTATTATCAATCCAAATGATGGCAATATCATCTTTTACTTCTATGGTTAGAAAGTCTTCGAATTTCATAACTAACTTCTTATCTTCTATTGATTACAACTTCTTAAGCAACATAGCATGTCCATGAGCCCCTGCCGCACAAGCAGCTAAAAGACCATATTTTCCCTTTTCTTTTATTAATCTATTCGCTGTAGTGGTGACTAGCCTTCCTCCTGTAGCTCCAAATGGATGACCTATAGAAAGAGAACCGCCCCAGAGATTAAATTTGTCCATTGATACCTTCCCTACCGCTTTATCTCTTCCTAAATTTTCCTGTGCAAATTCATCAGATGCTAATGCCTTTAAATTAGACAGGATCTGACCAGCAAATGCCTCATGAAACTCAATAACATCCATTTCTGCAAGAGTCATATTTGCTTTTTTAAGTACCATAGAAGTCGCGTATGCCGGTCCTAAAAGCAACTCATCTTCTAAACTCTGGCCTGAAAATGCAAACTCCAAAATTTCTACTTTTGGCTTAAATCCCAATTCTTTTGCCTTCGTTTCAGACATAATCAAAACAGCAGAAGCACCATCAGTTAGAAAAGAAGAATTGGCAGCGGTAAGTGTTCCATATTTCTTATCAAAAGCAGGTCTTAATCTAGCAACCTTTTCCATTGTGGAGTCTCCTCTTACACCATTGTCTTTATCAATATTTTGAAATTTTGGCGGTAGATGTACATCTACCATTTCTTCTGATAAGTGCCCTGCTTCATGTGCTTTAGCGGCTAATTGATGAGACCTCACTGCAAATTTATCCTGTTCTTCTCTACTGACCTGAAACCTCGCTGCCATGATATCACAATCCTGGCCCATCACTCTATCCGTGCTATATTCTGCAACTGCCGGTCGTTCAGGCACAAAATCAGAGATTCTAAGTGAAGACACAAACTTCAAATTATCCCCCAATGTTTTTAGTTTCTGAGCCATGAACAGCTTCTTCCTCATCTTACGAGGAAAAAGAATAGGAGAATCAGAAGTATGATCAATTCCTCCTGCAATCACAACATCGCTTTGACCGGTCATTATCTCCATACACCCATCTGCAATTGCTCTATTGGCAGAAATACATGCCTGGGACACAGTGCGGCAAGGTGTCTTATTAGATATTCCGGCAGCAATGGCAGCTTCCCTTGCCACATTTGGTGTTTTGACATTAGAGATCACATTTCCCATTATCACACTATCTATAGCATCAGCATTGAGTCCTGTCTTATTCAATAATCCCTTTATTGCAAATCCACCTAACTGATATGACAGTAAATCCATATAGTTTGTCCCTGACTTGAGGAAAGGAGTTCGACATCCATCTATTACTACAACTTTGTTCATAGTTACTTTTTTAAAGTGCGGAAAGATATAAGAAACTGAGAAAAGACTGAAGCAGATGTATAGAGCGCATAAAAAGCAAAATTTATTTCTATCAACCCGACATCTGACCTCATAATAATCATCTCATTACAGGTATATGTATCATCACAGATGTACCTCTATCTGGGCTACTATCCCATTCAAGATCACCTTTGAGCATATTGACTCTACTTTTAATATTTTCTAACCCTAGACCTTTCTTTACCTTTTCTTCATCAAACCCCTTACCATTATCCTCCACTTTCACAAATAGCTCCTTGTTTTGCTGGCTAAGTTGGATATCCAGTTCTGTGGCTTCAGAGTGTTTAATTGCATTATTCAGAAGCTCTTGAATAATTCTATATACATGCAATTTCTTTTCATTTGAAAGCCCAGTATCAATTTTATTTGTATGTAAAAATATTTCAGGATTTCCACTTGCTGAATAGCGATTGATCAAATCATTAAGGGCCGCAGACAGGCCAATTTTTTCTAAAGAAGCAGGTTTCAAATTCCTAGAAATATCCCTTACCTCTCCACATGCATGATCTATTAATCCATAAATTTTTTGATAGGACATATCCGCAGTAAGTTTTTTATGATCCAACTGTAGCGAATCATATTGAAGTTTGAGGGTGGAAAGTAACCCTCCTAGGCTATCATGCAGATCATTTGCTATTCGAGATCGTTCTAGTTCTTGTCCATTCATCATCGCTTCAAGACTTTGGATACGTAGATCGTTTTGCAGTTTCATAATCCGCTGTCTGTCTAGCTCTTCTCTTTGTTGTGTGATCAAGCTTCGAGTTTTACCTCTCTGGTTATAGTATCTGATGATATAGTAAACAGCCAGAATACCAACAAATAGTAGTGCTCCCAAAGCGATTAAAAGTCTTCTACTTTGTTGCAATTTTGCTAGTCCTTCTTCATTTTCAGTTTCAAGATTTTCAATTGCTTTCTCTTTCTCTTGGGCTTGATATTCTAATGCAAGCTGATTAGAAATAGCAAATTTTTCGCTATCTCTTTGAGCTTCTTTTAAGGCATCAGCCTTTTTCAGATAGAATAAAGCTTGCTGATCTTTTTCATTCTCTTCATAGCACTTCGAAAGAATCTCTGAGACCCTAATTTCTATTTTATAAGGAATATTGGGTATAAGTTCAGCTTCTTTGAGTTTAGAGATAGCTAGGTCATAATTATCATCTCGAAAGTAATAGTAACCCATGTCCATTAGGGCTTCCGCCGAATACTTTACTTGATCGAGCTTTTTTTCTAATTTGACCACTGTCCCGGCCATTTGCACAGCTTCTTCAACCTTGCCCATACTGCCCAACAACTGAGAGAGCAATAAACGATTTTGAATTTCCTGACTCTTATTTTGGCGTAAAAGAGATTTATCTAGAGCTGCTGAAACGATATCCAATCCACCTTCAAAATCAAACTGTGCTAATAATACTCTCCCTAATGCTGTAGCTGCTTCTATTTCTAGAAAGTCAATGCTATTCTCTTTATAAAAGGTCAATGCCTCTTCAGAAAGTCGTTTTGCATCATTTAGAAAAAGGCCTTCAGAGGTATAAAAATTGGCCAATTCCAATCTAGCCATATGGTAACCAGCCTCGTTCTTCTCAACTTTGAAATAAGTAGAACTAGAAGTTAGATCTTCCACTACTTCTTTTCGTTTCAGCGGTAAAGTCTTATAAATCAAAGCTCTTTGATAATAAGCCTTAGCCAAAGAAATGAAATCGCTGCTTGTCCTGTAAGCCCTGATTTCTTTATCCAATTCCTCCAAATTCTGATTCGGAGTATTGAGAATAGTAAGATCCGCTTCATTTTGAGGGAACCACCACAATAAGAATGCAACGAGTAAAACCATATCGACCTGCTAATGTCTTTTATATCATCCGTTAAGTAATTAGTAGAAACCCTAGTTTATTATAATACAAGTGTATATACTTTCGTATTAATATGCGCCAATCATTGCTTAGAACAAGGGATATGCGGCCAATCCTATGAACGAATTTTAAAAATCCGAAGATCTACATCAATTACAATTGATTTGTGGATATAATTTGGGGCTAATAACTGAAAATCATGATCAAGATATTAATCGTAGACGACCACAAGATGTTTGTAGAAGGCTTAGAGTCGATTCTAGCCCGAGAAGAAGACATTAAAATCGTGCACAAATGCTATGAAGGAAAAGATGTCTTTAATATGACTCTTTTAGAGAGCGTAGATGTTATCCTTCTAGATATCAACCTTCCGGATATTACGGGAATTGAAATCTCTAAGAGAATCCTTAAAATGAAGGAAGATCTGAAGATACTAGTCCTTTCTATGCATGATGAAGAGAGTTACATCACGGAAGTATTAAAAAGTGGTGCTCTTGGATATATTCTCAAAAACACTGGTCGTAAAGAACTCATCACTGCCATCAGAACAATAGCTACTGGTAGGACATATTTTAGTCAAAGTATCACCAATACTATTATGAACAGTCTAATGGATAGCAGTAAAAAACCTAAAGAACAGGAAGTTCAAGCTCCTAAGATCACGCGTAGAGAAAAGGAAGTTTTAGATTTAATTTTAGAGGAAAACACTAATCAAGAGATAGCAAATACACTTTTCATTAGTCTTAAAACGGTGGAAGCGCATAGAAGCAGTCTGCTCTCTAAACTCAATGCAAGAAATACAGCAGGATTAGTAAAAAAGGCTATTGCTCATAAACTTACGGCGTAGATTTAACCTAGAAGATTCCTATCTTGTATTCGCAATTTTAAGCTAAAAGCTGATACATGAAAGAGTTTCTCAGTTTCTATTGTCAATATAACATCTGGGCTAATCAAAAATTAGCAGACTTCTTCCAAAACAAACCAGAGGAACAGCTTTCTTCATTTATTGAAAATAGTTTTCCATCAATACGAAAAACTGTCTTACATATCTTAAGTGCAGAGCGCAGCTGGTTGTCCAGAATGCAGCAAGACAATACTTATAACAAAAGTGTGAAGGACGAATTTCAATCAACTTCTCAAGCATTTGATTCTCTTGTTAAATGCTCTAATAAATTCAAATTATTTGTCAGTGACCAAAATGAATATTTTCTAGAAAGCCCTCTCAAGTACAATACTTGGGATGGCACTTCCTGGGAGATGCAACCTAAAACAATGATCCATCACTGCATGAATCACTCGACATACCATAGAGGTCAATTGATCACAATGGCCAGACAATTAGAGTGGAAAGATGATATTCCAAGTACTGATATACTATTCTATTGGAGAGAAAATGCTGAAGGAAATTCTTCCAATAGACTTTAATCAATTCTTTTCTAAAAGGGAAATATTCAGCTTAGTGAGTCCATTTACTCTACTACTGAATATCTGATAAATCAAATTCTCCTTTTCGAAAACTGCAGAGAAAGGAATCATATCTAGCTTACCCCTCTCTCTCATTTTCTTTACAGCTATGGACTCTTTCAAAGTCCATTCGAGGCTTGCCATTTCGCTTTCGTAAAATGACCTCAAAGTGCTGTATTCATCAGTTGATTCAAGAAATATTCGAACCCCATCTTTCAAACTTCCTGATGATCTCCCCAGCTCAATTATAGATGCATTACCATATTGAGGTAGATTTAGAGAAGTATACAATGAAGGATACTCTAATTCCTGCCCATAGGAGGATGTTGAAAAAACAAACGCTAAACTAAAATACATGAATCTGTTCATGACTGAAATTGGGTTTAGTAAAAAGAATCCAAGGTGATGCTCTGGATCTAGCTTATGATTATTTGGGGGAAGGACATGTACATAACGCACAGCGATACAGATTCTTACATTCTTCAAAGAAGTATTTTTAATAAAAAAAGTAATTATTGAGAAAAGACCTATAATCTTCTTTGTTAATCAGTTTAAATCAATATTGGATGCCTTATTTTTATATTGTGATTTAGAAATGGATTAAATTCCAGAATGAAAAATTTGCTAATACTTGTTGGTATATTATTCCTTGGTGCCCTGTTTACAATGTGCACCAAAGACGAAGAGGGACCTCTAATTGATGTTAGGGCAGATTTCAAACCATTTTTAGAAAGTTATATCCAAGAGGCAGAAAGTAGAGGAGTTAAGGCTGATTTTAGTGAGACCGGTCTATCCATTCAATTCAGACCTGTAGAAGATGAAGAATCAGCAGGTGTATGTTTTTTAGGTCAATTTAGAATAGAAATAGATCGCTCCGACTGGAACGGTATGGCGCCTCCTGAGAAAGAAGGGTTGATTTTTCATGAATTGGGTCACTGTCATCTAGATCGTTCACATTTGAATACATTACTGCCAAATGGAGAGTGGAAAAGTCGTATGAGAGGAGATCCATTTATTGATGATAGACCAGTTACTGTCAATAATTCTGGACGAAGAAGAGATTATTATGTTGACGAAATTTTTAATACAAACACTCCTGTCCCCGATTGGGTAAATATCACACAGAGTTATGATTTTATAAATGATACCCAAAAACATGTCATCTATGAAAAAATCCCAGATTCCATCTCCTTTAAAGAGAGGCTATTTTTACCATCTGGTGCCAATTGGGAGATAGAATTAGAAATAAATAATTTTGAAACTGAAGAGTTCATTGGAATAAGTTGGGGGCAAGACAATAATGAAAAGTCATGGCGCATGGGCTATAGTAGAGAAAATCAATTTATAATAACCTCAGGACAAGATCAATTCGGGACCATTTTTTTTAAAGATGATTTAGACGAGCTCATCAATGACGAATACAACGAATTGACTGTCAGACAGATAGACAATGTATGTTATGTGTTTATTAATCAAAGTTTCATTTATTGGTTTGATTACAATAGACAGGTTATTGGTACATTTCAATCAATTGATCGAGGCTCAATAGATCATTTCAGGAACATCAGAGTAAGCGAATTGATGTTGTAATATCTTATAACTCTATTTTGAAAAAATATAATTTTTCTAAAGGAGTCTTTCAGAAAAATTATTCGCGCAAGAAAACTTTTGAGTACAAATCTCAAATAGTCACCGACCCAGTTAGCAGATTTCATGCACTTTACTAAATTTGCGTTTTTTAACAGTAAATTATCTTCATTTTTCATTGTTTTAAATCGCACATCTTATGACTCAAAAGGCAAATTATCCAGGCTCACATCTTCAAGCCTGGCAAGACAAAGAAAAAAAAGCAATGCAGCTTCTTCAAGAAACTGCAATTTTGAAATTTAATAAATCAGTAGATCTTGTATTGTTTAGAAATGACATTTATGATACGGCACCAAGTCAGCTTATCCACCTTCACGACAAAGCACTCAATTACTGTGATTCGTCCCTAGAAATAGAATTAAGTTTAGATATTGCCACAGTAATCAATTCGATTGCAAACCTTTCTCCATGCAAAGTAGATATTGGGAAAATGGGATTGAGGTGGTTAGATCATAACCGCAGTAAAAGTCTTGATTCATTTGTAAAAGAAGAATTGCTGCATGCAATAGGAAAAGCACCTAAGAATGAAGGTGCTAAAGACATTATACTTTACGGGTTTGGAAGAATAGGTCGCCTAGTGGCAAGACGTATTATAGAATCCACTGGCCAAGGCAATCAACTAATACTAAAAGCCATAGTAATAAGACCAAAGCTTTCTAACTCCTATAAAGAAGCTAAAAAAAGAGCAGCCTTGTTGTCATCAGATTCAGTGCATGGTGACTTTAGCGGTCAGATAATCGTAGCCTCGGACGGCAAGTCTTTAGCTATAAATGGCAATGTGGTTCAATTGATATATGCCATTTCTCCTTCAGAAATAGATTATACAAAGTTCGGCATCCAAAATGCCATGGTTATTGATAATACAGGAGTTTGGCGAGATGATAATGAGTTATCGCAACACCTAAGACCCGGTGTGGATTCTGTATTACTTACGGCGCCAGGTAAGGGGAAAGTGCCAAATATAGTATATGGCGTGAATCATAATAAAATTGACTATTCTAAAGAGAAAATTCTTAGTGCTGCATCATGCACTACTAATGCTATAGTACCTGTACTCAGTGTTCTTCAAAATGAATATGGTATTCTTAATGGGCATGTGGAGACCATTCATGCCTATACCAATGACCAGAACCTATTAGACAATTTTCACAAAAAAGAAAGAAGGGGTAGAGGAGCTCCAATTAATATGGTGCTGACTTCTACAGGTGCAGCGAGTGCGGTAAGCAAGGTAATACCAGAATTAGCTGGCAAATTAAGTGGGAATGCCATTAGAGTGCCCACTCCTAATGTATCTATGGCCATTCTTAACTTGACTCTTGACCAATCTACTAATAGATTTAAATTAGACAGACTTCTTAAGAATATGGCTCTTCATGGAGAATTAGTAGAGCAACTTCATTATTCTAGCTCTACTGAATACGTATCAAGTAATGCTATAGGAATGACGACTACATCGGTGGTGGATGCTCCATCTACGATTGTCTCAGAAGATGGGAAAACAGCAATCATCTATTTGTGGTATGACAATGAATATGGCTATACCTGCCAGGTTGTTAGATTAGCCAAAAAAGCTGCTGGAGTAAATAGACATGTATATTTATAATCTATGTTTACTTTCGAAATCTAAATTGCTCTCCTACTATGAAAGTACTTCTTATACATGCACATGAAAATCCAATTTCATATTGCAGTGTAGTGTCACAAACTGAAAGAAAGGATCTAATAGATCAATATATCCAGAAACTCAAATTACTCTAGACCACTATGAACTCATTACAACTAATTCTTAAGGATATACGATACTTTGCTCCTGTTTGGACTTTTGCATCCTTGAATATTCTTCTGGGTACATGGGTGCTCTATATTCCAAACATCAAGGAAAATTTGGCGCTTAATGATGCAGAATTGGGTATTGCTCTTTTCTGCTATGCTATGGGTATTTTAGTAATGATTCCTTTCATATCGTCTATAAACAGAAAAGTAGGTGTAGGAAAATACACAATAATTGGAGTTGTACTTTTCTCACTTGTTTTCATTCTTCCCTTTTGGACGACTACATACATAGAGTTGTGTATATCATTATTCATTGTTGGCATTTTCTCAGGATCTACAGACATTAGTATGAATGCTTTAGTTTCTGAAGTAGAACGGACTAATAAAGTAAACTTCATGTCCGCGGCACATGGCTTCTTTAGTCTAGGGGGAGTAATAGGTGCAGGAATAGGAAGCTTCATATTAGTTGGACTGGTTTCTCCTAAAGCTCACATAACCATAGTAGCGACATTCATTCTTCTGACCAATTTGTTTCTTTCAAGGAATTATATCAAGATTAAAGAGTCAGAACATGAATCTTCGGAAACAAAAACTTCAATCCTTGGTTATTCCCCATTAATCATTGTTGCATTCATTGCTTTTGCAATAATGGGAAGCGAAGGGGCAATTGAAAATTGGAGCAAACTGTATCTCATAGATGTAGTAAATGTTACTTCTGAAAAAGTGGCTGGTTATGGTTTTGTGTTTTTTTCTACCACTATGGCCTTAGGTCGATTTTTTGGTGATGGCATTAGTTTGAAGTTTGGCTCAGAGAATACGATTATTGGAGGTAGTATTCTAGCTATTGTGTCCTATTTAGGGATTGTATCGGGTGGACTTTACACTGTTCTTGGAGGATTTGGTCTGTTAGGATTAGGGTTATCTGTAATCATACCAGAGCTTTTCAGGATAGCTGGTCAGACTGAAGGAGTATCTCCCTCTGGTGGAATTGCTTTTGTCTCAGGAGTAGGCTTCTTAGGTTTCCTCATTGGACCTGTAGCCATGGGTTTCATATCCAATCAAATGGGATTGAAAATGAGTTTTATTGCACTTTTAGGAGTGATTATAATTGCAACTTTCTTGGCTATTCTTAGAAAAGTGATGAAATAGAAAGGCCTCAACGAATTCCTCATTAAGGCCTTTAATTATATACAATATATTTCCAGAATGTCTATCTGTTATAGTGGTTAATCTCAGAATCCCCACTTACTTTTTTATGTTCTATAGTACCATTTCCTTTGTAGGTAAATTCGCTATCCCCTCGTGTAGTTATGTTGATTTTTCCATTTACTGTCAATCTCGCTTCACTGTCACCATCCAATTTTATATCAAGATCGTTGACCACAAATCGATATCCATCAATCATACTATCAGAATCTGCATCAATATCAACTGTATCAGCACTTCCTTCTATCTCTAATTCTGCATCATCATCCATATCTACATCTAGGCTCTTTACAGCAATCGCACCTTTCAAAACTGCATCATCATCTAAATAGATACTAAAAGAATTAGCACTAATTTTGTTTATTATTTTTATTTCAGCGTCTCCATCTCCGCTTATAGCAGTCAGTCTTTTTGCTGTGACATGAGCTACTAATTTCTCATCAGCGCCTTTTTTACTATTTGTGCTATAACTTTTAGTACTCAATTTAAGAACGTCTCCCTCTTTCTCTACTACAATGTATTCATGTAAGTTTTCATTAGCTTCGATTTCAACTTTATCTTCTGTATTTGACAACTTTATATAGACCACAAAATCATCTGTAGCAGATATTTTGGTAAAATCCGTAACGTCCCTTGTTTCTTTGGTGATATTAGAAGATAGGTTTATAGTATTTCCCCACTGTCCAAATGTTACAGTTGAAAAGGCAAGGAATATTAATACAAATGTATTTTTCATGAACATGTGTTTAGTCTTTATAAATGAATGATTGTGTATAGCAAAGACCTATATCCTTAATCCTGAGTTGCATATTGACAAAAATATTTTATTCCTAAGTCTAAAAATATTTATGTTTTAATCCTGAAATGCCCCACCTCCTTCTGAGCTACTGAATACTCTAATAGCAATTACTTCACCTTCTGCCGAAACCATTTCTCCAGAAAAAACCTTGAAGTTGATGGTCACTTTTCTTCCTTTTATTTCAGTTACACGAGCTCTAATTTCTATAGGAATAGTGTTTGAAGTCGGAGCGGTATATTTAATAGTCATTGTCCCAGTAGCAAATCTATAAACTGGCTCACTTTCCATAGATCTGCCTTCAGCCTTATAAACCGCTGCCATTGCAGTACACATGGCATGACAATCTACTAGAGTCGCTAACACACCACCATTAAGAAGCCCTTTCCATCCTTGATACTTTTCTTCAGAATTCCAAACACACACCGACTCCTCTCCTTCCCAGTAACTTCTTATTTGTAGCCCTTTGTGATTGTCTTTTCCACATCCATAGCAGATGTTACCAGGCATGTGATCTTGAAAAATTACGCTCTCATTCATAATTCAAATATGCTTTTTTATTGAAAAAATACTCCTTTGTCACAGTCATTAAAATAGAGTCTTTCTACCATACAATTTACAAATGGGGCATGCACTTGGATTATGACCTCGAGCAGGACAGTATTCTCTACCAAAAAAAATGATCTGAAGATGTAGTTTATTCCAAGTTTCTTCTTCAAATATTCTCTTAAGGTCCTTTTCGGTTTTTTCTACATTCTTTCCTGTAGACAAATTCCACCTGTAAGCCAGTCTATGAATATGTGTATCTACCGGAAAAGCTGGCACACCGAAGGCCTGAGACATGACAACTGATGCAGTTTTATGTCCAACACCAGGTAAAGATTCCAATGATTCAAAAGATTGAGGCACCTCGCCATTGTATTCATCAAGAATAATATGAGAAAGGTCAAATATGGCTTTAGATTTTCTTGGTGATAACCCACAAGGTCTTATTATGGCTTTTATTTCATCCACATCCAATAATATCATATCACTTGGATTGTCCGCTCTTTCAAAGAGATATGGAGTAACTTGATTTACTCTTTTGTCTGTGCATTGTGCAGAAAGAAGAACGGCAATGAGCAGAGTGTATGGATCAGAATGATCTAGAGGAATGGGAGTATCTGGATATAAGTCCTCCAATATTTGCACTATGTGAACTGCCTTTTCCGCTTTAGTACTCATTATATATCAGAGATTTATTAAAAAATTCATCGTGTCCACATGATCAGCATAATCAGAAAGAGATGGACACTGGCTACCACCAATAGAAACTGTGTTAATATTCTCAGCATCTAGTTCTAGATTGGAACTTACACATTGTATGTTTTCTTTTTGTTCAGTTATTGAATCTTTTATCTGTGATAGGTTGTTATATCTTTCATAGTACAAGCTTGCAATTCTACTAAAAATGCTTTTTTCTTCTTTCAGAATAATAAATCCATTTGTCAAAAAGGCATCTTGACCCATAAGCCATATTGCTTCATTATAGGTAAAATTATTGTTGTACTTATTGTGATTAATAATGTCCTTAAAAGGATAAAAAGCTTCAAAAAGATCATCCAAATTGAAATCTTCTGGAACAAATATTTTAGAAATATTTCTACATCCTAAACCGAAATAATCAAACACATCAGATCCAAGTCTTTCAAGAACGTCATTATCATCTTCAGACCCAAGTACTGCGACTGAAACTCTATTTTTCCTTATTACCTTAGGATATTTTCTAAAATAATATTCAAAATGCTGAGCTGTATTATTGCTACCAGTTGCAATCACAGCATCATAATTCGACAATCTATCTGTCGTAGTAATAATCTGTGAGACTTCACTATCGATATCATTCATGATGTCTAATACCAATTTTACTAAAGCATCATCCTTAGAAGATGTTTTTATAACAGCATTGTGGCCTGAAATAAATGTACAAAGCAAATCATGGAAGCCTACCATTGGAATATTTCCTGCCAGAACCAAACCAATACTCTTTGATTTTACTTTTGACACATCATACTCATTTATCCACCTTGCTAATTTATCTCTTTGTAAAAATTCACTAGATATTGCATTTATGGCTTTCTTCGAATTTTCAGGTACAAACCATTGATTCTCATGATGGGCCTTTGTGATAGCCATTTCCACAATTTGATTATTAAAATCAGTGAGGCGAGTACCAAGTTCTGCCAATAAACCCAACCTATCTTCTAATGTCATAATGATATACTCTTACTTTTCTGATTTATTTATGAAATAGGACCTCCATTTATCTAGTGCTAGAATCATATCATCTGGTAGCTCACTTTCGAAGTACATTTTCTCCTCTGTGTGAGGATGTATAAATCCTAAAGATTTGGCATGAAGTGCCTGTCTTGGACAAAGCTTAAAACAGTTTTCTACAAACTGCTTATACTTAGAATAGACTGTTCCTTTTACTACTCTAGATCCGTCATACTTACTATCAGAAAATACTTGATGACCTATATGATTCATGTGTACTCGAATCTGGTGAGTGCGGCCAGTTTCAAGTTTACACTCGATAAGACTTACATAATACATGTCCTCTAGCACCTTATAATGTGTGATTGCATGTTTAGCTCCTTCACTATCATCAGGGTGTACTGCCATGATTGTGCGACGCCTTGGATGTCTTCCTATATACGCTTCTACAGTCCCTTCTTGTTCTTCAAAATTTCCCCAAACTACAGCATTATAGGTTCGTTCTATGTCATGATCAAAGAATTGTTTGGCTAAGTGACTCATAGCATATTCTGTCTTAGCTATGACCATTAATCCTGAAGTATCTTTATCTAATCTATGAACTAGTCCAGGGCGATCAATCTCATTTCCTGGCAATACGGGAATATCATCCCTCTGTATGTGAAAGGCAATGGCATGAACTAATGTACCTGTCTTATTTCCAAAGCCTGGATGGACCACCATCCCTGATGGTTTGTGAATTACCATAAGGTATTCATCTTCAAAGACTATGTTCAATGGAATATCTTCTGGTATAATTTTGTGTACCTCTCCACTTTGTCTTTCTATTAAGATTTTAATAGTATCAAATGGTTTTACCTTATGGTTAGGTTTTACAGTTTTTTCATTTACTAAAACTGTACCTGCTCTGATTGCTATTTGCACCTTGTTTCGAGTAGTGTGCTCTACCCTATTCATAATAAACTTATCAACTCTCAGTGGACTTTGCCCTTTATCCACATTTATTATAGACAATTCATGAGTTTCTCCTTCAAGGATCTCATCCTCTTTAATCTTTTCATTTTTCATACTCATTGTGTTATCAAATCCGGCTGCGAAGGTCTTAAAAATTAAAGACAGTCTCTTAGCTCCCATTTAACTGAATCTTCAGGCAAAGAATTGATAGAAGAAAAAATGAAATTAATGCAGCTATTGTTGAGATTCAATAAAGTTAGCTTCTTCATGAATCTATACTAAATCAATTCTCAAAGAATCCCTTTCTAATTCAATAATTGCTAAAAAGCATAGAGCATTCCTATTTTAATCTTATTGTGGTCATTAGCACTATTGACTTCTCTGAAATTGCTATTGTCGTCAGGAAGAATAAGATATCGAGCTATAGAAGTCTGTGAACGTATGAATTGGAAATCAAAAAACCAGCTATCAGAAACGGGTATGGTAAATCCTCCGCCAATTCCATATTCTAATCCAAAATTGGTTTGGTTAAAATCAAAATTAATTGATTGTCCATTTTCATCTAACACATTTGTAGAAGTGAATATGAAATTAGGCCCAATGAAAGCTTCAAAATAAGGTTCCAAAATGGATATTTTGAAATTTGGAAATATCCTCCAATTGAAATTAACACTGAGGTATCCTGAATTTACCCTTTCCTCTAATCCATTGAATACATTTTGATCACTAAAAATATGATCATATTCAATATCAAACCCTAAAAAGTGGGGTGAAAGTGGTTGAACTTGATAAAGCATAAACCCACCTATACCAAACCCTTTTTCATCTCCCAAATTTCTCTTGAAAGTAGATTGTGGGAAAAGGACATTCATATTAAATCCAGTGAGTCTTACCTTCAAAGGATCTTCTGTGTACGTCTCTTCCAGGTCAACACTCTGTGATGAAACATGTAGACACCAAGCACAACTCAGAATAGTGATTAATGTTAGTATTTTTAGTCGTCGATAGAACATCACTTAACTATAAAAATTGGTTTTCATATGAATAAACGAAGTTTTGAGACTTTATGTGTTAAAGAGGCAAAAGATACTTCTACTACTAAACCACATAATCTTCCAATATACTCTACAGCCTCTTTTGTATTTGAAAATATAGAACAAGGTATTAATATATTCGACGGAACGGAAAAAGGACATCTATATGCGAGATATGGGAATCCTACTGTTGAAGCTGTTGCTAATAAAATTGCCTCTTTGGAGGGTTATGATTTAGACATTGAGCCTTTTGGAATAATGACTTCATCAGGAATGGCGTCAGTTACTACATTGATAATGGGAATTCTCAAAAGTGGTGATGCTATTCTCACTCAAGGCAATCTCTATGGAGGCACCACTCAACTTGTAAAAGATGTATTCAGCAAATTCGGAATAACAACAATTTTTGTAAATCTTCGAGATCCAAATCAACTCAAAAAAGCCCTAGACGATTATCCAGAGATTAAAGCAATCTACTTTGAGACTCCTTCTAATCCTGCCTTAGATTGTGTAGATATGGAAGTTCTTTCCACGTTCGCAAAATCACATATGTTATACACCATCATTGACAATACTTTCAGTACACCTTTGCTTCAACAGCCATTTAAGTATGGTATTGATTTTATAGTTCATAGCACCACGAAATATCTAAATGGTCACGGCAACAGCATCTCAGGAATAGTACTTGGAAGGGACAAAAAGCACTATCCTCTGATTTGGGATGCTATGAAATATATAGGAGCAAATCTTAGCCCTTGGGAGGCATGGTTAGTTAATAATGGGCTTAAAACCCTAGCGCTTAGAATGAAAAAACATTCCGAAAATGCTATGGCATTAGCTAACATGCTTGTAAAACATCCTCAAGTTGAAAAAGTAAATTATTTAGGTTTAAAAGGTCATCCAGATCATGAATTGGCAAAAAAACAAATGTCAAATTATGGAGGTATGCTCACTTTTGAAGTAAAAGGTGGAATGGAAGCCGGAAAAAAGCTCATGAATTCAGTCAGTATGGCCACGATGGCACCAACTTTAGGAGATGTAGACACATTGATTATGCATCCTGCATCAATGTCTCATCGCAGTGTACCAAAAGAAATGAGAATCGAAAATGGTATTAATGATGGAATGATAAGGGTCTCCGTAGGAATCGAAGGAACTGAAGATCTAATCGATGACTTCGAGAGCGCACTCGACAGCTTACTCTAAATTTCAAATGAAAAAAGATCGAAATTCTTTAATTTAGACAGGGAGTGATTATAGACCGTAGTTAGGTGTCAATTCTCCAATATTATCCACATCGTAGAAATTATGAATAATATTAATCACCTCTTCAGGGTCATCAACAACAGGAATAAGGTCCATGTCTTTAGCACTCACATTGCCATTATTTTCTAACATCTCATCTTGGATCCAAGATTTTATCCCATTCCAAAATGAAGAGCCCATAAGAACTACTGGCACTTTTTTAATAGTACCAGTCTGAATTAGAGTCAATACCTCAAATAACTCATCTAATGTGCCAAATCCTCCAGGCATAGCCACAAAGGCCTGAGCATATTTCACAAACATCACTTTTCTTACGAAGAAATATCTGAAATTTAAATTTTTATCATTGTCGATATAAGGATTATGGGAAGCTTCAAATGGGAGCTCTATATTAAGTCCGACCGACACCCCATTGCTTTCTCTAGCACCCTTATTGGCAGCTTCCATTATACCGGGCCCTCCTCCTGATATTACTCCATATCCTTCTTCTGTTAGCCTTTTCGCCATTTGCACAGTAAGCTGGTAGAAATCATGATTCGGTTTGGTGCGAGCTGATCCGAATATGGAAACACAAGGACCAACATTATTCATTTTTTCAAACCCTTCAACAAACTCTGAGATTACCTTGAACATCGTCCAAGAGTTTTCTGCATCTATATGTTGCCATTTTCTCATGCTATTTTCTGTTTTATCTTTTACAAAAAACTGCCCCAGAATGAGAATGATCTCAAACCGGAGCAATTTGTTAGTTCTTCAATTATTGAGCATCAATTGAAGTACTAGATCTTAAGTTTATGACGTGACCATTATATGGTCTTATCTTCACTATGAAAGAGTACCTAGCCTTTTTGTTCAGCTCTACACGTATATCTCTTTGTACTTAGAATACTCATCTCTTATATAATATTGCAATTGCTCTAAGCTGTCAAATTTGTCAAAAAGCTCCTGCATTTCCGTTTTCTCCTTTCCTTCACCTTTTACGAATACTTTTACATGGTTCTTTGTGATTTCATCATCGGAAAGAATAACCAGCCTTTCCATCACATTTCTAAGTTCTCTGATGTTACCAGACCAAGGTAGCTTTTGTAATTCCTTGATTGCTGAGGGCTGAATACCTTTTTGTTGTATTCCATACTCTCTACAGATCACTTTATTAAAGTAATTGGCTAAAAGCGGAATGTCATCTAATCTTTCGTTGAGGCTTGGAACTTTTAAAATTATAACAGCTAATCTGTGATATAAATCTTCTCTAAATCGACCTTTAGATATCTCAGCTCTGAGATCTTTATTGGTGGCAGCAACCACTCTTACGTCAACTTGAATTTCCTTGTCTCCTCCTACTCTTACTATTCTACTTTCCTGTAAAGCCCTGAGCACTTTAGCCTGAGCAGAAAGGCTCATATCACCTATTTCATCAAGAAAAAGTGTGCCTTTATGAGCCAATTCAAATTTTCCTACTCGTTGTTTATGGGCTGAAGTAAATGAGCCTTTCTCATGTCCAAATAACTCACTCTCTATTAGTTCTGATGGAATTGCTGCACAATTCACTTCAATAAGTGCTTCTTTTCTTCTTGAGCTTTTTTCATGTACCCATCTCGCCACTAACTCTTTACCAGTGCCATTTTCTCCGTTTATTAGAATCCTTGCATCAGTTGGGCCGACTACATCAATCGTCTCCTTTATCTTCACGATACCTTCAGATTCACCTACAATTTCTTGTGCTACTGATTTTTTATTAACTCTTTTCTGAAGTACTTTCTTTTCGGATATAAGAGTAGACTTGTCCATCGCATTTCTGATGGTAATAAGCAGCCTGTTCAAATCTGGTGGTTTCTGAATAAAATCAAAAGCTCCTTTTTTTACTGCTTCTACTGCCGTGTCAATATTGCCATGTCCAGAAATCATGACAACTGGAAGTTCAGGTTTAGTCGCTTGGATTTTTTCCATGACTTCCATTCCATCCATCTTTGGCATCTTCACATCTAGTATGACAACGTCAAACTGATTCTGCTTCAGTTTGACCATGCAATCTAGACCATCACTGGCCTCTATCACCTCATATTTTTCAAATTCTAAAATATCCTTGAGGGTTCGTCTGATACTTTTGTCATCATCTACTACTAGAATTCTCGCCATAGAGTTGCTTTTTCTTAATTACTACAATAATCATGCAAATATATTAAAGAAATTAACAATATGTTAATATATAAGGAATTATATTAATGTGTTACGGTTAAGCTCGGATGAGATTTGAGTATATCTGCTTTACTAAATCCTAATTCACAAAGTGATCATAAATTAACTGATGAATCTTAGGTCTAACATTCATCTTATAAATATTGCGATGAGACCTTGAAGGATATACTCTATTACTCAGAAAAACATAAACAAGATTATAATCAGGATCAGCCCAGACTAAAGTACCAGTAAATCCAGAATGTCCGAAACTATCTTTACTGGCATCTTTAGCTACAGAACTTAAAACTTCATCAAACTCTATCAGAGGTTTATCAAATCCCAGGCCCCTCCTATTTTCCGATTCACAAAACTGGCATTCCGTGAATTCCTGAATAGCTGAGGAATCAATAAATCTACCTCCATTATATAATCCATTGTCAAGATAAACTTGAAACAACTTAGCTAAGCTTTTCGCATTACCAAATAATCCAGCATTACATGATACTCCGCCCCACATCGCTGCTGCTTCGTCATGTACAGTACCGTGAACTAGTTGATTTCTAAAATTAGTATCAATTTCAGATGGAACAATCTCGTTTACAGGGTAAGAATTCTTAGGAAGATACATTAGGCCATCATTTATTTCCAATGGGTTGTATAATTCTGTATTGAGCACCTCTAAAAATGGTCTTCCTTTTACTTTTTCAATGAGTTTTGGCAGTAATTGAAAAAACAAGCCAGAATATTTATACTCTTTCTCTCCAATTTTAGTCTTTTTTATCCTTCTCTCCATCTTCTTTTGATAGCGCCTATGCATAAAAAGAGAATCTGTTATACCTATTGGAAATAGTCTATTCTTTTTGTTCTTAAATGTTCTTTTCTTCCACTGATCATCTTCATTTTTCAAATCTGAATAATACACGATATATGGCAATAGACCGGCTTGGTGTGCCAATATTTCTCGTATGGTGATTTTCTTCTTGTTTGATGTATTAAACGCTCTGATATATTCAGAGGCGGGTTTATCTAAATCCACTTTTCCTTTAGCGACTAGATTCATTAGAAGTGGAAGTCCTGTCGTCACTTTGGTTATAGATGCTAAATCATAAAGATGATTGAGCTCAACAGTTATAATTTCTTCATAAGTATGGTGCCCATATGCTTTTTCAAATACTATCTCACCGTCTTTAATTATTAATATTTGAGCACCCGGAAAGGCAGCAGAATCTATTGCGTCATAAATGATCGAATCAATTTTTAGTTCGAATATTTCTTGCGTATATGTAGTCTTGCTTAGAAAAAAAAGCAAAATGAATAAAAGTCTAGGCGACAGACTAATTGATCCAAATGGAAAAGAAAAAATTTTCATACCAAAATGTTCTTCAGCTTCACTTTGACAAGATACGCACTACAGAACCTTTTTCAATGTTTATCTATAAAACCCAAAATAAAAAAGGTGAACGAAAGCAATCATTCACCTTTTTATATATCCGAACTACAAAAAAATTATAGCGCAGGAATTCTTAAGATTTGTCCAGGATAAATCTCATCTGGATCTTTTAACATTGGCTTATTTGCCTCGAATATAACTGGATATTTCATTGGATCTCCATATACCTCCTTAGCTATTTTAGAAAGATAATCACCCTTCTTTACTTCATAAAACGTGGACTCAGGCTCTGGGTTTCTTACTTCAATGTTATCTGCTACAGCTCCTACTCCTTCTACATTACCAAGAGCCAATATCACTTTTTCTCTATCTGCATTGTTATCAGTAGAACCTTCTACTATTACTTGCTGAGCTAAATCTATTCTTAAGTTATCCACAGGTATACCTAATTGTGTCACAGCACCTTTAAGAGCTGTAATTCTTGCTTCTTCTTCAGTTGGTTCAGCTTCTTTTTTACCGAAAACCTTTTTTCCTGCATTTTTAATAAAGGAGAATAATCCCATGTCTTACGTTTAATTTTGTGTGATAAAATAGCGAATGTCATATAAATGAATCTTCCTACAAAGCAAAAATAATTCAAAAAATAAGCATCAATGAATTGTTTTTCCCACTCTAAAGGATACATTTAATTGGCCTTCATTTTTTAGAACTCTAAGAAGGTGTAAATAATTCCATATGTCAAGAAATTTCATTAAAAAAATTGATATTATTCCTCTTCAAATCGAATTAACTGAGCCATTTGTAATCTCAAAAGGACCGCTCACTTTCGCAACTATAACGGTTATCAAAATCTATACGAATGAAGGTTATGGTATTGGCGAATGTTGTCCTTATCGTACCATACATGGTGAAACTCATGAAGGAACTATTGCAGCAGCAAAAAAAATTGCCAATGACATATTGGGTATAGACGCCAGAGAGATTCATAAAATTGTTCATGTAATGAATCGTACTCTTGCAGGAAACGCATCCATCAAAGGAGCTTTTGATATGGCCCTATATGATCTAAATGCTAAATTAGTCGACCTTCCACTTTATAGATACCTCAATGGAGATTCCGATAAAGTGATGTATACAGATATGACTGTCAGTCTATTAGAAAAAGACAAGATGGTAGAAAAGGCATTGAAATTTCAAAAAGATGGATTTCCAGTGCTAAAAGTAAAACTGGGTAAAAGGCCTTCACAAGCAGATGTAGAAAGAATGCAGGCTATCAGATCGGCAATAGGTGATGACTTGCCTCTGAGAATTGATGCAAATCAAGGGTGGAATTACATTGAATCGATAAGAGCCCTAAGTGCAATGGCTGATTTAGGAATAGAACATTGTGAGGCACCAATACCCGCCGCAAATTTCATAGACCTTCAAAAACTAAGAATAGAAAGTCCAATTAGCATTATGGGGGATGAATCCGTATTTGTTCATCAAGATGCGTATAGAATGCTGGCTGCAGAGTGTATAGATCTTATAAATATCAAATTAGGTAAGTCAGGAGGTATATGCAATGCTATGAAAATTGCAAGTATTGCAGAGGCCGCTGGAGTATATTGTCAAGTAGGTTCCTTTTCAGAATCACGACTGGGAATTACAGCTTTGGCTCATTTTAGCATGGTATGGGACAACATTATATATTTTGACATGGACAGTCCTTTGATGCATTCCTTTGACCCTATTAAAGGAGGTATGGTCTATCATGACGATTGGAGAGTCACAGTAACTGATGAACCTGGAATTGGTGCAGACTATGATGCGGATTTTCTAAAAGGATTTAAAATTGAAGAAATCACCTAAGTCATAAAACCCAAGAAGTAAGAAAAACAGACAAAGGTGAAGAATCAACTAACGGTATATAAAATCGGAGGAAAAATTATTGACAATTCAGCTCACATGAAAGCTTTTCTCTTTGGGATAAAGCAATCAAAAGGGCATAAAATAATCGTACATGGAGGAGGTAATACTGCCTCTAAAGTGATGAATCAAATAGGCCTTAAACCAAAAATGATAGATGGCCGAAGAATTACAGATGCTGCTGCTTTAGAGATAGTAACCATGGTGTATGGTGGACTTATTAATAAGAGACTAGTAGCTCAACTTCAATCTATCGGTGTAAATGCCATTGGCCTTTCTGGAGCGGATGGGAATATCATAAGAGCTCATAAACGAGAAGTAAGGGAGATAGATTATGAATGGGTTGGAGATATAGATGAAGTCAATGGCAAAGCATTAGGTGCCATGTGTAAAAATGAAAATGTACCAGTAATATGCCCCTTGACTCATGATGGAAATGGCCATATGCTTAATACTAATGCAGATACAATTGCATCCCAAGTAGCTATTGCACTTGCCCAAGAATTCGACATAGAATTAGTCTTTTGTTTTGAACTTAGGGGTGTTTTATCAAATTATGATGACAAACAATCAGTTATACCTAAAATTTCCAGGAAGGATGCTACACAAATGCACAATAAAGGAATAATAAGCGAAGGTATGATACCTAAACTCAAAAATGGATTTGACGCATTGGAGGGTGGAGTGAGAAATGTTTTCATAAGGCATATTGAGGATATAAATGACATAAATGCAGGTACAACTCTAGGCCTATGAATGAACGAACTGAAGATGCTCTACAATTGTTAACTGATTTGATTAGAATTCCTTCTTTTTCAAAAGAAGAAGATAAAACAGCTCAAATTATAGGCACTTTTCTTGAACAAAAGGGTGTTAAATTTGAAAGATTAAACAATAATTTGATTTCTCGAAACAAATTTTTTGATGAATCTAAATATACTATTGTTCTTAATAGTCATCATGATACAGTTAAAGTGGTAGATGGATGGACTAGGGATCCTTTCGGGGCAGAAGTTGAAAATGAAAAGTTATTTGGATTAGGAAGTAATGATGCCGGTGGATGCTTAGTTTCATTGATCGCCACGTATATTTTCTTCTATGATAAGCCACTTGACTACAATCTGATTCTCATAGCTTCAGCAGAAGAAGAAAATTTTGGCAAAAACGGAGTCTCCTCAGTTTTATCAAAATTAGATATTGAACCTGACCTTGGGATCATTGGAGAGCCCACACAAATGCAAATGGCTGTAGCAGAGAAAGGACTAATAGTTATAGACGGATTAGCTAAAGGAGAATCAGGTCATGTCGCCTACCAAAAAGGTGAAAATGCTATTTACAAGGCCATGGATGATATAAAATGGATCAGTAATTACCAGTTTCCAAAAGTGTCAGAAACACTAGGGAAAGTAATGATGTCTGCGACACAAGTTGAAGGTGGTATACAGCACAACGTAATTCCAGATTCATGCAAATTTGTAGTGGATGTACGGGTGAATGATTATTATGGTCTCAAAGAAGTTGCAGATATCATATCTACAAATTGCAGCTCTGAAATGACGCCAAGATCTCTAAAATGGCACCCTTCTAGAATTGATATGAATCATCCGTTGGTAAAAAAAGGAAAATCTCTAGACCTTGATTATTATGGATCGTCTACAATGTCTGATCAAGTTCATTTCAAGTGTCCTACTATGAAAATAGGACCTGGAGATTCATTGAGGTCCCATACGGCAGATGAGTATATTCTAAAAGGTGAGGTAGAACAAGGAATATCAACATATATTTCATTATTAGAAGGATTATCTTTGTGATTATCTCTCAACATTCTGATACTGATACTTCATCAGCTTTCATAAAATCAATTCAAATCATCAATGAAACTCTGGGATAAAGGATATAAAATAGACTCGCTGATAGAAGATTTCACTACGAAAGAGGATCGAAAACTCGATATACTTTTAGCCAAACATGATATACTTGGCTCAATGGCTCATGTCAATATGCTAAGATCTATTGGCTACTTATCAGAAGATGAACTTATAAAAATTGAAATCGAACTCGAGAAGATTGCTGAGTCTGTAGAAAATGAAACATTTCTCATTGAGGATGGTGTTGAAGATGTCCATTCTCAAGTCGAGCTATTATTGGTAAACTCAATTGGGGACATAGGAAAAAAGATTCATTTAGGAAGATCAAGAAATGACCAGGTATTAGTAGATCTACGACTATTCTTTAGAGAAGAATTGTCTACACTTATAAATCGGTTAAGCTCACTATCTACAATGATATTAGATCTGAGCGATCAACATAAGAACGATTTGATGCCTGGTTATACTCATATGCAGATGGCCATGGTTTCTTCTTTTGGGTTGTGGTTTGGAGCATATGCTGAATCTCTTATTGAAGATATTGAAACTTGTATAAGCACTAAAAAACAGATCAATAAAAACCCGCTAGGAACAGCTGCTGGATTTGGCTCTTCTATTCCTGTAGATAGAAAGCTTACTACAGAATCACTAGGATTTGATGCGGTGTGTGTGAATTCTATTTTTGCTCAGATGGCAAGAGGTAAAACAGAGTTGCTAGTCGGCCAGGTAATCAGTCAAGTGGCATTCACAACAGGAAAAATGGCTATGGATATATGTCATTACAGTAGTCAGAACTTCGGATTTATGAAGCTGTCAGATGAATTTACAACTGGCTCATCCATTATGCCACATAAGAAGAACCCAGATGTTTTCGAACTGATAAGAGCGAATTGTAATCATTTATCAACTCTTCCACAGCAACTTCAGGCAGTTATTGGCAATCTTCCAAGTGGGTATCACAGAGATTTCCAATTATTAAAGGAGATCATCTTTCCCGCTCTAGAGAAAATGAATAGAATTATTGATCTTACTGCACATGCTCTCCCTAAATTACAGATTATCCCTCCTGATTTAACTGAGAACAAGTACGAATACCTTTATAGTGTAGAAGTAGTAAATGACTTAGTAAAACAAGGGACTCCGTTTAGAGATGCCTATAAGAAGGTAGGGGAAGACATAGATAACGGTGCATTCAGTCCTCAGAAAGAGCTTAATCATACACATATTGGAAGTATTGGAAATTTAGGAAATGACATCCTAAGAAATAGATTGAATCGGCTTTTAAAATCCTAGAATTCTATTCCAAAGTTAAGGTTAAAAGTTCTTCCTAATTGATTAGTTGTCGTACCCAAAACAGTTTGTTTAGGTTTCTTCCCATTATCAATTTGCTCTACTTGCAACCTTGCTGTAAACTGCAAATATTTTACATTTGATCTATCCAAAACATTCAAAACGGAAGCTCCTATTTTGGCTTTATTCTTTCCTATTGTAAATCGATAATCTGTAGACAAATCAAATCGCGTATAGTGCGGAAGTCTGTTTTGAAAATTTCTTGGATTATTATTTCTTTTATCATCTCCTGTAGATAGGATACTGAGATCTGTATAATTCCTACCACTAGAATAAACAGCATTAGCTGAAAAATCCCAATCCGAATATTTATAAGTATTAGTAAATGATAATTGGTGACGTCTATCATCTTGAGAAGGAAAGGGCTTATTCTTAAATATTCCTGGAAAGCTATTCTCTGATTTACTTAATGTATAAGAAAGAATACCGGCATACTTTTTTGATTGATATGCAGCCATTAGGTCCATTCCTTGAGTCCGACCATTTCCACTTAGTAATTCAAATTGAGCATTAATAGACGGTGCATCATTATTGACAAGCTCCGGCAAAAATGAAGTAAAATTCAAGACATTATCTCGATCAATATGATAGAACTCTAGATCTATCAACCAATTATCTTTCTTGTAAACTCCCCCAATCATGTAGTTATCTGATGATCCAACTGACAACCTTATTCCGTCACTCAGGACAAAAACCTCTACCTCTTCCCCAAATCGATTACTATAGGTCAATTCTCTTACGTATTGGTAATTTTTAGAAGCAGATGCTTTAAGGTTGAAATTATTGAAGGGTTTGTAAGACAATGCCAATTGCGGGGAATAATATATCTCATCAGTGCGATCATAATGAGTTGCTCTAATTCCGGCATTTACCGTAAAATTTCTTAAAAAAGAATGATTAATAGAAGCAAAAGTACCTTTCTCTAAACTCTGCTGATTATTATTCAAAAGACTCCTTCCATTTTGTCCTAGATTCAACATGTTTTGATGATCGGTGTATTTTGCCCCAAAGGATATTTTCGTTTTATTAATTGATTTTGTGGCCATAATTGTGCTCGACCAGTCTCGGATTTGATTTTGATTCTGATTCTCAATCGAAGTATTTGTAGGATTCAAATCCCTGTCATCTGAGATGGAAAAAGAAAGAACGTTGCTATCCTTATATTGAGAATAATAGGATGTAGAAGACAATGACCATTGTCGAGGAAGAGAAGCAAACAAATTAAAACTTGCACCATCATTCTGCCATGATTCATCATTAGCGAATGACTCTTCTACTGTAATTCTTCGATTAGAGCCTCTAGGTCCTCGTGCAGTAAAGCTATTTTCAAATGTTGAAGCTAATACATCATAACTTTTGAAGAAATTTGCATTAACATTTAGTTTTTCAGACTTATATGACAATTTCCCATTAAGATCGTAAAAATCAAAAGATGGCGTAACACCAAGAATAGTGGCTCTATTAAAATCAGTCTCGTCAATACCGCTCAAATCAGCATCTTTCTCAAAAAAACCAGCATTAGCAACATTATTATATGATGCTCGGCCAGCAACTAAAAAATTCCATTTCTTACTAAGGGGTACACCTAAACTAAGTGAACTATTCAACAAATCAATTTCAGCGATTCCTACTACTTGATTTACACTTTGGGGAGATGACATCGATACTAACCCTCCAGATTTACCCGATTGATTTATAGGTAATTCATTTTTATAAAGCGTCACATCATTGACATAGCTTCCATTTATATTACCAAAAACACCATAGAAGTGATCCGTTTTATAAATTGGAATACCATCAATAAGTACTAAAGTTTCGGAGTCATCTGCACCTCTGATACTTAAAGAGCTACTTTTATCGTCTGTAGCCGCTATGCCTGGTAGGAATTGCAGTTTTCTAAGGACATCATTACCTTGAATAGTGCTACTCCCTACTGACAAAAGATTCGAAATTCGAAGCTCCGTACTGGCACTCAGTTGATTGATAATGACAATTGGTTTTTGCCCAGAAACCGTAATCTCTTCTATTTTTTCTAATGATGGAGAAAGGACAATTTTGTTTAAATGAACAAGGTCTTTAACCTTTAGATCAGAGGATTCATACCCGATGTATGAGAATACCACTTTTTCTTCCAAAGCAGTGGCATCTACAAGCAATCTATATTTTCCATATTCATCAGTATATGTCCCTACTTGGAGGGAAGGAATAGATACAGTAGCATAATCCAAAAATTTTCCCTTTTCTCCCCTTATCGTCCCACTTATATCAATGAATTCTTCTAGATCAATGAGATTCATTTTATAATGATTCACCTTTCTCAGCAGTACTTTCTTCCCATCTAAGACCTGATACTCAATATCAGAAGGTTGAAGAGTGAGGGTAAATAATTCTTCAAGTGAGTTAGACTCTAAACTAACTGAACCAGGATAAATCTGGTCTAGAATATACGCTGGATAGCTCAGTTTTATATCATATTTTTTCCCAAATCTTTCCAGAGCAGATTCTAAATTCTCCTCTTTATTACATTCAAATTGGAATACTTCGTTCTGGGCATCTAATGAGATTCCTATTATATAAAAAATCAAGAAAGGTACTAACCGGTTATGTGGCACTATTTCTTTACTATTTCTACTATTTTACCGTCGATACTGTAATCTAGACTCATAGGCCATGTCACCATGTAAATTGCCTTTTTAAGGTCCTTAGTTTCTAATGATCCATTGTATATCATACTCTTTACTTCAGAATTAGCATTGATTTTTACGTCAAATTGTCTTTCTATTTCTTCAAATACTGTCCCCATAGTTGATTCTCTGTAAGAGTAAGAACTTTGTCTCCAATCGATTTTAGCTTGGAAAGGTATTTTTTCTAGGCTATTATCATTGAGCTCTACAACATCTCCGGCATTAAGAATTTCTTTACTTCCTTTTGAAGTCACTTCTACTCTTCCTTCTGTACATTTTACTAGAAATGAACCTCCTCTACTATGTACATTAAACTTAGTGCCCAATACTTGGACATTTCCATTTTCTGTAATTACTGTAAATGTGGATCCTTTCTCAACTTCAAAAAACGCTTCACCACTTAAATTGACCTTTCTATTCGTTTCCCATCTGTTTTTGTCGTAAACCACTTCAGAGCCAGCATTTATAGATATGATAGAGTTATCTGGTAAAGTGTGAACCATATTCTCTGCATTAGGAGTGACTATAGTCATATTGTCGCTCATCAGAAAAACAGCGGCCACTAACACCGCTACACTTGCAGCTATACCTATAAAAGAACGTCTCCAGAGTTTCTTTACATTGTCCGTACTCTGCTCAAGCAAAACTTCTTTAGCATCTGTACTTTGCTCAATACGATCCCACAATTTGCTTTTATCAATAGAAACTGCAAACTCTTTGAATTGGAATGTATTGACTAACTCCTTTGCCTCTTCCACTTTTGCTGTTTGATCAGGATGATCTTTTAACCATTGTTCCCATTTAGAAGCATCTGTTCCATCTTTTACCCAAGAGATAAAACGTTGCTCTTCAGCAAGTGATAAAAAATCTAATTGTAAATTATTGTCATTCATGACTGTTGAGTACACTCAAGTACCTGTTAGTTTTTAAAAAGTTCATCGAGATAATAATCTCTATTCTGTGCATAGTTAAGTGAGCAGATGTCAGTGCTACTATGCATGATACTCATACATACTCCATTTCCATCCTTTGAGTCATCATGTCCTCTTTGTAGATAACAATGACCCAATTCATGAAAAATCACTTGTTCTCTCTTACTCTCAGATGCTCTTTGCCAAAGTAAAGGATCAATGATTACAGCATTAGGAGATTCTTCTGTATGACTGCATTGTCCTACCACATTTCCTTCTCCTATACTTTGAATAAATCCTTCTACTTCATAAGATTCATAATTCACTTCGATTCCTCTAAGTGATCCTTCTTCTGCAAACCGTTCAAAATATAAAGCCAACTCTGTATCAATAAAACCTACAGAATTCTCTTTATCACAAGAGATTGTGGTCATCATGAAAAATGCCACAAAACATCCATATTTAATCAGGCTTTTACACATCTTTTTTACATCTACTATTCCTTTAAGACTTTTCTTAAGGGTTTGTACTCATAAGCACATCATTTTTTT
>Ga0055584_100000256_pt1 | contig 50248 bp, 47 predicted proteins | sample OSDHelmetaG_FD_58716 | JGI IMG/M metagenome (GOLD analysis project Ga0055584, IMG submission 58716) | Pelagic marine sediment microbial communities from the LTER site Helgoland, North Sea, for post-phytoplankton bloom and carbon turnover... | ecosystem: Environmental > Aquatic > Marine >... | reverse complement strand
TGTACGGGCATCATGCTGAGCATGCCGCTGCCGTCATCAATAGGCATTAAGCCGCGCTCGTAATTTGTTGTTGTAACGGCGGCTGTTTGACCAGTGTCGGCGATATCAATTGATTCGATTTTCACCATTGTTTCCCGGTCTTTCATGGTGTCCATGCCTTGGAGTGTGTGGGAAATGAATGTCATTTTATCCATCTTGATTTTGCGCTCGTCATCTTCTGTGTCGGGGATGCTGTAGCGCAATGTGGTTTCAAATATGCTGCTGGGGGAAATATGTTTCATAAAAAAAGATGTAATGCTGTATTGATCCAGCTCTGTTTTTTTGCCGGCGGAGATATCAGACACAATCACGATAAAATCTCTTACGCTTGCTTCAGTCAGCCGATCCATCTTCCCCCCCACATTGGACAGGAAAGTGACGGACAGTATCATCGCAATCAGGACATTGAATGATGCAAGTCCCAGTAATTCCAAGCTTTTCCCCATGGACGGCCTATTCTCCCCGAAGCGGGCCATGTTTAACGGCACTCTTGTTAGTATGGCAGAAAAAAGTAAATGAACTGCAAAGTTTTAGGATTCCTGCGGCAGATGGCTTTTAGGAAGCCCTTGAATTAGCAGGGTTTTGTAACGGTCTGTTGTTCCGCGTATGATTGTAATGCTTCTTTTGGGGATTTTCCACTCCTTCGATAAAAGAGCGATTAAAGCCTTATTGGCCCGCCCTTTTTCCGGTATGGCGGTCACGGTGACTTTCAGGACGGGCTGGCCCGTCGCATCTTCTACCCAGCCCTTAATTTCATTGCGGGCGCCTTTGGGGGTCAGGCGGATGTGAAGCGTTGTATTTTTCTCATCGTATTTCATGCCATCGTCCCGTATAAACAAAACATTATCATGGAACGGTCGTCGCACAAAAAATCAATTTTATCCTGGTGTCTTTATGACGCCGGGAATTCAGCTTTTGCCACGGTGATCGTGACATTTGTTTTCAGTGTTTATTTTGCCCGCAGCATTGTTGGTGATGAAACAAATGGCGCAGCTTTGTGGAGCTATGCGATTGCGACATCCGGTTTTGTTGTAGCGCTGGCAAGTCCTGTTTTGGGTGCAATGGCCGATCATTACGGTGCCCGCAAACCGGGGCTGGTTTTATTTTCTGCGTTGTGTGTTGTGCCGTGTGCGCTTTTATATTTTGCGGCGCCGGGCATGGTTGTGCTGGCGCTGGTGTTGTTTGTTGTTGCGCATACCGGTTTTGAAATTGCTCTTGTGTATGCGAACGCTATGCTGCCACATATTGCACCGCCTCGTATGGTGGGGCGCATATCGGGCTGGGCGTGGGGTGCTGGCTATGCCGGTGGCTTGGCGTGTTTAGCTATGACTTTGTTCGGGCTTGTGGGGCTGGGGGATATAAACCCTTTGCTGTCATTGCCGCGCGCGCATTTTGAGCATATCCGCGCCGCCGCACCATTAACGGCGTTGTGGTTTGCTCTTTTTACAATTCCTTTGTTGCTTTGGACGCATGATGTTGAAAAAACAGGTTTGAAAATTACGGAGGCTGTGCGCAAAGGGTTGTTTCAGCTGCGCGATACATTTACGCGCGCGCGGCAACAAAAAAATCTTCTGACCTTTTTGATTGCCAGCGCATTATACCGTGATGGTTTAAATACATTATTTGCGGTTGGTGGTTTGTATGCGGCAGGTGTGTTTGGGATGAGTCTGACAGAGATTTTGATTTTTGCTATTGGTTTGAATGTGTCGGCGGGGCTGGGTGCGGTTATTTTTGCTTATGCAGATGATCATTGGGGGTCAAAGCGCACCGTGATCGTGGCGCTGGTGGGGATGATTGTAACGGGTTTGGCTATTCTTTTGACGCAGGACAAGCATGTATTTACGGTGCTGGCATTGGCGCTGGGTATTTTTATGGGCCCGGCGCAAGCGGCCAGCCGGACATTGGCGGCGCGCCTGTCGCCACCGGATATGGTCGCGCAGACTTACGGGCTTTATTCATTTACGGGTAAGTCGGTATCATTTTTGGGGCCATTGGCATTTGGGTTGGCGACTTCAATCTTTGACAGCCAGCGTGCCGGTATGGCAACTATAATATTGTTCTGGCTGGCGGGGTTGGCGTTATTGGCAAAAGTGAGAGAGACATGAAGATTATCCAAAGACCATCAACTCATTTCGAGGATCGCAAAAACGGTGCAACGCACCCGACATTTTTGATTTTGCATTACACGGAAACCGTTGGCAAACAGGCAGCAGATGATTATTTTCTGGATCATAAGCCCCACCCAACCGGCGGCAAAGTCAGTGCGCATTACATGGTGGATGAAGATGGCAGTATTTATCAGTATGTTGATGAAGATAAGCGCGCCTATCATGCCGGGCTGTCTTATTGGGGCGGTATAAAAGATATTAATTCATACTCCATTGGTGTTGAGATTGTTAATCCCGGCCACAAATACGGCTATCGTGCATTCCCATCTGTGCAGATGAAGGTCGTTGCTGCGCTATGCAAAGACATTTTGGCGCGTCATGAAATCCCGGTGCACCATGTTATTGCGCATTCCGATGTTGCGCCGGGGCGCAAAATTGATCCGGGCGAGTTGTTTGGATGGCAGGATTTGGCCTCACAAGGCATTGGATTATGGCCCGCGCCATTAAAGGAAGATTTTGAAAAGGCCGTGGATGAAGAGTCTGTGCGGGCAGCGTTAAATGCTTACGGCTATGATCCGCGCGCGGATTTTAAGGATGTTGTGACGGCTTTCCAGCGTCATTTTCATCAGGAAATGTTTGTTGCTCCGGCACAGGCCGGACAGGTCACGCCCGATACGGCCGCCCGGCTTTATGCGCTTTTGCGCATGAAAGTTTGATATTTTCAAGAAAAACAGCCATATTGCTGATGCCAGAAGGCTGGATGGCCGCGCCCCTTAAAAGGTGAGGAAAGTCCGGGCTTCACGGAAATACGGTGCCGGGTAATTCCCGGGCGGCGCGAGCCGACGGATAGTGCAGCAGAAAGCAAACCGCCGATGGCTGATGACTCTCGAGACATCAGATCAGGTAAGGATGAAAGGGTGCGGTAAGAGCGCACCGCGTTGCTGGTAACAGGAGCGGCATGGTAAACCCCGCCGGAAGCAAGACCAAATAGGGATGATTTTTCGCTCAGGCGTGCTTGCACGCTACGCGGAGCCCTCTGTTTCCGGGGGTGTGGTCATCCGGGTAGGTTGCTTGAGGTCATCGGTAACGGTGATCCCAGATGAATGGTCATCCCCTGAGCGATCAGGGACAGAACCCGGCTTATAGGCCTTCTGGCATTTTTTAATTTGTATGTTTATGCGGCGTTCGTTTTCTTCTTTACGAAACGGCGGTCACAATAGCCGCACTCGACAAAATCCCGCCCCTCGAAGGCATACCAGACAACCGGATGGCCAAGCGCGCCGCTACCGCCATCACAGCTGATTTCATCAGCGTCATTGTCTATTTCTATGGTTTCAGGGGGCAATTGTGCGGTCATTGGAAAAACTCCACGTTAACTTTTTGTTTTCATTTTTTTATTACAGTGACATTGCAAAAGCCTTCTGGCAAGGGGTCGTTATGGAAGATACAATTCAGTTTATAGATAATGCAGTCACGGCAGCAGCTGTGGATCGTTATGTGACGGTCACAGTGGATGTCGCAAAGATTCTTAAAAGCTGGCGCGCATCGCTGTTTGCTTTTGAGTGGATGCTGCCTGATGGCTGTGTGAAAAGCACGTCCGAATTATCTGCGGCAGAGCAACCAAAACGCTTGGCCGTTGAAGAGAAAATAAAGCAAGGTGCGCCGCTTGAAAAACCAGTGCTGGGCATAGGTTTAATGGAGAATGTTGAAATTGGTGCAGGGCGTGCTGTGTTTTTAACACTGGCGGCACAGGGTGCAAAAGAGATGCCCGTTCACATTCCAAAATCAAGCCGTGATGAATTTACCGCATTTATGATTTAGGATTTTATTTTCGCTCAGGCGCGTAAACGCGCTACGCTTTCATAAAATTAATTTATGTTTTTAAACGCTTGTGTTTCAATTTCGAAACGAAAATCTTTGTCATATTGCAAAAATAGCGATAAACTAAAATTGTTAGGGAATAAAAGGTGCGGCGACAAAAGGCCATAAAGGCCGGTGATGACTGAGAAGAAGATTTTCCTTTATCTTCTACCATTTTCACAAAAACAACACGCCGACCTGGGTGGACAAGATGTCAGCTTTACAAAACAAAAAACATGCCGCATTGCGGTTTGTACAATCACGTACTTCCAGACTGGGTTTGATGCAATGCTCCCCGTTGCGTTGCTCGGTCGTCTTGCTGTCGGCTATGCTTTGCCTCATCCTTGTGACGAGTACGCCGGTCTGGGCCTTTGATGTCCAGTCGTCTGCTACCACGGATGAGGCAAAGGTCGCCGCCGTTGCGAAACAATTGACGACTTCATCCTCTACGGTCATAGCAGGCGATCCTTGCTTGCGTTTGTTGAAATCATTTCACATTGATAGCTCATCAACAGCCATGAACCGTAGCCGACGTTCTGTCGGTGAGACATCGAGCGCCAGACTTGTATTTGGGATTCGCTTTGCCCTGGGTCCGAATAAGGTCAAACAAGGACGCCGTGATACGCGTTTTGATATATGGCAGCCCGATTTCACGAATAATCCGGAGGCTTTGGCCATGGCGGATTATAAGAGCTGTAAAAATAATCAGGCTTTGAAGGTGCTAGATGAGACGTGGCGCTGGAGCCGTTAACAAAATTACCCCTTGATACCCCTTAAAGCCGCTTCGTGGTGCCCTCTCCCTACGAAGCGGCTTTTTCTTATTTGTATTTTGTGCGTTTGGGAAAGGTTACTTGCTGCTGCTGATGGCGAGGATAGCCTGGCTGCAGAGTGTTTCAGCGGGCATGGCTGTTTTTTTGCATTGTGCTTCCAGCGCCATGAGCCGTGTCATGATTTTTTCCAGCGTTGGCAAAGCCCAGCGTTGCATTTGCGTACGGAAGGCGGATTCCTGTTTAAAAAATACCGGCGGCGATAGTGTTTTCATGATTTGCTCTGGCATTTCACCACCTTCCAGCCGCGCTTTGGCAACATGAAGACGGCGGAAATGGTTTTGCAGCACACGGGCGATCGTAACAGCCGGGATACCTTCGGCTTGCAGATGCGTAAAAGCTTCCAGCGCAGCCGTTGCGTTGCCGCCCCCAACACCGTAGACAAGGTCATCAAATGATTTTTCACCGGCGGCGCCACAGGCTGCCAGTACATCATCGAATGTAATTTGTTTATTGGGTCCCATATAAGTTATGAGTTTTTCTGTTTCGGCACGTACGCGCGCGCGATTTCCGGCTGTGTTTACCGACATCCATGCAATAGCATCAGGTGCTGCGACATAGCCGTTTTCCTGCAACATGGCACGGATAACATTAGCAACGCCGCGCCCATCCTCAACATAGCAGGGCAGGGCAGCAGCATTGCTTGATTTTTCGCATAAAAGCCGCAGGGCCGAGCGTGTATTCAGCTCCCCTGCTTCAATGATGATAAGGGATTGGTCATTTGCTTCGGCAAGATAATCCTTGAGTATGGGTGTGATGGCATCACGTGCATCTTCAATCCGCACGAGGCGTCTGCCGCCCATCATGGATATAGCGTTGGCTTCGGCGGACAAGCGTGCAGGGTCTTCGATAATGGAAGATGCCGCAAGCACTGCGACATTAAAGGGATCGTTTAAATCGCTGACGGCGGTCAGGCCGAGCATCTTTGCTCGTTCCCGCATTAAGCCGTCATCGGGGCCGTAAACAAGAATAGCCCGGACTTTTGCGTCCGGCTTTTTCAGGAAAGGCTCAATCTGTTTGTACTGGAGTTTCACGGGTCCATATTAGGGCCCGTGAGGAAGCCGTCAATGGTAAGCCGGATGTTCGTTTTGCGGGCGAAGGCCGCACGCGGTTTTGCAGCGTTGCTACACACTGCCAACAATTTGCATAAATATTGGAACAATAATTACGCAGGATTAACCATTTAGCCTTAAGATGGTATTATGGAATTAAAACTATATTAAGAAATATGGCGGGAAAGAAAAGCGGTTATTATAAATAATATAAGTTTATCAATGCATTAAGGTGGAAAAGAGCATGGCACGGAATCAAGAAAATGGCGCAGATGGTGGCGATAGCGACCAAGCGCAGATTTTACAGGCCGGAGAACAAAAAGAAATAAGCCTGCCCGATAACGGGTTTTTGGCTGATTCTGACCTTGTTCGTGACGGGCAGGATCTGGTTTTACGCGCCCCGGATGGTGAAACGATTGTGATTGAGGGCTATTTCAGCACACTGAGCGCTCCTTTGCTGACCACGGCTGATGGGGGGCAATTAACCCCGTCGCTTGTTGATTCGTTTGTGCGCTATGACGGCCCCACCCAGTATGCCAGCGGAGAAACTCTGAATGATGCTAGTCCTGTGGGTATGGTGAAGGAAGTTTCCGGTGCCGCGACGATTACGCATGCCAGCGGTATGACTGAAACGGCGGTTATTGGCACAGCTATTTATCAAGGCGATATTGTTGAAACAGATGGTGTCGGTGCCGTTAATATAAGATTTTTAGATGAATCAACATTTGCCGTTTCCAACAATGCACGCTTGGCTATTGATGAATACGTATTTGATGCCGGTAATACAGGCGCGGGCGCGTCAAATTTTTCATTGCTGCGCGGTGTGTTCATGTTCACAAGCGGTTTGATTGGTCGCGATGATCCGGATGATGTGCGCATTGAAACGCCGGTAGGTTCTATCGGTATTCGCGGGACAACAATTTTTGGTGTGATTGATCCGAATGGTGAAAGTCAGATTACTGTGACTGAAGGTGCCATTGTTGTGCGCAACGGCACGGGTGAGCGCACCCTGTCAAACCAGAATGATACAGTGACCTTATCGGGCTTTAATGATGAGATTGTCTATGATGGACAAGCAGAACAAACACAAATAACGCAGGATTATAATGTGTTGCGCGTTGTGTCACCGGATGACTTTGCCGGTATGGATGAAGAGTTTTTGAGCGAAGAAGAAAGCGGCGTGTTAACGCAGGATACATTGTCAGCGCCTCTGCCAGACACAACATCGGAACAAGATACGTCGACACAAGATGCGCCTGTGAGTGAACCAACACAAGAAGAGGTGGTGCCCGAAGATGGCGCGGCCTTATTGCCGGAAGCAGAAGATGCAACGTTTGATGAAGCGCTGGATTTCACCGGTACTGATAATGTTTTTGAAGTAACGGCGACGCAAGATAGTACGGATACATTATTGTCATCATCATCAGAAACGGTGTATGTGCCGCCGTCATCAACATCCAGTACGGTCACAATATCTTCGTCGACAACGACAACTTATTCTACTGATACTACGGCACCGCCTTCGATAACATCACCGGCGGGTACGGCACCGGTTGTGCCTACGGGGCTTAATTTATTGACTATAGGCGGGTTAGACGGATTTTATATAGCGGGCGCAACGACTTCGGGAGAGCGGCTGGGCGACGTTATTGCTACGTGGGGCGACCGTGACCATAACGGTTCTGAAGATTTTCTTGTCGCGAATAACAAAACTGTAGGCGGTCAGGTTTTCACGTATGATGGTGGCCTGAATGCTCTTAGTGGCATTCCTGGTAGCCCGTCTTTGGCACCGGAAGTTGCTGGTATTGGCGACTTTGATGGTGATGGCGTAATTGATTTTGTTATTGGTGCGCCAAACAGTAATCTTTCTGCGGCGGGTGGTGGTGGTGCCACGATTTCCGCATCATTAGCACCTGCGACGTTAATAATAAGCACGGCGGCTAATCAGGAGGTCGGACATAGCGTTGCCGGTATCGGTGATATTAACGGTGATGGTTATAGTGATGTTTTAATTGGTGCTTCCGGTACGGCTGCTGATACAGGGGCTGCTTATGTTGTTTATGGTAGCGCGACAGTGAGCGCGTCTATTGATATAACAGCTATGGGCACAGATGGTTTTGCCATCACGGGGATTGCAGCAAGCGATCTTTTTGGTTCGGAATCTAGTTCCGCAGGTGATTTTAACAATGATGGTTTTTCAGATTTTGCAATGTCGGAGCCGGGACAGGGGCGCGTACATGTTGCTTTTGGCGGTGCCGGTGTAAATGGCGTAACGCTGGGCGGCGGTACCTTGCAGATTAACGGTATTGTTGTTGACGGCGCTGATCCTGAAATACCGATATCACATGTCGGTGACTTCAATGGTGACGGCATCAGCGATATGATGGTTGCGGCAACAGGCGCAAATGGCGGTAAGGGCGAGGGTTATATTGTCTACGGCAAGAATAGCTATGCGGGTGGCAGTATTCTTGATGTAACGACCATGACGGCAGCAGACGGGGTCAAGATTGGCGTTACAAATACCGGCAGTAAGCTGGATGGTGGCGGGGCGGCGGGCGACTTCAATGGTGACGGGTTGGATGATGTGGCAGTTGTGCTGCGGACCGGAAACATTGCCGATATTTATGTGGTTTATGGCACTTCTGGCGGTGGCGGTAATTTAACGGATGTTGATCTGACCAATCCACTGAATGCATTTCATATGAGTTATGATGTTGGCAGTACGGCACCATTTGATTTTGTAATATCATCGGCAGGTGATCTTGACGGTGATGGATTTGATGATCTGGCGATCGGAACACCCGATGCGGGTGGTGGCGATGGCGGCTTTATGGTTGTTTATGGGCGCGATGATAATGGCACCTTAAATACGACCGGTTTTGCGGCGGCAGCGGGCGATCATCTGATCGGGACAGCCGGTATGGATTCCCTTTCTACAAACGGGTTTGGTAATGTGCGGATGAATGCCGGTGGTGGCGATGATATATTGGTTGTTGATAATACGGCGCTGGCCGGTGTTGATGGCGGTACTGGGTTTGATACGCTGCAATTAACGGGCGTCGGGAAGGTGCTTGATTTCACAAATTCTTCTGCAAACACTGCCTTACGTGGTTCGGAGGCATTATCAGGTATTGAAGAATTCAAGATGATGGATAGCGGCCAGACAATAAAATTGAGTCTGGATGATATATTCAGTCTGTTGCAACAAAGTTCGGATGGTACATTGCGCTTCCTCGAAAATGGTGCCGGTGGAAATGTAACAAACCTTGTGATTGATGATAATGATACAGGTTCAGGAACCTTAGCAGGCCAAGCGGGCGTGCTGGGCTTTGCAGCTGCGGGAACGGATGCAATCAGTGAGCCGGGTGTAACATTTGATGTTTATACATTTGGCACGGGGTATCAGCTTCTGATCGATCAAAATATTGATAGCACCACCGTGGTTTAGGTTAGCAGGCTAAAAGCCACCTTTTTTAACATTCATCAGGGCCGCTGGTTTGATTTTCGGTGACTTGCCACCACCGCTGCCGCGTTGGTCCGCACCGCGATCATTGCCACGGAATGCTTCTTCCAGCAGATCATCAACATCCGGAATTTCATCCATTTGCAGGCTTTGTACTAATGATGCGAAAAAATCACAGCATTTTTCCTGCCAGTTATATTGGTCTTCACCATAAGTTTCGCCGCGTACACGGAACAGCACCGTATCCCATTGACCATCGCCGCTGGGCTTGGCGCGGATAAAACAAATTTGTTCCATGGATGGCTTGCCGTCCGGGGGTGTGTCGTAGACCATTTGTGCCTCGGTCTCGATTTCATCGCCGTCCATACCCATGCGTACTTCAGCACTACAGGTCATGCCGTGATCGGCATCATAGAGCGACCAGGGCTGCGTTTCATAAGCACCCAATACGCGCCCAACGCCCAGTTTATTCATTAATTCATCTATTCGCAGCTGCATAAAAATCTCTTTTGCTGTTTAATTTGCATATCATACACGCTTTTTAGCGGGATTACTTGTATTAATTACAGCACCCACGCGTTCGTCGTCCTTAAATTGCAATTGTATGTTTTGTCCTTGTTCGGTTTGGTCGGCGGCGGTAACGGGCATGCCATTTTTATCACGTACGACGACAAAGCCACGATCCAGAATGCGCTTGAATGACAAGCTGTCCAGTGTGCGGGCGAGTGATTTTAATTTATCTTCTTCTGTTTTACCGATGCGCATGCCGGTTCTGTGCAGCGATTCTATATGAATGGATAGCAGGCGTTGTTTTTCTGCAATGAGAGCGTTGGGGTGCCGAATTTTTGCGGCAAGCTCTAGGGTGCGGGATTCTTTGCGTGATAAAAATCGCTCGAACACCGATGAAATTTTTTGTGTGATGTGATCAAGCTGCTGTGTTTTCATTTCCAGCAGGCGGGATGGATCCCCTAGTTTTGCTGCGCGCGCGGTTAGTTTGTTTTGCAAATCAGACAGCAGGCGAGATGTGCTTTTTATCAAACGCTGGCTGTTGTCATTGATTTGTGCAATCAGGTCAAGCCGTACCGGCACAGTCATTTCCGCAGCCCCCGTGGGGGTGGGGGCGCGGCGGTCGGATACGTAATCAATCAATGTTGTGTCGGTTTCATGACCGACGGCAGAAATAATCGGGATGGTGCAGTCTGCAACGGCACGCACAACAACTTCTTCGTTAAAGGGCATTAAATCTTCGAGGCTGCCGCCACCGCGTGCGACAATCAAAACATCCGGGCGGTGCGGTTTTTTGAGAGCGTTAAATCCACGAATGGCCGCGGCGATCTGTTCTGCTGCGCCTGTGCCTTGTACTAAAACCGGCCATAAAAAAACTTGGCGCGGGAATCGTTCATCAAGGCGGTGCATGATGTCGCGGATGACAGCACCGGTGGGTGAAGTTACCACACCGATTGTTTCAGGCAAAAATGGTAGTTTCTTTTTACGCTCCGGTGCGAATAGTCCTTCACCGGCGAGCTTCTTTTTGCGCTCTTCCAGCATTTTCAGCAGCGCGCCTTCGCCGGCGAGCTCCATCGATTCGATAATAAGCTGGTAATTGGAGCGGGCCGGATAGGTTGTAACCCGTCCGGTGCAGATAACTTCTAGCCCTTCTTCCGGTTTTACAGAAAGCTTTGACAGTGTACCCTTCCAGCAAATCGCGTTCAGGACCGCGTCATTGTCCTTTAAATCAGCGTACATATGGCCCGATTTGGGGATGGTAACGCGCCCCAGCTCCCCTCGTACGCGCACACGGCCATAGGTTTCCTCAAGCGTCCTTTTGAGTGAAAAGGCCAGCTCGGAGACTGATAGCTCCGGTACATTTGTGCGCTGCGATGGCGGCGTAAGAGGGCTTTGCGTTGTCATGACAGTCGGATAATATAGCCCCGTCCACGTGAAAACAATGATCGGGTGTAATATTATGGCACAAAAGATGGCTTCTTATCTCTACGCTGATGAAGCGGCATGCGTGAATGAATTATTGGATGTGTTGCCGTGGGATGACGGGCGCGCTCAGCGTGTGGATCATGCGGCACGGGATTTTGTAACTCGTGTGCGTTCTGCCAAGCGTAAAACAGGAGAGCTTGAATCATTTCTGCAACAATATGGGCTGGATACAGAAGAGGGGCTGGCCCTGATGACGTTGGCCGAAGCGTTGTTGCGCATTCCGGATGCGCACACGGCGGATTTGTTGATCCGTGATAAGATGGCGGCGGCGCAGTGGTTGTCCAAGCAGGGCGGCACAAAAGATTTAATGGTCAAGGCAACCGGCTTTGGCTTGTCGCTGGCCAGTAAGACGTTGGATTCGGTTGTCGGGCGGTTGGGTGAACCGGTGATCCGTAAGGCAATGGTTGAGGCTATGCGGATGATGGGGCGGCAATTTGTGTTGGGCCGTACGATTGATGAGGCTGTCAAAAACGCAAAGGATTACGAGAAAAAAGGCTATCGCCTGTCTTATGACATGCTTGGTGAAGGCGCGCGCACAATCGAAGATGCGGAGCGCTATTTCAATGTTTATAAGGAAGCGCTGACAAGGATTTCCAGCACGGCAGAGGGAAAGGCGCGTCCCGGTATGTCGGTAAAATTATCGGCGTTGTATCCGCGCTATGAGTTTCGGCAGGCAGATCGTTGTGTGCCGGTGCTGACTGAAAAGCTGCTGGTTCTCGCGCAGCAAGCCGCGAATGCAAATATTGCTCTGACTGTCGATGCGGAGGAAGTTGACCGGCTTGCCGTGTCTCTAAAAATTATTGAAGCGGTTGCTGCGGATCAATCTTTGAACGGATGGGAAGGTTTTGGTCTGGCGGTGCAGGCTTACAGCAAGCGTTGTTTGACGCTGGTGGACCATTTGGCAGAATTTGCGAAGGCGCATAAGCGTAAAATGCAGGTGCGGCTGGTTAAGGGAGCCTATTGGGATACGGAAGTTAAGCGTGCACAGGTGCAGGGCCTGGATGATTATCCGGTTTTTACGCGCAAGGCGAATACGGATTTATGCTACATTGCTTGTGCCCGCAAGATGCTGGAGCAGCGCGATGTGTTTTATCCGATGTTTGCCACACATAATGCGCATAGCGTTGCCGCAATCATGGAGCTGGCGGGGAATAACCGCAACGGATTTGAATTTCAGCGTTTGCACGGCATGGGAGAAACGCTGCATGATTTAGTGTTGGCCGATAATATCGCGCCGGTGAGTGTTTATGCACCATGCGGATCACATGAGGATTTATTGCCCTATCTGGTGCGCCGCTTGCTGGAAAACGGTGCCAATAGTTCATTTGTAAATAAATTGTTGGATGCCAAAACGCCGCTAGATGAAATAGTGGCTGATCCGGTTGTGGATGCGCGCGCGCATAAAGAAAAGCGCCATGCGCACATACCGTTGCCAAAGGATATTTACGGTGCTGCGCGGACTAATTCCGTTGGTTTTGATATTACGGAGGAGGTGATTGCGGCGCCGCTGGTTGCAGAAATAAACAAGGCAAAAAGCAAACAGTTCGAGGCGGCACCGTTGATTGGCGGCAAAGCGCATAAGGAAGGGCAAAGCCGCACCGTTGTTAGTCCGACTGATAATACGCGCATAATCGGGCAGGTGTGGGAGGTTAATGAAGCGCTGATTGATAAGGCTTTTACCGTAGCGCGGCGTGGTTTTCACGCATGGGACGCAACATCTGCGGATGATCGTGCGGCGGCATTGGAGCGCTTTGGCGATTTGATGGAAGAGCATATAGCGGAATTGATGGGGCTGGTTGCGCTGGAAGGGGGGCGTACGATCGAAGACGGTCTGGCCGAAGTGCGCGAAGCCGTAGATTTTTGTCGCTATTATGCGCTGCGCGGGCGCGCTGAGTTTGATGGGGACGGTATGTGTTTGCCGGGGCCGACGGGAGAGAGAAATATTTTAACGCAGCACGGGCGCGGCGTATTTGTTTGTATTTCACCGTGGAATTTTCCGCTGGCGATTTTTGTCGGGCAAATTACGGCAGCTTTGATGGCAGGAAATGCAGTTGTTGCAAAACCGGCAAGCCCAACACCGTTGATTGCTATGCGGGCGGTGGAATTGATGGTTGAGGCGGGCGTTCATCCCGATGCTATTAGTTTTCTTCCCGGTAGTGGGCGTATGGGCGGCGCAATGGTTGCGCATCCGGATGTAGCAGGCGTGGCGTTTACAGGCTCCACGGAAGTTGCGTGGGGCATTAACCGTACGCTGGCGGCAAAGGACAGTGTGATTGTGCCGTTTATTGCTGAAACCGGTGGGCAGAATGCAATGATTGCAGATTCTTCGGCGCTACCGGAACAGATCATTGATGATGTGATTGTCAGTGCATTTCGGTCAGCGGGGCAGCGTTGTTCGGCGCTGCGCGTGCTGTATATACAAGAAGACACAGCTGATAAAGTGATTGAAATGCTCAAAGGCGCATTGGCGCAGCAGCGCCTTGGTGATCCTATGGTGCTGACATCCGATATTGGGCCGGTGATTGATGCGCCGTCGCGCGCAGAACTTGAAAAGCACCGCGTATGGCTGGATCAAAACGGAAAATTTATTGCGGCGAGTCCGCTGGATAAACAAATGTACAAGCAAGGCTCATTCTTTGCGCCTTGTGCTTATGAGATCGGCAATATTCGTGAGTTGGAAAAAGAAATATTTGGCCCCGTTCTTCACGTTGTGCGGTATAAGGCGCAGGATTTGGACCGCGTGATTGCCGATATTAATTCATCCGGATATGGCCTGACATTTGGCCTGCATACACGCATTACTAGTGTTATGCGGCATGTGACGGGTGCTGTGCGGGCGGGTAATGCTTATGTGAATCGCTCGATGATCGGTGCAATTGTCGGGGTGCAGCCCTTTGGTGGACAGGGTCTGTCTGGTACGGGCCCTAAAGCGGGCGGGCCGCACTATTTACCACGCTTTGCGACGGAGCGGGTAACATCCACAGACACAACAAGGCAGGGCGGGAACGCTACGCTGGTGAGTTTAAAGGAGTAGGGATATGAAAGTTTTATTGATTGGTAGCGGTGGCCGGGAACATGCGCTGGCCTGGCGATTGGCGCAATCGGAAAAGTGCGATGAGCTTTATTGCGCGCCCGGTAATGCGGGCATTGCGGAATGCGCAGAGTGTCTGGATATTGCAGCTGAGGATATTGAAAAAGTCACAGCGTTTGCCGTTGAAAAGAAAATTGATTTTGTTGTGATTGGGCCGGAAGGGCCGCTGGTGGCGGGAGTGGCAGATACTTTGCGCGCAAAAAATATTAAGGTTTTTGGCCCTTCTGCTGCGGCCGCACAGTTGGAAGGCTCCAAAGGTTTTATGAAGGATTTGTGCGCAAAATATAATATTCCCACTGCCGCTTATGGTCGTTTTACCGACCTTGAAGAGGCGAAAGAATTTATCCGCAAAACCGGCGCACCGATTGTGGTGAAAACAGATGGTCTTGCTGCGGGCAAGGGCGTGATTATTGCACAAAGCGTGAAAGAGGCGGAGGCCGCCGCCGCAGATATGTTGTCCGGGGCATCGTTTGGCGCAGCAGGCACAGAAATTGTAGTTGAAGAATTTTTAGACGGGGAAGAGCTGAGTTTTTTCGCGTTGGCTGATGGGAAGGATTATGTGTGCCTGACTTCCGCGCAAGATCACAAGCGTGTGGGTGATGGTGATACCGGTTTGAATACAGGCGGTATGGGGGCTTATTCCCCCGCACATATGATGAACCCGGTATTGGGGCAAATGATTGATGACACGATTATCAAGCCGACAATTGATGGTATGGCGGCGGAAGGGTGTCCGTTTGCGGGCGTTTTGTTTGCGGGCATTATGGTGGTAAACGGTGTGCCGAAATTGCTGGAGCACAATGTGCGTTTCGGTGATCCTGAATGCCAGGTGTTGCTGATGCGGCTGGAAGGGGACTTGCTGGATATTTTATATGCGTGTGCCGATGAAAATCTGGGCGCTGTGAAGGACAAAATTTTCTGGCGGGATGAGTCAGCACTATGTGTTGTGATGGCGGCGTATGGCTATCCCGGTGCCTATAAAAAAGATACGGAGATTCGTAATATCAATGATGCCGATACGATGCCGGCTGTGAAAATTTTTCATGCCGGTACAAAACGTGTCACAGATGGCCGCATTTTAAGCACGGGCGGACGTGTTCTGGGTGTAAGTGCCTTGGGTGAAACGATTGCGGATGCGCAGGCGAGTGCTTATGTAGCCGTGGATAAGGTTAACTGGCCGGACGGGTTTTGTCGCCGTGATATTGGTTGGCGTGCGGCAGGAGAAAAGAAAAAAGTGGCGGTCAGCTAGAGCATGCTTATGGGCACGTACCTTCGTCCGGAAAGACAGCGGAGGCAGAATTCATCACCATCCAGACACGGAAACATGTGTTTCCTGCGGCGCAGGTAACGGATGGTGCGCTATCTAGGTTTTCAACCCCGCCGGTGGCATCGATTTGATCAGCTTCACATGTGGCGAAATTTCTTTCCAGCTTGTCTAGTGCTGTTTGAATAAAGGCATCGGTTTTGTCGGTGCTGATCCAGAAGAACACACCGTCATCGCCATTATACCATTGCCAGTCATTAAAAAGAGGCGGTGGTTGTGGCAGGAATTTACCTGAGGATCCGGAAAAAATAACAACATGGTCATCATCATCACCGGGGTTGCCGGGGCAGCGTATATCTTTGACTAATTGCCCTGCTGTCGCGGGGATTGTGGCGGCCGCAAAATGCGTGGAATTCGGTTTGATCGGGTAACGGCGGTTTGCACCGGGGTCGGAACCGCCACCTGAATTATTAATTGTGGCGTCCCCTCCGAAATGGGTTGCCACGCATTCTTGGACGGTGGCGCGGATGAAATCGACTTGTGATTGCAGCTCGGACACAAGCTTAAAAGTGTTCTGCCCCTGTGTCTGCTGACTGGAAGGCTGCATGAAGGAAATGGTCAAAAGCGCGAGTAAGGCAATGGCGATCAAAATATAGACCAGAGCGCTGCCGCGCTCACTATCGCGCTCATTTTTTCTGTGTTTGTGTTGTGTCATGCTCATGATGTGCCTTTTTTAAAATCAAACGACCCGGCTTCTATTTAAAAAGCCGGGCCGCAAAATTTATATGGATCGGCTTTGCGTCTTTTTTATTGCTCGATCAATGCGTGGTAATAGACATTTTGACCCTCGGCGACCTGAGAAAAGCAACCAAAGGGCTGTCCGTCCAGCGCGGCAACATCATCACCGATCGTGCCACCGCCGCCGGCAATGCTTGTGGGCGTGGCGTTATCTGGATTTATCATGCTTGAGGCACTGGTAAAGACTATATTCGTTTCTACTGGGATTGTAGCACCGATTCCCAGCTCGTCATTAATCCGTCTACAGAGAACGCTCGTGATGCCCGGTAAAAAGGCAATCATATCAGCTGTAGCAGCTGTCGGCGCATCACCGCCAACAGTCGTTCCCACTAGATTGATTTCATTTGCGCCGTTGAAAATCCATTGGCCTGCTGTTCCGCCGTCCATGAGATTACCGGGGGCCATCATAGAGGTGGCGCCACCACCGGCCGGATGAAAGACGCAACGCCCAAAGCCCGCAGTACAATTAGCGTAATCCGCTGGCGTGTTAAATTCTAGCGTATTGACATCCGCGCCGTTGACGATCATGCGTATAATTGATGTGCGGATGCCGGCTGGATATTGTGTGAGCTGCGCACTGTTGATGAGGTTGGTTTCACCTGCGGCATCACCACCGCCTGAACGAGAGGACTGCGTGACAGCATAGGATAGGGCCGCGAATAAGGCGACGGCAATGAGAATAAGAAACAGCACGTTGCCGCTTTCTTTATATCTGTTTTTTATTGTTTTGTTTATCTGGGTCTGCATACTATCGGCCTCCGTTTTTCAAAAAACTACGTTAAGATTGTAACACACACGAATGTCATCACAACATCCCTAATTTACGTTATCTACTGAAACCCTGTTTATTTATCTACTGAAACTTTGTTTATTTTCAACAAGGCAGCAAGTTTTTCGCGCGGACATTCCCGCCCGACACATAATTTTTCCATACTCACACGCCAGCCGCTACCGCCATTTTGTACGTGACCAATGGCTTCTCTGAACTCGCCAAAACTACCTGTCGATTGTGCTGTTATAAAGATGGCAGGGCCTTGCTGCTTTATGGATAGTTTCGGGTAATTGACGGTCAGCGTTTCCGCAAATGCCTTCACCGTTGCTTGTGGCACCGGCAGGTCTTTAATTCTGGGAACAACCGGTTTAAGCGCTTCCGCATTGGCAAGCTCTGTGCGCACTTCGATCAATTTTTGCGTCTGAACGGTGGCAAACAATCCGGCTGCGGCTCCTGATGTCCAAACAATCCCGACGGCGATCAGGATCGCCTGCCCGGCTGTTTGCGGCAGTTTTTCCAGGAAATTATTCAGGTCTTTACCTGCTTGCGGTCCTAGATACCGCTGCAATTTACGCCAATCAAACGACTTCATGCCCAAAGCCCGCTCTGTTAAAAAATGAACCCCTACTGCTTTAAGTCTAGCATTAAATTATTAATAGAATATAAATTAAATCAAATGGTTAAGGGGGTCATTTTGTGCTGTTATTTCGTACCTTTAATGCGCACGCGCCCGTCTTTTTCTAGCCCGGGGATCACCTGACACCCTCTGAGCGCGCCTGTGCAATTGCTGAAGGAGGGCTGTACCAGCGCCTCCCATGCAACTTTTCCTTTGTTGATTTCATATTTAACGAGCGTCCCTTCAATTTTTTGTAGTGTATCAAGAAGTTCCTGAACCCTGACCATGTGTTTGATGGTGTTGCTTTGCAGGGCGTTGTAGGCGTTGATCATCAAATCATCAGAAGCTCTGATCGTGTCAGCTTCCACAGAGGTCAGATCACGGCTCACGGTTCCCGTTAATATGTACTGTATGATAATGAGGCCGGCGGCAATAAAATTGATTCCTAATCCGATATAGAGCAAAAGGGCGGCTGTGGCGCGCGATAGTTTTTCGCTGCGTAGCGCGCGGTTATGCCAGGGAACAGCTGTGGCCATTTCGGGATTGATGGTGGCGAAGTTGGCATCCATGCTTTGGATGCGCGGTAACAGGGTCCGTGATGCGCCCAGAAAAACTTGTATCCTGTTTGTTTCGGGATCCCAGCGCAGGGCTGATGCCTGCCCTTCGTGTTCATAGAGATAAACCGTTTCCCGGTCCCAGTATTCACTACCGCCGGGTAGGGCTGCGGCCAGCGGGCACCACGTATCGGGATTTGATGCCAGTGATGCCGATGGGCAGGCCAGATACCAGCAACGATCATCGGCAATTGTATAGCAGTAATGGACGCGTTCCGTACCGCAGGCCTGTGAAGCAGCATTCCAGATGGCTTCGTTTTCCGTGCCCGGTATATGAGGAATAGAGCCACCGATCAGATCGCTTGGCAGGTAGGGTTGTAAATTGGTCTTAAAGTCTCTTGATTCACTTGTAATGTAATCAGCAACATCCGGCTTGAGCCGATCTGGGTCAAGCGTATTCTGGTCATCGGTTTTGCCGAATTTGAACTTGCTCCAGAGATTTTTCCCTTTGTCTGCCCCGGCCAACTACAAAGCCCCTCCCATAAGTCCGCCCATCATACCATCCAAACTCATATTCATAACCGTCAAAGCGTAGATAGCGCTACCGAAAGCAATGGCGAGAAACACGCCGGTGAGACCAAAAGCAAGCCATACAATCAGGGCATGCTTTGTCTTTGCCGCGGATGTTCTCATTTCGGCAACAGACTCTAACACTGTAGCAACTTGCGCCAGATCGGACAAGCTGGCTAACTCCATACGCTCACTGCGTGTGAGTGGCGGGTTGTCCAGGGCGGCCCCCAGCAACACGCCGCGTTCCAGCTCAGCACTGGCTCTAACCCAGTAATTGGCAACTTCCGGCACGGTTGTGGCTTCGGAGGATTGCTTGAGCGTATCACCGATGGGGACAAGGCCGCGCAGCATGCGTGCCGCGGCCATCATGGAATCGGAAAAACCGAGATCTCGTAGATAGGCGCCGATCAGAGGGATTTTTCGTACAACTCTTGCTGTGGGCCAGTCGGTTTTACCTTTATTGAGCCAAAAAGAAATAATGCACCACACCATCAACAACCCCGACCCAAAGGCAATGACAATCAAAATGTTCCATGTCAGCTCAAGCTGATTGACGATACGAAGGTAATTTTCCAGCTCTGTCGGATCGGTCGGGGCATTGCCGCGGAACCATCCGAGCACCATGCCTTTACCCCAGAACAAAGCCTGTACGATAGAAAGCACGTCAAAGCCGAGCCACGCCATTGTGCCGGCGATCGCGCGTGTATTTTTCTTTTTCTGTGTAATGGAATGGATGGCGTGAGGAATACCTTCTTGCAATTTATTGGCACGCTCTGATGCTGCCAGAATGGCAATTGTGCCGTGATCAAAGATACGCAATGCTTTCAGAGCATCAATAACCCCCAGCCCCCGTGCCAGTGCTTCCCGTGCCGGTGCCAGAATATTTTGTCGCATCGGGTTGTTTTCTGCTTGAATAATTCGCCAGAATGCCACACCCGGCGAAGTTGCTGTAGAGCGGAACTGAATGCCGCGTAAAAGCTGTACCTGCCACCAGGTTGATCGCGCCAGCAGCCGTTCTAATGGTGAGCGCTCATGCGCGCGGATTGAAAGAACATAGCCGCCCTTTTTAGAAATTTCATTGCGGACATCATCGGCTGTGGGCAGGTAAAAAGATTCCACCGCCCGTTTGGGACCGGACGTTGTATCATAGGCAATTTCTGCCACCCATTGCTGCATTGCTAATCCTGTTTGTAATCAACAATATAAAATCTGAGTATTATTCTTCAAGGTAGGAGACGGCGAGTTTCGGGTCCACAAGACCGCTGATGACCAAATCGATAAGGCCATCGCGGCGCGTGTGAATGATCACACCGTCTTCGTGTATTATATCATTAACATTGCGCATAAGGGCCTCATAAATGTGATTGCGTTGCCCAGGGCCCAGAGTGAGCAAAATAGCATCTAGTAACAGTGTTCTACCGGCAATACCGGTGCGGTTACAAAGGTCACACCCAGATGTATTATGACTACGAGCGGGCTGGTTTGAATCAAAACCAAACAGGCTCAGCTCATGATCATTCAAAAATTCAGAAGCATCTCCTGCATGGGCGCAGCCCTGACAGAGTGTCCGTACGAGGCGCTGGTTCAAAATAGCTTTAACTTGTTGTGCCAGTGTATAGGAAGAGGAGCGCTCACGTTCATGCGGCATAAGAGACCGTAAGCGTTCAAATGTTTGCAGAGCGGTATCAGCGTGAATGGTTGAAATCACGGTGTGACCGGATTCAGCCGCACGCAGAGATGTTTCAACTGTATCGGCATCACGCATCTCACCGATGATAATGTAGTCGGGATCATGACGCATAGCGGCACGGATCAGGTCAGAAAACGCCCCCCCCTTCATGCCGGGCCGTACTTGCCACTGTGTTGCATAGCGCAGTTCATATTCAATAGGATCTTCAATCGTCAGAACGTGTCGCCGCCGTCTGTCAATTTGCTGTACACAGGCATAAAGCGTTGTCGTTTTACCCGAGCCCGTCGGACCGGACAAAAGTATCAGACCGCCGCCGCCCTTGATTTCGGGTGAAAGAAGTTTTGCCAGATAATCTCCAACATCTTCATGGCGACGAAACAGTTCATCAAAGCCTTTGAGCGATGCACGATCAAGAAGACGTAGTGTCAGTTTTTCACCTTCTTGCGCTTGCGGGCCAGCGGCAACCCGGACATCAATATTACGGCCCTGCCAAGAAAAACCGAAGCGCCCATCTTTTGGTGTTGTTTTGTCACCAAAGTTCAGCCCGGCATCACGTTTAAGCAAAGTTGTTAAACGTGCCATGGCATCGGCAGGCAATAAATGCATGGGTACAAGATCACCATCAATCCTGTATTTAATCCAGTTTGGCGTATCGGGATTACTGTCTTGTAATATATGAATATCTGAAGCGCGTATCTGCAATGCTTCGGCCAGCATGTCGCGCTGAAATTGGTTGAGCAAAAGACCATTATCTTGATCGGCGAGCCATTGTGCTAAAGTTTTTTCGCAACGATCGGCGGACAAATCATGCACGCGCCGCAATGTTTCCATGAGCTCGACGCGGTCCCACATCTCAACTTCAATCTTTTTAACCTGCAGCCCACTTCGTTGTGCCGTAGATAATAGCGATTCAATTTGCTTGTCGTTGAGATCATGTAGTGGTGCGATGTGCAAGACACCTTCTTTAAGTCCGATTAGATGGATGCTTAAAGGCAGCCACGCCTGCACAGGTAAAATCGAGCGCAGCATATCACCGGTAGCACGGTCTTGTACGCCTTCTTCTTCCAGATCTGATGTGCCGCCGGCACCAGCCATGTCAAGAAGTTGTTCGGTTGAACGTGACACACCTTGATCAACCAGCATGGTGCGTTCTTTTTGCACCATATCAAGGTAGCGCTCTCGCCCTTCACGCGCTCTGTCGCGCCGCCGGTCTTGCCATTGCCGGCGTTCGATACCATCAGGCGGCGTGCTCTCGCCTTGCCGACGGTCACTAGCCCTGCGGCGATCCTCACTTGAATCGTCGGGTATCATGCCTTCATCATCTGGCAGGTCTTGGTCACTCATAACTTTGTCTCAATCAATCGGGTTTTTACTGGCTTGTAGTCCCTGTGCTGGACGCACTGGTCCTGCTTCCTGATTGTGAAGATGTTCGGTTAACAGAAGATAAAGAACGGTCAAAAAGCAGCAAAACCTTTTCATCGCCGCTACGGAACTCGACACCGCTCGATCTTATGTGAACATTCCAGAGAAAGCCGCCGATAACCACTTCTTCACCGTTAAAGACAATGCGGCTGCCGCCGGGGCCGGCAATGATACCGCGCTTTGGCGACAGCGATGTTACGATAAACCCATCGAGAACGCTGGCGGGATCAACGCTGTCATCACGCCGGATAAAGACTTCCTGACTTTCTGCTTCGCCATTTGTTGCGCGTGATACCGTTCCAGAGCCAACCAGTCGCACAGCTTTTGAATCCTGACTTATAATGGCGGTCGCACTACCACGGACAGGTAGCACAAGAATGCCGCGCGTACCGTCATGCGCGATTTGTATATCGTCAATAACATCACCTTCGCGTACGGGTGACCAAGATAGTGTCAGTGGACAGGCCTCAACCGGCTCCAATACTAGATCAGCAGCACATCCTCTTTTATTGATGCTGAGTCCATTATCACCGCTGGCGAGCTGTAGGTCATGAATGGTTAGCGGCGCATCTCCAACATTCACCAGCGAAATAGTGATGGCTGATGTTGACTCGATATTTGATCCGAAATCAACCTCACTTTGCGAGGCAACCATCAGGCCTTTTCCGGGTACGGCCTCAGGAAAGGTCTCGGCCGTCTCAGAGCTGTCCGGGTTGAATTCGCCATCTAGATTAACACTGGCAATTTTTGTCGGCCCTGTATGGTCAATAAGCAATACGCCGGTTGCCTGCCCTTTTAAAATGGGTGACCACGTTATAATAACAATACAAGCCTGGCCTGGCGCCATGTGGGCGCAATCAGTACGCAGCGTGTAACCGGCGCGGTCTGCTGCCTCAATGTAAACGGCATTCACATCAATTGGTTCGGATGTCACATTACGCAGCACAATACCTTTAATAAGGGGCTGGCTGGTTGTCAGTGTTCCAAAATCAAGTTCGTCCGGGATTGCTTCTATATCACTGATAAACCGATCTGATGCCCCTTCGCCGGCGTCAATACTACCGGCCAACGTTGCCGTCACCAGACGCGCGCGCCCTGAATGGCGCATCAAAACATCAACGCGCCATGCGCCGGCTTGCAGCCCCTTTACCGATACAGCAACCGCGCAAACGGCACCGGCTGAAAAATCTTCCTGCGAACATTGGTTAAGCGATACGTTGGCAGAAACGGTCGAGGAAGGGTAAAGCTTGATGGCGCCCGTGTTAATCGGCCGGCCGCTATCATTGCGAAACAACAGGACGACCTGTGCGGTGGAGCCAATACTAATGCCCCCCGCTTGTATATTGGGCTCAACAGCAACGACATCGCCGCCACTGCCCTTCCCGCCGCGCGCAGAGGGGTCTTGAAAGGCTGTTGCATGCGCTGCGCCTGAAATAACGGATGTGAACACAAGGCAGCAAAGCACAGCGATGGCCATACCGCGCTGTATCGCTGTTTGTTTGTTTGTTTTGTTTATTCGTGTGTTAATAATCATGGCTTCATCAAAATTAATTTACAGTTGCTCCTGGGTTTAGCAAGTCAATGGGGATTGATCCCATTAGTGGCTTTTCATCATAGGATTCAATGGCCACCGGAACCGAAGTGTCACCCTTTTGTTCTTGCTTTGGCGTTTGGTTACGGTTGTTAGTGCCACGCACGGCACCAAAATGTTTTTCTTCTGAGGGGCTGGTGAATACAATTACGCGTGGGCGTAGCAGAAAAACAAGTTCCAGATTGGACGTTGTTGCTTCGCGGCTTGCCGGCAAAGTAGGACTCATTAAACCGGGCCCGGTTTTACTGAAGGCGTCGCTTTCCCGTACTAGACCAGCAATCAAAAGAGAGTCGCCCGGTCGTATACGTACTTGTGTTTGCAGTTCGCGCTCTGTTGTTTTTGGCAGCTGAACTGTTGTTTGTCCTCCGGCACCGGAAGTGAAGTTAAAGTCTTCAATCTCTGAAACATCGGTTAGCGCAATTTCTATGTCTGCATAAACTGTGGCATTGTCCCATGCGCTGTTGATTGTGATGGTGAACCCGGTGTCAACAGAGCTGGTTTCCACAGAGGTCGTGCTTTGCCCGTTATCAATTGTTTCTGCAACGCGGGCAACATAGTTTTCTTTGTCGGCAGCCCGTAGTCGCGCTTCTGATCCGGAAAGAACCGTAATTTGTGGCTGTGATATGGTTTTAACTGATCCGAAGGATGAAAGGAATTTAAAGACATCGTTGGGAACAAAGGCGCCGCCTAAAGCCCCCTGCGTTGTTGGTAAACCAATGCTGATCGGGTTAGAAAAATCGGCACCAACATCACCGTTGATATCAATATTGGCGGCGAACTTTCCGAAGGTGTCGATTAAGTCCCAGCGTACGCCGGTGGAGTTACCACTGTTCAGACCAACTTCCCAAATATAGGTTTCAAATACAATCAGGGCTGTGCTGGTACGCATACGCTGGAAGTAACGCTCGGCCAGTCCAGATGTGCGCTGTGTTGCTTCGTAAACAATTGTGCGTGTTGACCGGTCGATAATGGGCGCTCTGCCGCCTTCACCAAGAATAGCTTTTAGGCCCGCCGCAACATTATCCATGAAGCTTTTATCCTGGCTAATGGGCGGTATTTTGACTGTGAATATTTCTGTTTCCTTGACGACCAGCAACCCATCCTCGTAAGCGCAATATAGATCAGCAAGTGAGCATATTTTTTTGACAACACGCCCCAAAGGTCCGTGCAGGTTGGCAACCGTAACCTGCCGTGTCAGTCCCTCATCTGTCTCGAAAGCCAGCGGTACTTCATAATCGGCCATGATTAGCTGTAGGGCGCCGCCCAAAGTTTCAGATCGCAGCTCAAAGGGCCCAACCTCCATGTCAGGCAGCGGGTCGCTGGACGCGACTTCTGGCACAAGAACATCTTGTCCCAAAGGCAAATACAAAACGCTGTCGGGCTGCTCGTTAATTGCTTCGGCGCGCTCATCGGCAATTGTTGGCGCAGGTATATTGACATTGCGTGCAGCCGGAACATCGACTTGCGCACAGCTTTGCAGCGCAACCAGCGCCAGAAGCGGCATGACGCGTAAAATGGCACGTGTGTGTGTGCGTATTTTAAAAATAGCTCTCAATGTACCCGCCTCATGCTTTCCAGGGCCCTATCAACAGTTTTTAGCAGCCTGTCTTTTTCCACCGGCTTTATCAGCACGCTGCCCACACCCAGTTTTGCCGCGCGTTCTAGCAAGTCGGATGTCTTGTCACCCGTTACCAAGATAATGGGAGTGTCTATGTCACGACTGCGCAGTTCGTTGATGAATTTAAACCCATCTATCGGCTGCATCATGACATCCACAATGGCAAGAGAAACGCTATTGTCGGTTGCTTTCATCAATTCAAGTGCTTCCTCACCCTCTGTTGCTTCAATGATGTCATAGTCCGTATGTGCCTCTTTTAAAAACGCGACAATTTGCATGCGAACAAAATCATTGTCCTCGACAACAAGTATGGCTTTTTTTTCAGACATATAACAGCCCCGGAGTGACAAGAAGTGTAGATAATAAATAGACGAACCCGCCGACAGCCATAGGAATAGAATCGGAAATCTTCCATTTAAAACGTTAAAGCAGCTAGATAAAGGCTTCAACGGGCAGTCATAAGCTATCCACCGAAAAACATAAGAATCCCTGCGAGAGTATGGCCTTGTTCGTATTATCCACAGCTTCCATAAAAGCGTTGAGCGTAAGGCGGCGCTATGCGACTATCAGAAAGCTGATGTAACGGGGGGCGGCATTTATAGCATGCTGAGTTGGATTGCACTGACCTGTCTTATGGGAGGCATCGTTCTTTTGGGAATGCTGTCTGCTGTCGATATGAAGACACGACTACTTCCCAATGAAATGGTGACCGGTTTTGCGACGTTGGGAATAGTATTTCACCTAACAACGCTGGCACAGTTTGTATCCGTAGAAAATATTGCACTGGGCGGGGCTGTGGGCTTTTTGGCCCTGTTTTTAATACGCGTCGTGGCCAATAAGGCTTACGGACAAGATGCGCTGGGGCTGGGTGATGTAAAATTGATGGGCGCAGGCGGCATATGGCTGGGTCCGGATGCGATTATGTTGGCCATGGCGGCTGGCGCGACAGCGGCTTTGCTGCACGGCGTGTTCGTTGCATTAGGGAAAGCTAGAAAAACAGGCAGTGGCCCCGACTTTGTAAATTTACAGATTCCTGCCGGGCCGGGCTTTGCTGTCGGGTTGATTATTGGCGGTATTTTTGTCTTTTGGAATTTTAGGGTTCAGATGTGATGACAGGCGCCTTGGATAAAATCCGTGTGCTGGATCTGTCGCGCATTTTGGCGGGGCCGCTATGTACGCAAATTCTTGGTGATCTGGGTGCGGATATTATCAAGATTGAACGTCCGGGTGTTGGCGATGACACGCGCAAATGGGGGCCGCCTTTTCTGAAAGACAGGGACGGCAACGATACAAATGAAAGTGCTTATTATTTATCTGCGAACCGTAACAAGCGCTCTGTTGCTATTGATATCACAACGGCTGACGGGCAGGCACTGCTTCATCGTTTGTTAGAAAAATGCGATGTCATGATCGAAAACTTTAAAGCAGGCGGTTTAAAAAAATACGGGCTTGATTGTGAGAGCGTGCGCAAACGTCATCCGCATATTGTTTATTGTTCCGTCACAGGATTCGGGCAAAACGGGCCGATGGCAACGGAGCCGGGCTATGATTTTCTAGCGCAGGCGCTGGGTGGATTGATGGCGATAACAGGCAACCCCGGGGAAGAGCCAATGAAGGCCGGTGTTGCGTTAAGTGATGTCATGACCGGGCTGTATGCGGCGGTGGGCATTTTGGCGGCGCTGCGCCATCGTGATGAAACAGGAAAAGGGCAGGCGATTGATTTATCCTTGCTGGATTGCACGGTGGCGGGCTTGGTCAATGTTGCACAATATTATTTAACATCCGGTACATGTGCGCCGCGTCTTGGTAATGCACATTCGACGATCGTTCCTTATCAGGCATTTAAAACAGCGGACGGTCACGTCATTATCGCGGTTGGTAATGATACACAGTTTCGCCGCTTCGCTGCGTGTTTCGATCAGGGCTGGGCTGATGATGAAAAATTTTCTACAAACCAAATGCGTGTGCGCAATCGTGATGCGTTGGTGGCTCTGATTGCCCCCTTGATTGAACAGCAGGTAACAGATTATTGGGTCAAGACGCTTAATGATATTAATGTGCCTGTTGGGCCTGTGAATACAATGGATCAGGTTTTTGCGATGGAGCAAATCAAGGCACGGCAAATGGAGATTGAAATGCCGCATCCGCAAACATCGGAGCCGGCGCATCTGGTGGGCTCTCCGTTGAAGATGTCGGAAACACCGGTATCGTTTCGGCATGCACCGCCGGTTTGTGGTCAGCATACAGACGATGTTTTAAAGGAAATTCTCGGGGATTAGGTGCTGGTGCCTTGTGCGGCCTTGATTGTGTTTTGCAACAAGCACGCAATGGTCATGGGGCCAACGCCGCCCGGCACAGGTGTGATGGCGCGGGCTATTTCAAGCGCCTCATCGAAATCAACATCACCGCACAATTTGCCATTATCCATGCGGTTAATGCCGACATCGATAATAATCGCATCTTTTTTAATCCAGTCGCTCTTGACCATTTTTGCGCGTCCTACAGCGGCGATCAGTATGTCAGCCCGTGCACATACATTTGGCAAATCTTTTGTACGGGAATGGCATTGTGTCACGGTACAATTTTCAGACAATAATAATTGTCCCATCGGTTTGCCGAACAGATTGGAGCGCCCAATAACTGCGGCGTGCATACCGGAAATATTTTTTTCTATTTCTTTGATTAATAATAAGCTTCCTTGTGGCGTACAGGGAACAAGCCCATCTTTCATGCCAAGAAATAATTTTCCGGCATTTTCTATTGTTAAACCGTCAACGTCTTTTGCTGGCGAGACCATTTGCACGAGATCTTCTTGTACGGTGGCAAGATGTGCCGGCAGCGGCAGTTGTATCAGAACGCCATGTATTTGCGGATCATTGTTGAGCTGCGTAATAACATCAGCAATCTGCTCTTTCGTGCTGTCAGCAGGCAAGCGGTGCTCAAAACTTTTAATCCCGGTCTTTTCACAGGCCGTGACTTTGTTGCGTACGTAAACATGGCTGGCCGGATCCTCGCCTACTAAAATCACGGCAAGCCCAGGGCTTAATTTTTGTTGTTGTACATGCGTCGCTAGTTCTGCGCGTAGGCGCATGGCTATGGATTTACCGTCGATGATTGTTGTGTTGCTCATATGCCGTACGGGTTCATGAAGATCTTGAAGACTATGCTTTGTAATATATAGATACCAAGAATGACGACAAGCGGTGTCAGGTCCATGCCACCAATGGGCGGAATATATTTGCGCAATGGTTTGAAGACCGGCTCTGTAATTTTATTCAGCAAGCGCATGAGGTTGGCCGCTTGCGGGTTTCTGATATTAATAACCTCAAACGCGATCAGCCAGCTGGCGACAACGCTTGCGATGATGACATACAGATAAAGATCCAGTAGCAAATGCAGTAATTGTCCCAGCGCCATCATTATATAAAACCCTTTCACTTCAAGTTGTTACAGGCATTCGTATCACATTGACAAGCATCTGTTAATCAAAATCTGCCACAATTTAGAAGCGGGCGTGAAAACGATGAGGAAGGCACAATGATCCCGGGACTTGATATCATTGCGGCAGCAGGCATTATGACCCTGACTGCAGGGAAGGCACCGGTCTTGCAATGCGCTGTACCAAAGGCGCCTATTATTAATGTTAATCCGGTAACGCAGCCAATCGCGTATGATTTCACAAAAAGCAGCGCTGAGCTGGGGTCGATGCATGTGAATGCGACTACGCCTTATGCGCCGGGTACGGATACAACGACCGGTGGTTTGCGGCATGATGAGCCACAAATTAGGCTGGAAATTAGCGTTGGTTCCGTGCAACACGGGAGTGGCCCACTGTGTTTTTGGTATGACACAGTCACGGTGACTATTGAACTCCAGCCCAAAATTTATATTGCCCGTGAACAGGCACGGGATAAAACCTGCCGCACAGCTATTTTGGCGCATGAAAAAAAGCATGTGGCTGTTGACCGGGAGGTTATAAATCAATACGCGCAAGGTATTGGTAAGGCGGTGCAGAGCGCGGTAAATGCTGCTGGCGGCATTGGTCCTTACAGCGCAGATAGCGCTGCGGCGACCCAGGATATGATGATTGAGCATATTCGTACGGCGATTGCATCGCAGGAACTGGCTGTGGAGCAGGAAATGCATCGGCGTCAGTCACAAGTCGATAGCTATGAGGAATATCAGCGTGTGAGTGCTATTTGCCAGGTATCAAAAATCAAGAAGTACAATAAATACAAGCACATGAAGCGCTAATTACAAAATATCTTTCCATATAAAAAATAAGTTGCTAGGATGCCTTTCCCGTTTCATAAAGGAAAAGCATATGCAGGCACGATTTGTCCTGTCCGGATTATTGGTTTTATGGGCGCTGTGCCCTGCTCGTGTAGCGGCACAGGGCTATTTGTGCGGAAAATCGGCTCCGCCGGTGATTACTGTGAATGTAGTGACCGGTCCGGTGACCTTTGATACCAAGCAAAGCGCAGATGCATTGCGCCACATTGAAATTGATACTGTGTCGCCGTGGCCGGAAACCTATCACACGGCAGTGGGCGGCATCATGCAGGGGCGGATTTCTGCTGATCATAAAATTACATTTAATCGTGCAAAGGATGTGAAGAGAGGATCCGCTTGCGTTTGGTTTGAACGTATTGATGTAACATTACGGGCTGATCCTAAAATCTATATTGCCAACGATTTGCAGGATAAAACCTGCTGGTTCCGTGAAGTGTTTGCGCATGAAGCCAAGCATGTGGCGGAAGATCATGCGTTGCTTGAAAGGTATAAACAGCGGGTTAAGGACGGCCTTTACATGGTTTTCAGCACGCATGCTGATTATGCATCCGGCCCGGTGCCGCTTGTGGGGTTGAAGGCAACACAGGGGCAGATGAAAGAAAATGTAACGCAGGCCCTGAATGCTATGTTTGCCATGATGGCGCGTGAGCGGGCGCAACGGCAACAATCCCTTGATAATCTCGGTGAGTACATAAAAATCAGCCGTGGTTGCTAGGACGCGTTAACACGCTTTTCCCAGATGTGTTTTATTCTATAGCGCGCGGGGCGCTGCTTCGTTAAAGTTTATCTATGAGCGATTCAGGATTGCCGCAACCACCATCATCGGGGCCGAAGACAAGCCCATCTCTTTTCCCGACGGGTAAGGAGGATGGACAAAGTGCGCGCGTTGAAAAAGCATCTGGTGCTCTGCAGATCATAAAACGCGCAACAAAAATAGATGGTGAGGTGGTGCGCTCTAACCGTGATGGCAGTGTGCGGATTCGCACCGCGCAGGGTGATCTGGATGTGCGCGTGCGTCTGCGTGCCGGGCAACATCCGCCAAAAGAAGGTAGCCGTGTTGAAGTTGAGCTGGCACCCGGTCGTCCGCCGCGTCAGGCTGTAGTGCGCCCCGCGCCTTCTTCTGATGCGCCTGCGCGCACGCATACTGAACAATCACCACCGCAACCGGATACACCACCCGCATCAGGGCGGACCCCGCATGTGGATCAGGGTGAGGCATTGCCGCCGCACCCTTCTGCGCGGGCTGTGCCGCCACCGCCTGTAACTTTGCCGCTGGAAGAAGCCCCGCCACCACCGGATGTTAGTTCTTATCAAAGGCCGCTTTATGCTGCAGATATTGTACGTTTGCTGCCGTTGCCACCGGGAGAGGAATCGCAGATTGTACGTCCTGTGCCGGATATCATAGCAACAACGGTGAATAGGATTGTTGCACCGGCTGTTTTAACGGCTATTCTTGTGGCGGTGCGCGCCCAAAATGAACAGATTGAAACAATACTACGTACCAACCCGGAAATTTCGTTGCCACAAATAAAGCAGGCACAAAATCCGGTGCCGGTTCCTGATGTACCATCAGTTAAAGTGTCTTCGTCTGTTGTCACGCTGGATTCTTTGCCGGCGCAGCCCGTGCAGGTTGCCACTCAACAGCTTCCTTTGTTGCCACAAACCCCCGCACCTGTTTCTGTGCTAACACAAGCAGAGCCGCCATTGCCATCGCAAACAACGCTACCGGACTCCGTGCAGAAGGTTGTCTCACAGCTATTGCCTGCACAACAAGTATTTGTACAAACACCTAACGCATTACAAAATCTGGTGCAAAAATTTTTACCTGATAAGAGCGCGGCACTTCCGGCGGCGCAGCCTGCTTTTCGTTTGATGGCACCGGCATCTTTGTCGCAACATCAAGGCGCAATAGTAGATACAGCAATCGCCGCGAGAGCTGTCTTGCCGGGTGCGGATTTACTACATCATTTTCCTGTGCAGATTGCTGCGCGCGCGCAGCCTGAATCGCTTGTTTTACAGGTATCTGTGCACAAACAGGCGCAGACTATTTTAGCACCACGCGCTGGTGAATCTGTGCAAGCTTCTGTTGCTGAAAATTCTGCGCTCACAACGGCAAGACCACAAGCGCTGGATATTCGTATTTCAAATCTGCCGGCGTCATCAGTGCAAATTATTCCTGCGCAAGGCGTGTCGTCTATGGCGTCTCATATTACATCACTTTCTGCTAATCCGTTTTTGACGCATACGGCACCGTCCGTGCCGCAGAGTTTAAAAACATCACCAGAGGGAAAGACAGACATATTGCCCACGCAATTTTTACCGCAAGGTAATCCTGTTGGTATATCTGCACCGGTGATAGGCAAGACGACGCAAAACCTGCCTGTGTTGTCATTGACTTTGCCGGGCTTAGCCTTTCCACAAAATTACGTTTTACAATTTAATGCTGCCAATTTGCCTGTTGGCGCATCTGTTGAATTTGTACCGCAGGCGCTTGCCGGTAATGCGTGGCATGCACCGTTTCCTGTTAATCCGGGGAGCGTATCGGAGGGTGCGCTTGCACCGGCACCGCTATGGGATTTGCTAGGAAGTTTCCCATGGCCCGCGCTGGAAGAGGCTTTGCAGACTATGCAGCAGCAACCGGGTAGCGCACAAATTTTGGATAGTTTAGCAAAGACGACGCCTAATCCGGCTATGCCTACGCGTATGCCGGCAGCCGCCATGTTTTTTCTGGCGGCTGTGCGTTCAGGCGACGTCGCGGGATGGTTTGGTGATAAAGCAAGCGATCTTTTGCGGCGTGTAGGGCGCGGCGATATTCTTAATCGTGTAGGTCGTGATTTTGCCGGGTTACAACACAGCACAACAGATCCGGTCAGTCAGGATTGGCGGGCCATGGCTTTGCCGCTGGCATGGCAAAGCGAGATTCATAAAATGATGCTTTATTATCGTCGTGGCGGACAGGATGATAAAGACGGTGATGATGCTGCCGGTTTAGGAACGCGCTTTATTTTTGATCTTAATTTGACGCGTATGGGATTTGTACAACTTGACGGGCTGCACCGGACAAAACAAAAGCGTTTGGATTTAATTATTCGTACACAATCGCCGGTAGGACAAAATATGCAGCAAGCCTTGCGGCAAACATGGGTACAAACATTGGATCAAGCCGAGTTGTACGGTGAAATTTCCTTCCAGAATAAACCTGACCAATTTGTTAAAATTGATTTGCCTGCGGAGACAGCGGGCATGACGGCGTAGATTAATCTTATTCCATAATCTTAATCGCATATTTATTTTTAGTTCTTTTGTGGGCCGCTTTGCTTTTTTCACGTCATACACGCTTTGCCCTTGTTTTAGCACGCATTTTTTTAGCGTTTGGTATCCATACGACCGAAACCTTGTATTCATTCTGTAAGGTAAGGTATAAAGTATGCGTAAGTTGAACGGGGTTTTATCCACATGGAAAATAAAAACAAAGATAATCAATTAAAGCATTTCACAGCCATCATCATGTTGGTTGCCGTTTTTGTTTTGGGCGTTTATGCCTGGGATGCGCGGTATGAAGGCATGACAAATGCCGCGGCGCAGGTCACGAAAATTGCACCGGCGGCGGGTATGGATGAGATAAAGATCGGCGAGCATTGGAGCCTTGTAGACCATCATGGCGCGCTGGTGACACAGGATGATTTTTCTGGCCAATACAGGCTGGTGTTTTTTGGTTTTGCGTCCTGTCCCGATATTTGCCCGACAACACTTCAAAAAATTACCAAGGCGCTGGAGATTTTGGGCACGGATAGTGCGCAGGTAAGGCCGCTATTTATTACGACCGATCCCGGCACAGATACACCGGCAGTTTTGTCGCGTTATGTGTCCCAGTTTAGTTCGGAAATAATAGGCTTAACCGGAACGCAAGCGCAGATTGACGATGCGGTAGAATCATTTCGTGCCTATGCAGAAAAAATTGATGACGGCGCGGGTGGTTATTTCATGAACCATTCTTCAGTCGTGTATTTCATGAGCCCGGATAATAAGTTGATTTCTGTATTTGATTATTCGGATAGCCCTGTCGATATGTCGAAGGAAATCCGTAGCGCCTTGCCGCAAGGGTAATTTATTCCGTTTCCAGATGGTCTTCTTTGCGTGGCGGCTTCATGTCGCGCCGTATCCATTGGTATGCAAAGAAAAGCACGATAAAGCAGCCAAACGATACCAGGTTGATAATAATGACAAGTGCGATAATCGACCATAATGAAAGGCTGTGTTTAAGAACATCAAGTGCATCGGCGGTAACAAGTTGTGACAGAATGGTCACAGTTAAAACAATGGCTAGCAATACAATGGCTGTTTTTATACAGGCTCGTTTGTGATTGCAGCTCTGTCTCTTCATGATATCAACCTTCAAGAATGGCATTTAGTTTCATAGCCACGCCCATCGATCCTTTGACTTTTAGCTTACCCATCATAAAGGCGATGTTTGGATCTTGCGTACCGTTGGCGATGGCCAAGAAAGTATCTGTTGAACATGCCAGTGTGGTCACGGCTTCGCCGTCCTCATGGCTAATGACAGGCGGGTTTTGTGTGGTATCAACTAAAACAATGCCATCATCACCAAAATCAAATTTGATCGTGGCATTGATCTGTGCTGCGTGCCCCAGTTTTTGCTTTATTTGTTCTGTAACGGTTTCAAGACTCATGATGATGAATATAACACTATCTTATGCGTTGTGTCAGTAGGTCATAGCGGCGTCCATTGGTCCGGGTAATAAGATGTTTCCCAGCACCAAGCTGCTTCTAGTTTTTCTTGTAGATATGCAATCTCATCATCAGACATGATTAAACACCGACATTGTCAATTAAGCGGGCTTTACCTACATGCACGGCGGCTAGAATGCGCAGATCTTTTATTGGGCCTCCTCCGGCCTGGCGCAATGTATGGGCATCGCGTATTTCCAAATAATCTATATCGTCAAAGCCAGCGCGCGCAAATTCGACATGGCCGCCATAAAGGGCGGCTTGCAATCCGCCGCCATTGCGTAATTTTTCTGCCATGGAAAACAGGATTTTGTTGAGCTTAATCGCAACCTGATACTCCGCCGGGCTAAGATAGGCATTGCGTGATGATAGCGCCAATCCATTTTCATCGCGTATTGTTGGTACGCCTTCAATGGCCGCGGGAATATTCAAGTCTGCGGCTACATGCTTGATAACTTGTAATTGCTGCCAGTCCTTTTCGCCGAACAGGGCAATATCAGGAAGAGCCTGTAACAATAATTTAGTTACGACCGTTGCCACACCGTCAAAATGGCCGGGACGATATTCACCTTCCAGCGGTTCGGATACGCCCTGCAACGAAATATTTGTCGCAAAACCATCGGGATACATTTCTTGCGGTGTGGGTGTAAATACGGCGTGTGCGCCCGCTGCGGAAAGTTTTTCAAGGTCGGCATCCCACGTACGGGGATAGGCAGAAAAATCATCGTTCGGACCAAATTGCGTCGGGTTCACAAAAATTGTGGCAATAGCGACATCTGCCTTTGCCAGCCCCGCTCGGATCAATTCCATGTGCCCGTCATGAAGCGCACCCATGGTCGGGATCAGAGCGATCGTATGGCCGCGCGCGCGCGCAACCTTCACGAAATGACGCAGCGCCTCAACCTTGTCGAGAATAACGGCTGTACGGCTTCTGGTTGGCCCTGATGCTATGTTGTTCATAAAGGCGTTATAGCGCAAAACGCCCTGCGCTGCAGCTTTTTTGGACTATGTTTTTTCAAAAAATAAGGGTATTACGGCCCCATTACTAGACATAATGCAGTTATTTGGGAGTTGGCAGCCCCTCTCTATCAGATGTTGGGCCGTTTAAAATCCGCTGGCCTCCATTGCCATTAACGGCTCGGCACCGGCGAGCACAGCCTTAAACCGCGCATCGGCTTCGGGGAGCATGCGGGTCATGAAAAACCGCGCAGTGTGGATTTTACTCTCGTAAAATTCTTCACGCCCATCGGCGCCCTCGGCTAATTTTTTTTGTGCTGCTTGCACCATGCGGCACCACATATAGGCCATCGCGGTCAGAGCAAACATACGCAAATAATCAACGGATGCGGCGCCTGCTTCGTTCGGGTCTTTCATGCCTTTTTGTGCGACCATGGCGGTGGCTTGTTGCAGTTTTGCAAATGACTTCGCCAACGGAAAGACAAACTCCTGCATGGATTCGTTGGCTTGGTTCTCTGTGATAAATTTTTGTACGGGGTGGAAGAACCGGCGCAATAAACGCCCAAAGCCTTCCGGCATTTTACGGCCGACCAGATCTAGTGCCTGAATGCCGTTTGTACCTTCATAAATCAAGGCGATACGCGCATCGCGCGCATATTGCTCTACCCCATGCTCCCAGATATAGCCGTGCCCGCCGTAAATCTGCATGGCTGTGCTGGCAATCTCAAAACCCATATCGGTTTGGTATGCTTTTATCACGGGGGTCAGTAGCGCAACCAGATCATCGGCTTCGGCGCGCACCTTTTCATCCGGGTGTTTGTGGGAGACATCGAGATTCATGCCAATCCAGTAAGACAGTGCCCGCGCGCCTTCGCAAAAAGCTTTGCCGGTTAACAGCATACGTCGCACATCCGGGTGTACGATAATGGGGTCGGCGGGCTTGTCCGGTGCTTTTATGCCGTCCAGTGCCCGCATTTGCAGGCGTTCTTTCGCATAGGCCAGCCCGTTTTGCTGTGCCACTTCGCCAATACCCAGCCCCTGCATCGCTACGCCGAGGCGGGCGGCATTCATCATTGTAAACATGGCGCGCAAGCCTTTATGTGGTGCGCCCACCAGCCATCCTTGCGCATCGTCCAGATTCATAACGCAGGTGCTTGATGCCTTAATGCCCATTTTGTGCTCGATTGAGCCGCAGGAAATACCGTTGCGTGCGCCAACGCTGCCATCTTCTTTTGGTAAAAATTTGGGCACAACAAATAGTGAAATACCTTTAACCCCTTCCGGCGCACCGGGCAGCCTTGCCAACACCAGGTGAATAATATTTTCACTCAGATCATGCTCGCCTGCTGAAATAAAAATCTTCGTGCCGGTGATTTTATAAGAATCATCTTTGTTCGGAATGGCTTTTGCTTTAATCAGGCCTAAATCTGTACCGCAATGCGGCTCTGTCAGACACATTGTACCTGACCACTCGCCACTGGTGAGCTTGGGAAGGTATGTTTGCTTTTGTGCGTCTGTACCAAATACGTGTAAGGCCTCGTAAGCGCCCTGTGATAAGCCCGGATACATTCCTAAGCTCATATTGGCGGAGCAGATCATTTCCTGCATCACTGTGTTTACCAACATCGGCATGCCCATGCCGCCATATTCTGGATCAGCGGACAGACCACACCAGCCGCCTTCCGCAAATGTATCATAAGCCTCTTTAAACCCTTTTGGTGTGCGGACAACGCCGTTTTCCAGCACACAGCCTTCCTTGTCACCACTTTGGTTCAACGGGAAAAGAACCTGCTCACAAATCTTTGCGCCTTCATCGAGAATGGAATCGATCAAATCCGGCGTGGCATCCTCATATCCGGGAAGCTTTGAAATTTCTTTTGCATCCAGAACCTCGTTCAGGATAAAGCGGATATTTTCAAGCGGGGCTTTGTATACGGGCATGGTTTATTTGTCCTCAATTATAATTTTCAAATGATCCGCAACTTTTCCATCATCCATGGCTCTGATTTTTCTCTTCGCTTGTTCGGTCGCGGAATTTTCTTTTCTCTGCATGGCTTCTGCAATTTTTTGTAACGTTTCGTCGCCTATTTCTGCACGTGCTTTTGCGGCATTGGCCGTGGCCTGTGCAATTAATTCCTCGCGGGTCAGCTTTTTGGGTTCTTTTTTCTTTTTCTTCTGCTTTTTAAAAAACATGTTAATACCCCTTAATTCCTCAATGGTTTTCCAGTAGAGAGCATATGTTCGATGCGATCCATTGTGCCTTCTTCGCGCAATAGTTTCACGAATTCGGCGCGCTCAAACTCAAATAAATCATCTTCATTCACCGGTTTTGTCCAGTCAGCATCTTTGCCGCCGGATAATACGGATGCCAGATGCGATGAAACAACAACATCATAAGGCGTCGCTTTTCCTGATTTTTTAAGATCTGCCACTGCCATGTCCAGTGCGTATTTTCCCGTGGGTCCGGGCAGGCGGATATCTGTTACGGGTTCTGGTGCTTTGTAGTTTTTGACCAGCGCCATAGCCTTTTGCTTGGCATCATATAAAAGCCGGTCACGGTTCATGGTTATGCCGTCACTGTCGCGGAAGTAACCAATGGATTTTGCTTCGGCGGCTGATTTAGCAACAGCGGCCAAGCCAATAGTTTCAAAGGCCTGCCGCGTGGCGGTCATCGGATCGTTAGCGGGTGAGAACCATGCTTGATTGTGTTTGGCACGCTGCCGGTCACGGAAACGCAGGATCATTTCTTTGCATCCACCCCATGCCGGGATTAGCCCGACACCAACTTCAACCAGACCGGTATAGGTTTCCGCGTGCGCTTGCACATGATCGGAGTGCAGTAATATTTCGCAGCCCCCGCCTAGTGCTAGGCCGGATGGCGCAGAGACAACCGGAAATGGAGAAAATTTCAGGGCCTTATAAACACGCTGCCCGGCGGAGATGAATTCTTCTACTTGCGGCCACATGGCAATGTTAATCATGAATAGTGCCAGACCAAGGTTAGCACCGGCTGAAAAGGCGGAGCCTTCATTGTAAATCACCAATGCTTTGTGATCACCGGAGCCATCACCGATGGTTTTGATCGTTTTTTGCAGCATTTCAAAGATCTGCTCGTCAAACGTATTCATTTTGCTGGTTTTTTCAAAACACAATACACCATCGCCAATATCCCATACGCTGGCGGAGGCATTTTTCATGATGGGCTTTGATGACAGCTTGATGTCGGCAAGAAGCAATACACCGTCGGGGCGCACGATCGGGTGATATTGCCCATCGGTGCCAAAATAATGGTGCTGGCCGTCTTCAATTTTATAGAATGTGCCGTCACCGACTTTTTTGAGTAGATCCGGCACAGCAATTTTTTCTGCTGCCAGTTTTTCAGAAAACCATGCCGGTCCGAGAGCATCAATCATCTCGAACGGGCCTTTTTTCCAGTTATATCCCAGTCGCATGGCCTCATCTACGGATGCCACATTATCGGCGATCTCCGGTACAAGTGATGCGGCATAAGCGAGGGTTTTGCTTAAGACCGCCCATGCATATTTACCGCCTTCATCATCGCATTCCACGACAGCGCGTAAACCTTTTTTGCCTGCTTCCATGGAGGGTAACTTCGGTTTGTTGGCTTTTGCGTATCTGTTTTCATCAAATGTATCCGCATCCAGCGCCAGTGCCTGTTTTTCTCTTTTCTTCGGCGCATCGGGATTTAAACGGTAAAAACCACCTTTGCCCTTGCGGCCTGTATAGCCGGCCTCGATCATGTCGTGAATAAACGGGTATTCCTTGTAAATTTTACGGTATTCGTCGTCCTTGGGCAGTGTTGAAAGAAGCGAATCCGCCAGATGCGGCATCAAATCAACGCCCACTAAATCAATCAACGCAAAAACGCCTGTCTTTGGAATACCAACGGGGCGTGACATCACGGCATCTGCTGCCTCGATAGAAATTTTGTGGTTAATTGCTTCATTAATACCGGCGGTCAACCAGAAGACACCAAGGCGGTTGGCAATAAAGCCCGGTGTGTCATGGCAGCTCACAACGCCCTTGCCTAACTGCACGTCACAAAATGATACAACTGTGTCGACCGCATCTTTGCGTGTATTTTTACCGGTTACCAGTTCCAGCAAACGCATATAGCGCGGCGGGTTAAAGAAGTGCGTGATAAGGAAATCTTTCTCGAAATCCTTACCCTGTCCTTCCACCAGGTTTTGTAGCGGAATAGTGGATGTGTTGGATGAAACGATGGAGCCTTTTTTGCGGTGCTTGTTTATTTTTTCGTAAGTGATGTGCTTGATTTTTAAATCTTCCAGCACAACTTCGATGATCCAGTCGCAATCGCCCAGTAGTTTTAAATCATCTTCCAGATTGCCCGGTGTTATCAGCTTTGCATTTTTTTTATGCATGAAAGGTGCGGGGTCTGTTTTCAGCATTTTAGCAATGGCGTTTGCGGCCAGATTACTGCCGTCTTTGGGCTTGATATCCAACAGCACCACTGGCATGCCGGCATTGGCAATTTGGGCGGCGATTCCCGAACCCATTACACCCGAACCGATTACAGCTACTTTTTTGATTGTCATGCGGAGCACCTTAATTTTGAATGCGATAATATTTGGTAGTTTTCATACGAATCCCGAAGGCCATCATAGCAGTATTTTCCCCTTCTGAAACCTGCTGCGGCGCTTGTGTGTATTTCCGTATAGTGCTACATTCCTTCTCTTTGTCAGGGAAAGCTTATGAAGTTGCTTCATGCCATTGATGGCGTATCGGCCCCGGACCGCGCGGCGTTCGTGCGTGATATTCTGGCGGCGGACGAGGCGTGTTATACGGCCCCGGCAGATCGTGCGGATTTTGAGCGCCTGCAAGCAGCAATCACAGCCTTTCCTGCTGGATTTCGTCTGTATTTATCGGGTGGGAAGCCGGTCGGCTATACGGGCTGGTATCCGGTGGCGCGAGATATATTCGATCGCCTGCATGATGCACCGGACACATTAATCCATCGCGGCCAGATTATGCCCCTGCCCGCTTTATCATCCGGCGGTGATTATCTTTATTTGTTTAATTACAGCATGATTGCGCGTCTGCATAAAACGGCGGAAAGCCGGGCGATGATGCAGGAATTTGCAAGAACGGTGCGCTCTACCTCGCATCGTGGTCTGGTTGCGGTAACGGTGTCACCGGATGGTGTACGTGTTGCTGAAAAATTTGGGATGACCTATCGCGGCGATATGAACCATGACGGCGTGGCTGAGAGTGTTTATACCCTGCGCTTGTATTAAAGTTCGTCCCAGTTAAATGCCAGCACATCCTTGATATCCTTGCATCCTGTCAACACCACAACCAGCCGGTCAAGGCCCAGCGCCATGCCGGCACCTGCGGGCAGCCCCTCTTCCAGAGCAGCAATGTATTTTTCATCAAGCGCTACTGGTGCCATGTCGGATTCCGTACGGCGTTCCATCTGTGCCGTAAAGTTTTGTTGTTGTTGGGCGGCATCCGTTAAGGAAGGAAAGCCATCGCTGATTTCAATGCCGGCAATAAATAATTCGCTACGTTCAGTGAAGGTGCCGGATTCATGTGTTTGTGCAGATGATGTAAGAAAAGATGGCCATTCTTGCAAAAAGACAGGCTTATGAAGGCCTAGATTTTTCTGTATATGGTCAAGCAATACAGTAAAAAGAAAGGCTGTGTCTTTGCGCCAGTCATCTTTGACGGGGATGCCGGTTTGCTCCAGTGCAGATGCAAAGCTTTCTGCTGTGAAGTCAGGAAGATTTACACCGGTGTGTTGTTGAACAGCCTCACATATGCTTATCCGGTCCCATGGTGGGCTTAAATCAATAGTGTGTCCGCAATAATCCAGCGTTTCTTTTCCACCCAGCGCATGATGCGCATTCAGGATAGATTTTTCGGCGTCTTCTTCAATATTTTTTAGTGTGCCGCCTGCGCGCGCCCATTCCAACATGGTGAATTCCGGGTTGCGATACGGACCACCATCACCGCGCCGGAAATTTTGCGTCAATGTATAAAGGCGCTCAAACCCACCGGTTTCCATTCTTTTGATTTGGTATTCTGTCGAGCTGGTAAGATAGCGATCATTTACGCTAAAAGAATCTATGGCCGCATCGGGGGACGTGCCGCGCACAAGTAAGGGCATATCAATTTCAATGAAGGATTCTTTGTGAAAATAATCCCGTATTGCGCGCTTGATAATGTGGCGTTTTTGTAAAATTTCCATTCGTGTCAGTTTTGAATGGACAGGGCGTTGCCAGCGCGCAATATCTTCGCCGGTCATATCGTTTTCTTCTCGTCTACTGGCGTTTCTTTCATTTCTATGCTTTCAATGGCCATGAATTCTTCTTTGCCGGTGCGGAATTCTCGCACGGTTTCTTCTGCCCATCCCATGATTTTCGGGATTTCCTGCAAATGCCCCTGTAAAAGCCATGTTGTGTTGTTTAAAACCTCACCTTCAAAAAGCCGCACCGCCTTTATATCCGCTAGTGGTAAAGCAATTCCGGTTAGCAAGCGTTTGTACAGGGTCATCAGGCTTTCCAGCGAACCAATGACCAGTAACTTGTCTTTTAAAAGCTGTATATTGTCCAATTTATATTGCATGTAAGGAATGTGGTATTTCGTCATAAATTCCTTGGCTTTGTTGGCGTCTCTTATAAAGCTGTTGCGGGCCATGTCTGCTTCATGGGGCCGCAAGCAAAGCTTGTTATCAAGCCCTTCCATTGCCTTTGTATTTTCGGATACAAGCGTAATAAGTTTCTGGCCGATTTGTGCAATGGATTTTTGAAATGCTTCTGCTTTTTTCTGATCTATACCAAATTTTTTCTTTGTGCCGGCAATGTTTTTCAGCGTGCTGTGTGCTTTTTTAAAGTTCGATGTGCGTAGGGCCGCTGTCATGCTGCGTGTAAAGGCTTCCCCTTTGTCTTTGCCAAATAGACTGTCTAGGTTTTGCCGCAGCGTTGATAGGTTTTGTCCCGTTTCTTCAAAAATATCTTTTGCAGCGTGCAAGCGCGCTATGCTCGATAGGTTTGTGCGCAGTTGTTTTTGGTTGCGCTCTCGCAAAATACCGGCGTCCGGCGTCCATCGTATAGGCGGCCCCGCTTCGCAATGCATGCGCACTTCTTCTTTTTGGATTTCGTCGCGGAGCAAGGTCATAAAGCGCGTCAGATGCATATAACAGCAGGCAAATTCTACGATCAGCTCTTGCAAGGACTGAATGGCTTCTTGTCCGCTGATCTTCAGTTTTGCCGCATCCGGGTGGTCTTGAATGTTTTTGTTGTTGTGGGTCTGATCGGCGCCCCAATGTAGTGCATACTGAAAGAACATAGCGTAAAAACGCCGCATCCATTCTTCTTCCTTTGCCAGCTCTGTTTCATCGAAAGTTTCGGCAATGGCCTGCATACGTGCTTTTACTTGCCCGACAAAGCCCTGCTCGACAGCATTGATATCATAGCTCGCCGGTAGTCCTAGTTCTTTTAAAAAGTCATCATCAGACACGTTCTATCTATCCTTTGGGTTCGTCATTGCTGTGCCATGAGGTGTGGTGTTAGCGCATCATATGCCAGATCGGCCAATAAACTGTGACCGTCCTCGTTAGGATGGCTTTGATCGAACATCAGGGCTACAACATCCTGCTCTTCCAGTTTTTTAAAACGTTCAATAAAAGGAATTTTATGCTTCGTACACCATGCCTTGATTTCTTCATTATAGGCCCTGATGTCGCTATTAAAGTAATAGATGTTTTGATCATAAGCGCCTGTGCCCGGCATACGGTTTTCCACGACGGGCAAAATGTCGAAAACATATATTTCGGGCACTATATTTTTTGCAAGGCCCAAAACATTTTCCCACATTTCTGCCCTGTAAAGGGGGGCGAGTGATAGCGGAGCCTCTGGTGTGCCAATACGTGTCAGGTCGTTTACGCCTCCTGCAATCATCAGAATATCCGGCTGTATGGTTACAATCTGTGAAGCCAGTCTGTGCCAGACATCAGTGATACGATCACCGGATACGGCAAAGTTATTGGCGTAAAAGCTGTGTGGTTTGTCTGTATTTAATTTTTGGATAAAACGCGCGGCCCAGCCCCCAGCCGGATCGAAATAACCATCCGTAATCGAATCTCCCAGAAAAACTATTGTTTGGTAATCCGGTTCCATCTATTTCTTTACAGCGTTTATCACGCCGCTTCTTCGAGGATGATTGCTGTGCCTTGTCCGCCGCCGATACACATGGTGGCAAGGCCCGTTTTGATTTTTTCGCGCTGCATCAGGCTGGCAAGCTTGCCGGTAATGCGCGCGCCGCTGGCTCCTAGCGGGTGACCAAGCGCAATCGCGCCGCCATCCAGGTTAAGCATGCCCATATCGATACCCAGCTCTTTAATCACGGACAAGCCCTGCGCGGCGAAGGCTTCGTTTAATTCAGCCACGCCGATATCCTTGATGCTCATGCCGGCGCGTTCCAGTGCCTTGTTCGTTGCCGGAACCGGACCGATACCCATGATCTCTGCTTTGCAGCCCGATACACCAACAGATTTTATGCGCGCCATAATCGGCAATTTGTGTTTTTTCGCGTAAGCCTCAGATGCAACGAGAACGGCGGACGCACCGTCCGTCAGGGGCGATGCTGTGCCGGCGGTCACGGTGCCGTCTGTGTCAAAGGCCGGCTTTAAGCCTGCCAGTGTCTCTACGGTTGTGTCGGGGCGTATGCAGCCATCTTCGCTGACGGCGTTAATGGGAACAATCTCATCTTTGAATTTGCCGCTTTTTTGCGCTTCCGCTGCTTTCTTGTGTGACTGACAAGCAAATTTTTCCTGTTCTTCGCGGGTGATTTGGTATTTGCGCGCCAGGTTTTCTGCTGTTTCGCCCATGCCCATGTAAGCTTGCGGATAGATTTCCCCCAGTGCCGGATTGGGCATGGGGTTGAATCCTCCCATCGGGATACGGGTCATTGACTCGACCCCGGCGCAGATAAATACATCGCCGGCGCCCATTTGGATATAACCAGCGGCCATCTGGATCGTGGTCATGGATGAACCACAAAATCTGTTGACCGTCGCACCGCCTATATTTTCAGGCAATCCCGCTAGATTGATTACGATGCGGGCAATGTTAAAGCCCTGTTCGGCCTCTGGAAAAGCACAGCCCATCAGCAGATCTTCAATATCCTCCGGCTTTACGCCTGTATCCGCTACCAACGCCTTGACTACGGCTGCCGCCATGTCGTCCGGCCTCACCCCGGCCAGCGCGCCTTTATTGGCAAAGTGAAAGGGAGAGCGTTTATATCCGCATATGACAACAGGAACCTGCATTTTATCCTCCGGCAAATTGATACCTTTTGAACCCGATCATAACTTTATATTCATATGGGATAAGAATCCATGGCCTTTGCATGTAAAATATCTTTGACAACCCTGTAGAAATCAGGCAGCTAGAGGGACGAATTGTATAGTTCATCATCTAGGAGGTTAATGTGTCAGCTGCTGTCGAACCCAAAGGATTGAAGCGTATTTGTCTCGGGTGTAGTGCCCGCTTTTACGATTTTAATAAACGCCCGATTGTCTGCCCGAGTTGTCAGGCAGAATTTACAATCGATGTTAAAGCCAAGACTCGTCGTGGAAAAGTTGCCAATGACGAAGCAGCCGCTGCTAAGAAGAAGGCCGTTGAGGTTGCTGCGAAAGAGAAGGATGAAAGTGAAGCCGCCAGCACTGATGATGCAGATATCGTCAGCCTTGAAGATGTTGATGAGGGCAGTGACGACGACGATGATGATGATCTTGTTATTGATGATGATATTGGGTCACTTGATGACCTGGAAGCAGATGCCGATGATGAAGTAGCGGCAGAAGCAGAGACAGGAAAGAAGAAAAAGGATTAGAGTTTATCCTTGTGGTATTATTCAAGAAAATGCCCCCTTTCGGGGGCGTTTTTTATGGCGATAATGATACGTGCCTATAAATTTTTAAATATATTATGATCCCGTCATGGATGGCCGTCGTGCTGCTAAATAAATAATCGCGGCTTCCTCATTGTGGTGGCGTGGTGTCGGTCCGGGGGGCAGCTTTTTGTTTTGCCGCGCGGCTGCGAATGAAATGATATTGCTGCTGTCGGTATGGGGCGTAAAGTAAGCCATAGGGTTGTATGTGTCTTCAGTCATGATCATCCTCCTGCGTTTTTTGTTTTTAGCACTATATGGTGCTTTGTAATATGTAAAAAGTAATAACATAATTAAAATAGTTATGTCAAGGTAATAAAATTACGAATTTCCATTAATCCCGATTCATGCCCGTTTACTGCGTTTTTTCTTGCAGTCACGTGTGTAAGCGCTAAACATGACAACAAAGGAGAATGAAAGATGTCGCAATCCATAGCTCGTGATGCCGCCCGTATTTTACTGGAAACGAAATCGGTTTTGTTTAATACGCGGGAGCCGTTTACCTATACGTCCGGGCGCAAGGGGCCGGTTTATGTGGATTGCCGCCGCCCGATTGCCTTTCCACAAGGACGGCGCACCTTAATGAACTACGCGGCTGATATCATCAAAAACGAATGTGGAGACGTCGACTATGTGGCGGGCGGTGAAACAGCCGGCATTCCTTATGCTGCGATGATTGCTGACCGGCTGGAAATGCCGATGCTGTATGTGCGCAAAAAACCCAAAGGCTTTGGCCGTATGGCACAGATCGAAGGCTGCATGGATGAACAAGGCGCGGATGTTGTTTTGATAGAAGATCTGCAAACTGACGGCGGCAGTAAAAAAGTTTTCATCGATGTCCTGCGCGAAGCCGGTGCCGTTGTTAAACATGCTTTTGTTTTGTTTCATTACGGCATTTTTCCGGCCAGTGAAAAAAACATGGCTGATATGGGTGTTAAGCTTCATGCGCTTTGCACCTGGTGGGATGTACTGGATGCGGCAAAGGAGAATGATTATTTTGATGCGGAAACATTGCAATCGGTTGAATCTTATCTGAAAGCACCGGATAAATGGGCGCAAGCATCATGAAAATTCACTTCCACGCTGCTGTGACGGATGAGGCGCAAGACGCTCTGAAGGCTCTGACGGCGACGTATGGGCAAGCTGCTGCGGATGATTGCGATGCGATTGTTGCGCTCGGCGGGGACGGCACATTGCTGGAAGCGCTGCATAAATATCACGGATTGAACAAGCCCTTTTACGGCATGAATCGTGGCTCGGTTGGTTTCTTGCTCAATCCGTATAAGGCTGATGATGTGCCCAATTTGTTGAAACAAGCACAAAGCGTCACGCTTCATCCTCTGCGTATGACCGCGCAAACCAAAGACGGTGCCATGGTGGAAGCGCTGGCCTTTAACGAAGTGTCCTTGCTGCGGCAAACCCGCAGTGCTTCTAAAATCGGTATTGCCGTTGATGAAGTGGAGCGTATGCCCGAACTTATCTGTGATGGTATTTTGCTGGCTACACCAGCGGGCAGCACCGCTTATAACCTTTCCGCGCACGGCCCGATTATCCCTTTAAGCGCGAATGTGTTGGCTCTCACCCCGATCAGCGCCTTTCGCCCGCGCCGCTGGCAAGGCGCTCTTTTGCCGCACATGGCGGCGGTGCGTTTTGAAATTCTTGAAAGCGATAAGCGACCGGTCAGTGCTACTGCTGATTCAACCGAAGTGCGCGACGTGGTGCAGGTTGATATCCGTGAATCCCGCAAAGTTGGTGTGACCTTGTTGTTTGATCCGGGCCACAATCTGGAAGAGCGTATTTTAAAAGAACAGTTCTTACTGTGATCTTTTAAGCGCTGGCGTTGCGACGGTTGTGTTGAAGCGGATCACACGAAAATGGCTCTGTAAATTGTTCGTATAACGGCTCAGAGGTAAAGCAGGCTTCATTTGATAAAATCGTGCTGATCGCAGTACCAGAGAGTATTTCAACTGCCGGTTCCGAAGCGCCTTCTTTTAGAAAATCATAAAGACCGCGCGCTTGTATATATGCCGCATCAATTGCAAGATTTTCATCTTTATACGCGGCTAAATAAGCCGCCGCCACATCAAGGGCCGCGGCAGGCTTGACCGGTTCTTTCTTTAGGTCTTGTAAGGTGCCGAGAGCGCTATCGAGCGGCTCTTTCAAAGATAGCGGCAGGTCGCATTCATGGGGGTCGACATATTTGCTGTGCATATTGTTTTCTTGCACAATGGTTTGATATGCCTCTAGCAAAGAAGCCGTCACCACGCCCTTGCTGAACAGCGCATTGTAAGTTTTTTCGCCATTTGAAATAAGCGCTTTCCTTGTTTTTTCATCGGTCAGTGCCGTTTTGATGTGCGCCGCCAGTGTGTCGAAATCATCGATTTCACAAAGCACCCCATCCACGCCGTGCGTCACATATTGTTTTGCACCGGCGGCTTTTGTGGCTACCAGCGGCACCTTCGCGTGCCATGCTTCTGCGATGACCGTACCAAACGGCTCATAGCGTGATGGCAAAACACAAACATCAGTAATATTTAATAACGCGGCGCGATCATTTCTCCAGCCCAGAAAACGAACGCGATCACTTAAATTAAGTTTTTGCGCGAGCTTCTTGTATTTCTCAAGGTCTGGCCCATCACCCGCAAGCAGAAAATAGACATCATCCAGTTGCAATGCCGCCTGCAAAAGCGTATCAACGCCTTTTTTCCAGTGCATTCTTGATAGCAGCAAAACAGTTTTCGCGTCTTCAGGAATATCAAAGTCAGCGCGTTTGACGGGCGCATCCTTTTCAAGCGTGCCAAATGTGTGAACCACAAATGATTTGTGTGGCTTGTTCGTTTGTTCAATGATATGGCGCACAATGCCTTTGGTGACACCCATATAAAAATCACAATTTTTGTAATTTTTAAGATCGTAATATCCCCCAAACCATCCCAACGTGGGAACATCCATATTGGCCGGCATAAATGATGACGCACGGTTCATCCAGCAATGCACAAGATCGGGTTGGTATTCTTCTATGGTTTTCGCGATGATCTTTTGTTCGCGACGCTTTTTGAATCTGTTGAATGTCAGCGGCGTGTGTTTGATATCTCTGTCATTCAGCTCTTTTATAAAATGTTCATGCGGGCGGCATAAAGCGCGCTGGGTAACTTTTTCTGAATGAAGAGACTTGATCGCATCCAGACAAAAAGTCTCGGCACCACCTTGTGCTGCGCCGGCAATAATATGCAGTATTTTCATGGGTAGGATCCCGTCATGTTTCTATTAAGATATTTCGTCCCTCTATCGACGGAACTTATTACACCCCACTATAAATATCAATAACATTTCATTGTCGTAAGAGGCGCTCTATTTTTCTGCTGCTTTTCTGTGGGATTCCATTTTTGAAAATAGATCATCGTATTTTTTAGGGTTATCATAGTAATGGTCTCTGCCAATTAAATTTTTCACAGAATATTCCATGTCATTTTTAGTAGGGAAAATTTCTTTTACTGATTGAACTTCGTCACGAGCATAGGAAAATAATTTATTAAAATAATGGTGTAGCAAGCAGATATCATAAAGTATATTTTCTTCTTTATTCGTCGCATTATTTTTTTTATATGAATTTATTCTGGCATTATGAACTTGATAAAAGGACACGATTTCAAATAAATTTTTTGATGTATCGACATCAGCAAACTTTATGTTCTCTTTTAATGTGTCTATAGCAGAAGAAGGTTTGTTCGGTATCTGATCACCATTATCTTGTATGTATTTAAAGCATTTTTCAGAGTAAAAAATTAATTCAGATAGTGAATCTGGAATCAAGGATCGCATATAAAGTGCATTTTTTTTCTTTTCTTCTCTGTCTTTCTTTTTATCAAAAGTATGCTGACTTATTAACACCGCAACCGTAATAAGCGCACCGCCCAAAGCCATTGCTCCAGCTGCCAATGTTTGCCACTCTTTAATCAGATCAATATACTTACCCACTACTGAGCCAATAACGTACGCTAAATATAATATTAGCGCATAAATCAGATAAATTTTTGTATTAGATTTCACTTACATTTCCCCATTCACCCTACTCCCACTCAATCGTCCCCGGTGGTTTGGATGTGATGTCATAGACGACTCTGCCGATGCCGTGGACTTCATTGATGATGCGGGTGGAAACGCGGCCTAAAAACTCATGATCAAAGTGAAAATAATCTGCTGTCATGCCGTCGGTTGATGTCACGGCGCGTAAGGCACACACATAATCGTAACTGCGGGCATCACCCATCACGCCCACGGCGCGCACGGGCAGCAACACGGCAAAGGCCTGCCAGATTGCATCATAAAGCCCGGCATTGCGGATTTCCTCCAGATACACTGTGTCGGCCTTGCGCAAAATTTCGAGTTTTTCTGCGGTGATTTCGCCCGGAATGCGGATGGCTAGTCCTGGCCCCGGGAACGGGTGGCGCTTCACAAAGTCCGGATGCAGGCCCAGCTCCATGCCCAAAGCGCGCACTTCGTCCTTGAACAATTCGCGCAAGGGTTCCACCAGTTTTAAATCCATGCGCTCGGGCAGCCCGCCAACATTGTGGTGGGATTTAATCGTAACGCTTGGCCCGCCGGTGAAAGAAACACTTTCGATGACGTCGGGATATAATGTGCCTTGCGCCAGAAAATCTGCGCCGCCGACGCGTTTGGCACACATGTCAAATACATCAATGAATGTTGCGCCGATAATTTTACGTTTGATTTCAGGATCGGAAATCCCTTCCAGCGCGGAGAGAAATTTTTCGCGCGAATCCTCATGGATCAGTGGAATGTTGTAATGATCGCGGAATAAATCAGTGACCTGTTCGCTCTCGCCGGCACGCATCATGCCGGTGTCAACATAGATGCAAGTGAGCTGATCACCAATCGCTTCATGCAGTAATACGGCCGTTACAGATGAATCCACACCACCGGACAGGCCGCAAATAACCTTGCCTTTGCCGACCTGTTTTTTGATTT